>Ga0315282_10000847_pt1 | contig 59835 bp, 50 predicted proteins | sample YL17G07_20_MG_FD_203693 | JGI IMG/M metagenome (GOLD analysis project Ga0315282, IMG submission 203693) | Sediment microbial communities from Yellowstone Lake, YNP, Wyoming, USA - YL17G07_20 | ecosystem: Environmental > Aquatic > Freshwater > Lake > Sediment | place: USA: Wyoming | collected...
TTGAATCCCCGCCATTTCCTCATGGGTTTCCTCTCTTGGCCAGGATTATACTCCCGGCGCCAGCCGGCTTCGCCCGCGCCAGCGGCTTAAATGCCTCTCCCACAACGGTTTCATCGGTGGAAATATTACCCACCCCATCCGCCACCCGTATTTCCAGTTTGTATACGCCGGAAGCCACGTAGTTCTGGTTCCCGTCCTTCCCATCCCATTCCGCCACCTTGGGTGCTCCGGAGGTGAAGTAATGGTAAAGCTTCTGGGGTCCCGCCTGAATCCGCGGGTCGCATACCTCAGGAGGTACTATGGAATCCCACTCCCCATTTGCATTAAAAACCAGCGCCAGGGGCGTGTCCTCGGCGATGCGCCGCACGAAGTCGCCCTTCTCCGAGTAGACATCGACCGAGACGAAAACCTTGGGGCTGAGCGCAGTGGCAATAGATACAAACACCTCCGTCTTCGGCCTGTCCAACTCCGGTTTCTCCGGGCTGAACACCAGCGGGCTGGCCGCCACCGCCTTGATACGGGACGCCGAATTGGACGGAAGGATAAAAAAGTCGCCGCACAGGTCGTTGACCGTGGTGTTTATTTCGTATGCGTCCACTCCTCGCGCCGTCCCATGTCACGCCCCTTTTCTCCGCCCAAGCACCAGCGGAAGGGCTTTTCTCGTCTCCGCCTCGATGAACGGTTTCACCCGCTCCCAGGAATAATGGTGGTCCAGCAGGACGGGGAGTCCTTCCTTTTCGGCGTCGTCGAAGTAGACCAGCGCCCGAAGGGCCTGGACGGCGAAATCCCGGGGCTCGGGATATTTCCTGCGTGCCAGCCCGAGGAGCCTCCCCAGCGAAATGTGCCTGTCCAGGATGCACGCCAAGTCGATGAAATCGCGCTTGCTCCCCCGCTGGACGATGGCGGCCAGCTTCATGAGCCCGATGTCCACCGGATGGGCAATGACAAGCCGGTCAAATTCAACCGGTCGCCTGACCAGCCGGTAGGGCGTGGCCAGCAGGCTGAGGTGCGTTCCCCCGATTTCCGCGTGCAGGGTTCCCTTTTCCTCACTGCGAATGCCCCCCTTCAGGAGGTCGCGCCTGAATCCGGTCATGGAGGGGATCTCGCCCTCCGGCGATTCATGGAAAAAGTCGAGGTCAACCGAACGCCGGTGCCCTTCTTCAAGAGCCAGTCCGGTCCCTCCGGCAAGGTAGAAGCCCTTCATGTCCGGGTGCGCTACCACGCGTTCCAAGTCGCGGAACCGGGTCTCGTCGAGGACTTCCCGGTGCAGGACCGGCTTCCGGCCGCTCATCCGGAAGGAATATGCCGGGGGCCGGGACGGGGAATGCCCAGATACCATGACCAGAAGCGGGCGGCCCGCGGACCGAGCCGCCACCCTTCCGCGGCCGTCCATTTCCTCAGATATCCGGCCGGATATTGGCGCAACATCCACGATGTCTCCCGCCTGTCGCCCTGCTCCATGATCCTAGGCACAACAACGGAAGCGTCGTTTATCGGATTGAGGCCGGACAAACTGTATTCCGGAAAAAGAAGGCGCGCCGAGCGGGGAAGCTTCAACAGCCGGGAGGTTTTCGTCCCGGCGAACCAGTCCAGCCCGCGCGCATCCACCAGCCACTCGCCCAGGTACTTCCCGGCGGTCGCCAGCCGCCCTTCCCCCATGTAGCGATAGACCTGCCGCCGCGACTTGCGCATGATGCGGCAGAGGTCCCTGACCGCCACGGCCCGGGGCACATCTGAAACCAGGCGTCCCGCGGCATCGTAGCGCCGGACGGCCCAGCCTCCGCGGTCAAGCGACTCCAGCACGGTTCTCATGTCATATATTATGACATAATCTTGCCAATGATGCACTCATATAAACGTATTAAGGAACCCTTCTACCGAGTGCTACCCCTCCTCACCCTCCCCTCTCCTCCCCGCAAATGCGGGGAGGAGAGGGTAAAGAACAATAGGCAGAAATGTTTTTCAATGGATGCCACACGGACCGCAGGGAAAACGCCGCTTCAGCCGCCCCGGGCGCGCGCGCCGCGGAGCGAGAGGCAGTATTCGATTGAGTCAGCCAGCGCCTGCCACGAGGCGTCGATTATGTTCTCCGACACCCCCACGGTGGACCAGACATCCCGGCCGTCGGTGGACTCGATGGTGACGCGGACCTTGGCGGCGGTCGCGGCCGCCGGGTTGATGACCCGGACGCGGTAGTCCACGAGGTGGACCGACTTCACCTCCGGGTAGAAGCGGGAAAGCGACTTGCGGAGGGCGGCGTCCAGCGCGTTGACCGGGCCGTCGCCCTCCGCCACGGTGTGCTCGGTCCGGCCGTCCACCGTCACCTTGAGCGCCGCCTCGGTGACCGTCTTCCCGCCCCGGTGCTCCACGGCCACCCGGTAATCCACGAGCCTGAACCAGGTCCGCGCCTTCCCCATGAACCGGCGCACCAGGAGCTCGAACGACGCCTCCGCGCCCTCGTAATGGTATCCTTCGGCGGCGCGGCGCTTCAGTTCCGACAGGATGGCGCGGCTCCGCGGGCCGCCCTTCGCCAGCCTGAACCCAAACGCCTCGGCCTTCGCCTGGACCGCCGACAGCCCCGCCTGGTCCGAGATTACGATGTGGCGCCGGTTCCCCACGAGTTCCGGAGCGACATGCTCGACGGTGCGGGGGTTCCTTTCGACCGCATGGACGTGCAACCCCCCCTTGTGGGCGAAGGCGGACGCCCCCACGAAGGGCATCTCATCGCGGGGCGGCCGCGTCACCATCTCAAACGCATACAGGGAGGCCGAGCGCAGCCCCTTGAGCCGGGCGGAAGTCACGCAATCAATGCCCATCTTCAGCTTGAGGTCCGGAATGACCGAGCAAAGGTTGGCGTTGCCACAACGCTCCCCGAAGCCGTTCAGGGTTCCGTGAACCATGGACGCCCCCGCCGCCACCGCCGACAGCGAGTTGGCGACCGCGCACTCGGAATCGTTGTGCGCGTGGATTCCGAGCCTGCCTGGCAGTGCCCGCGCCACGGCCCCCACGATTTCGCGAACCTCGGCGGGGAGCGCCCCGCCGTTCGTGTCGCACAGGACCAGCCAGTCCGCCCCCGCTTCCCGGGCCGCCCGGAGCGCGGCCAGGGCGTATTCCCGGTCGGCCTTGAACCCGTCGAAGAAGTGCTCCGCGTCGAAGATGACTTCACGGCCGGCCTTCTTCAGGAACCTGACCGACTCGGCCACCATGGACAGGTTTTCCTCCGGGCTGGTGCGGAGGACTTCGCGCACATGCAGGCTCCAGGCTTTTCCCACGATGGCGACCGCCGGCGTCCGGGCCGCCAGGAGCGCCCGCAGGTTGGGGTCGGACGCGGCCTTGACGTGCGCCTTCCGGGTCGAGCCGAACGCCACCAGCCGGGCATTCCCGAGCCGGACCTTGGCGGCGCGCCGGAAGAAATCAACGTCGGCAAGGTTCGCGGGGTGCGGCCACCCGCCCTCGATGTAATGGATTCCCAGCCCGTCGACCTTGCGCAGGAGCGCCAGCTTGTCATCAACCGAAAAGATGACCCCCTCGCCCTGCGCCCCGTCGCGCAGCGTGGTGTCGTAAAGAAAGACGCGGGAAGTCCTGCCTTGTTCTCCCATGGTGGATTAATTATAGCGGCTCATGACCTTTACAAACGGGGTAAATCATGAATTAAAAGGGGCTCGGGGCCGCGCTTCTCCGGACCGGTCGCCGCGTCCCACCGTGCCACGGCGACCTCCCCTGCCAACCGGGGCCTCGCGCCATCCGCCAGGCGGATGGCGCACCATGGCCGGCCATTTTCGTCGTCGGCCCTTCAACTCGCTATGCTCGCTCAGGGCCGCGACTCAATATCGGTTGGCAGAGGTCCTGCGAAGCGCGGCCCCTTCGCCCTATTCCCGCTGGTTGGCAGATCCGCGGACGGTTTAGCGGCGCTTTTTCGAACGATTGGCGCGCTTGGCGCGCTTCGCGGGTTTCCTGGACGTACGCCGGTGCGCGGACCGCCCGGGCTCCTCGGGGGCCAGAATGAAGGGTTTCCCGAGCTCGACTGACGCCTCCTCCAGCCGGAACCGGCGGTGGAGGACGCGGACCGCCTCGTCAACGCTCTCCTTCGCGATTACGCAGGATATCTTTATCTCCGAGGTCGATATCATCTGGATGTTTATGCCGGCACCCGCCAGCGCCTCGAACATGGCCGCGGCCACGCCGGAGTGCGTGCGCATGCCGATGCCGACGATGGAGACCTTCCCCACGTTCTCGTCGGCCTGCACATCCTGGGCCCCGACCGAACCGGCCGCGGCCTTCACCGAGCTCATGGTGCGGGTGATATCGCCCCTTGATACGGTGAACGAGATGTTCGTGATTCCGCTCTCGGACACATCCTGTACGATCGTGTCCACGTTCAGGTCGGCCTCCGCCAGGGCCCGGAAAAGCCTGGCCGCGATGCCCGGCTTGTCCTGCACTCCCAGCACCGTCACCTTTGCGTCGTTTTTCGTGTAGGTAATCCCCCGCACCAGCACCTTTTCCATCCCGTCCTCCTCCTCTACGATGAGCGTTGCCGGGCCCTCCTCGAAGGAGGACCGCACGACCAGCGGCACGCGGTATTTCTTGGCGTATTCGACCGACCTGGCGTTGAGGACCTGCGAACCGAGGCTGGCCATCTCGAGCATCTCGTCGTAGGTCAGCGACGGGATGGGCCGGGCCTCGGGGACGATGCGGGGGTCGGCCGTGAGGACCCCCGGCACGTCCTTCATGAACTCGCAGGCGTCCGCCTTCAGCGCCGCCGCCAGGGCCACCGCGGTCAGGTCCGACCCGCCGCGCCCGAGGGTGGTTATCTCCTCGCCCTCGGACTCCCCCTGGAAACCGGCGACTATCACTATCTTCCAGCGGTTCAGCGCCTTCACCAGGCGGCCAGCCTTGACCCCGATAATGCGCGCCCGGGTGTGGCGGCTGTCCGTGATGATGCCAACCTGCGGTCCCGTCATGGAGACCGCCTTCTCGCCCTTGGCGTTGATGGCCATCGCCAGGAGCGCGATGGACTGCTGTTCCCCCGTGGCGAGGAGCATGTCCATCTCGCGCGGCTCCGGCGAGGGCGAGACCTGCTTCGCCAGTTTGATGAGGTCGTCGGTGGTGTCGCCCATGGCCGAGACCACCACGAGAAGGCGGTGCCCCTCGCGCTTGCGGCGGATGACGAGGTCGGCCACGGCCTTTATCCGTTCCGGGCCGGCCACCGAGGTTCCGCCATACTTCTGCACCACCAAAGCCATTAGCTCAAGCCTCCATCCACTTGTTCCCTGAATGTATCATGCCGGGGGCGCGGGGGGCGGCGCGGCGGGCGCCGGCGGCAGGAAGAAGAGGTCCATGAATTTCCACCCCTCCTCCACCCGCAGGGAGGATGCCGCCGCGGCCTCCTCGTCGAAGCGTTCCGCGCTTCCGCCGGGAGGGGCCCCCGTGGAGCGCCATATGACGAACGGCACCGGGTCGTCGGTGTGCGTGCGCACCGGGATGGGAGTGGCGTGGTCGGGCATCACCAGTATGGAAAGGTCGCCCAGCTTCGGCTGGGCCTTCAGGACGGCCCCCAGCACCTTTTCGTCGATAGCCTCGATGGCCTTCACCTTCTCCGCCGCATTCGCGTCGTGGCCGGCCTCATCGGGCGCCTCCACGTGCACGAAGACGAAGTCCGACTTGCGGAGCGCCTTCACGGCCGCCTCGCCCTTGTTGGCGTAGTTCGTGTCGTAATACCCGGTCATGCCGGGAACCTTGAGTACTTCCAGCCCCGCCGCGACCCCGATGCCCCGCACGATGTCCACGGCGGAAATGACCCCCCCGCTAACCCCGAATTTCTCCCCCATGGCGGGGAACTTGGGGGTCCGCCCGGGGCTCCACGGCCAGATCATATTGGCGGGCTTCAGCCCCTTGACGCGGCGCGCCCGGTTCACCTCGTGCCCGTCGAGGAGTATCCGGGAGTCCTCGATGAGCTGGGCCAGCCTCTTTTCGCCCCGCCCCGCCGGCAGGTGCGGCCGGAACGGTTGCCCCATGATGTCGTGCGGCGGCATCGTCTTCACCTCGTCCGACCCCCCCCGCCAGACCATGAGGTGGCGGTAGGATACGCCGGGGATGAAGCGGATTTCCTCGTCGCCGAGCCTTTTGTCCAGCATCAGCATCAGGTCCTTCGCCTCCGCGTCGGTGATGTGGCCCGAGGAATAGTCGTCCATCACGTCGGCCGCGCTGGCGGTCACCAGGTTGCACCGGAACGCGACCTCGCTCTTTTTCAGTTCGACGCCGCGGCCCAGCGCCTCCAGCGGCCCCCGCCCGGTGAAGTATTCCTTCGGGTCGTAGCCCAGAAGGGTCACCGTGCAGACCTCCGTGCCGGGCGTATAGCCGGGGGGGGTGGTGCGGACCATTCCGAGCTGTCCCTCGCGGGCGAGCCGGTCCATGTTGGGCTTCAACGCGACCATGAGCGGGGTCTTGCCGCCCAGCTCCTCGACGGGGCGGTCCGACATTCCGTCGCCGATGATGAGCGCGTATTTCATTTTAAGGATTGTAGCCTATTTCTGCGGAAGCTCAGCGGCGCGGAGCGGAAGCCAGGCGGAAGAGGGTGATTTCCGCCGGGACGCCTAGGCGCAGGGGCGGCCCCCAGGCGCCGGTCCCGCGGGAGACGTAGAGGAGCATTCCATCCACGCGGGAGAGGCCGGACTTGCCGTAGGGAACGACCCTCGGTATGACGAAGCTCCAGGGGAAATACTGTCCGCCATGCACGTGGCCCGATATCTGCGCGTCCGCCCCGGCCGCGGCGGCGGCGGGCGCGGTCGGAGGCTGGTGCGACAGGAGTATCTTCGCGGCGTCCCGCGGCGAACCACGCAGTGCCGCCACCGGGTCGGCCGGCGCCATCCTCCCGGACATCATGCGGTGCCGCATGGATGCATCGGGGATTCCGGCCATCACCAGCACCGCCTTGCCCCGCCGTATCAACCGGTGGGAGTTGTCAAGGACGGTGAATCCCAGCCTGGGTATTTCGGCCATCCATCCCTTGTAGTCGCTGAAGTATTCATGGTTCCCCGTCACGAAAAACTTTCCGTCGCGGGCCCGCAGGCGGGCCAGCGGCGCGGCGTCCGGACGCAGGACCTTGACGAGCCCGTCCGCGACGTCTCCCGTCAGGATGAAGGCATCGGGGGCCAGCGCGTTGGCCACGTCGACGATCCGCGCCACCCGGCGCGCGCGGAAGGTGGCCCCGATGTGCAGGTCGGTGAGCTGGACGATGCGGTAGCCCTCCAGCGCCCCCGGCAATCCGGGGATGGCCAGTTCGACCGTCTGCACCATCGGCATGCGCAGGAACCCCCACAACCCGGCCGCCAGCATCGACAGCATGACCGCCAGGACCCCAATGCCGGTCATGTTGAGAAGCCTCAGCCGGGCCGGTGCCTCGGCCGGCAACAGCCGCAGGACCCACGCCCCGAACCAGCCGATGTCACGGAAGAGGAGCAGGGGAACCAGCATGGTGACAACCCCGAAAACCAGGTAAGCGGTGATTTCCAGCGGATGGATTTCCGGGAATCCGGGGAACGCCATCCGGAGGATGAAAACGGACGGGAGGACCAGCCACGCGAAGGCGAGCCCCGCCCAGGCCGCCACGGCGGAAGCTCCGGAGAGGCGGGCGGGAACTATCAGCCGCACGGCGATACAGGCGGCGAAAAGCCCCCATATCACCAGCATTATCCCCACGAAAATGAGCATCTGCCAGCGGGCGATGTTCACGCTTTCCCTTCCGCTGACGCCCCCGGCCGGGCCCGGTGGGGAGTTTTCAGTATGTTTTCCCCGTGCGGTAGTTTCCGCCCAGCTTGATGCCCCTTATCGCCCCGGAACCGCCCGAAACATCCACCACGTAGATGTTGCCGTTGGACGCGTCCACCACGTAGAAGAACGTCCCGTCCCGCGAGGGCATGACCACCACGGTCCCCGCCGAGGCCGGAGAGGCCACGGAGGGGGACGACGCCGCGAGCGGGGCGCCCCCGCGACCGCCGAACAGCCAGGCCATTCCCGCCACGGCGAGCACCAGAACCGCCACCCACACCGAATGCTTCTTCATCTGACTCCTCCTTGAACGGGCCGTCATTTGCGGCGCCGCAGTTTCAGCGCGCGGGCCACCAGGGCGGCCTTGGGCTCGACCGAAATCCCGCCCGCGAACATACCGACCGCGGTGGACGGGTCCTTGAGCCCGTGGCCGGTCAGCACGCAGACCACCGTCCGGTCCTTCACGCCGCGGAAGTATCCGCGGCGGGCCAGCATCCGAACCCCCGCCACCGAGGCCGCGGACGCCGGCTCCACGAACACCCCTTCCAGGTCAGCCAGCCGCCGGTAGGCCTCGAGAATCTGCTCGTCCGTGACCGCCTCGATGACCCCGCCCGATTCGTCGCGGGCCGCCACGGCGGTCTTCCACGACGCCGGGTTGCCTATCTTGATGGCGGTCGCGATGGTTTTCGGCTCGGCCACGGGATGCCCCAGCACGATCGGGGCAGCCCCGCTCGCCTGGAACCCGAGCATCACGGGAAGCCGTTTTATCCTCCCGAGCTTCCGGTATTCCCTGTATCCCTTCCAATATGCCGTGATGTTGCCGGCGTTCCCGACCGGCTGGACATGGAACGCGGGCGGCCGCCCGCCCAGCGCCTCGACAATCTCGAATGACGAGGTCTTCTGCCCCTGGATGCGGTACGGGTTGACGGAGTTGACCACCGTGACCGCGTATCCCCGCTCGAGCTCCCGCACCACGGTGAGCGCCTCGTCAAAGTTCCCCTTCACCTGCACCACCTGCGCCCCGTGCATCAGCCCCTGCGCCAGCTTCCCGAGCGCCACCGCGCCCTTCGGGATGAGGATGTAGCAGGGCAGGCCCGCGCGGGCCGAGTAGGCCGCCGCGGAGGCGGCGGTGTTCCCGGTTGACGCGCACACGATGGCGGTGGCGCCCTCCTCCACCGCCTTGGATATCGCCATGGTCATGCCCCGGTCCTTGAACGAGCCGGTGGGATTCAGCCCCTCATACTTGAGGAAGAGCCCGATTCCGCCCCCGACCCATTTCGCCAGCCGCGGCGCCTCGATAAGGGGGGTTCCCCCCTCGAGGAGGGTGATGACGGGAGTGCGGGAGGTGACCGGCAGGAACTCCCGGTACCGCGCGATGACCCCCGGCCAGCCGGGCGCCCGCATCATTCCCCCTTTTCCATCCGGATGATGAGGGTCTTTCCCTTGATGGCATCCAGGCCGTGGATTTCCTTCAGGGCCTTTTGCATGTCCCTTTCCCGCGCCTCGTAGGTCAGGATGATGACGGGCACCTTGTCGCCGCTCCGCCGCTCCTTCTGCACCACGCCGGCGATGGAAATCTGGTTCCGGCCGAGTATCTCGGCTATCTGCGCGAGGACGCCGGGCTTGTCGAGGCAGGTCAGCCGCATGTAATAGCGGGTCACCACCGCCTCGATGGGGCGGACGGGCAGGGAAACGGTCTGGAGCGGGATGTCGCCGAACGGGCCCCAGCCGGCCCGTCCCGCCACGCCGTAGGCGATGGAGCGCGCCACGTAGAGGATGTCGCTGACCACGGCGGAGGCGGTGGGCATCTGCCCGGCCCCCAGCCCGTAGAACATGGTGGAACCGACCGCGTCACCCACCACGTAAATGCCGTTGTAGGCGCCCTCCACCGAGGCCAGCAGGTGGCTCTCCGGGATGAGGGTCGGGTGCACGCGCACCTCCAGCTGCTCCCCCTTTCCCTCCTCTCCCACGAGCTTGGCGATGGCCAGGAGCTTCACCACGTAGCCGAACTCCTCGCGCGCATAGGCGAAGTCCTGCGGGGTCAGGTCCTGGATGCCCTCCACGAAAATGGACTTCAGCGACACGGTGGTCTCGAACGCCAGCGAAGAGAGGATGGCGAGCTTGTGGGCCGCGTCCCCGCCGCCGATGTCGAGTGCCGGGTCAGCCTCGGCGTATCCCTTCTTCTGCGCCTCCTTCAGCGCCTCGGAGAACGACTTCCCGTCGCGGTCCATCCGGGTCAGGATGTAGTTCGAGGTTCCGTTGATTATCATGTAGACCGCCTCGATGCGGTTGGCGGCGAGCCCCTCCGAGATGGACTGGATGATGGGGATGCCGCCGCCGACCGCAGCCTCGAAATAGACCTCCACGCCGTTCTCGCGCGCCGCCTTGACTATCTCGTCCCAGCACTCGGCCAGGAGGGCCTTGTTGGCGGTGACGACGTGCTTGCGCGCCTTGATGGCCTCCATGATGTACAGCTTCGCGGGCATGATTCCGCCGATGAGCTCGACCACCAGGTCGATGGAGGGGTCGTGGACGACCTTGAGCGCATCGTCGGTGAGGATTTCCGCGGGAAGCTGGATGTCCCTCGGCCGCGCCAGGTCCTTGTCCGCCACCCGGGCCAGCTCCAGCTTCGCCCCGACGTTGCGCTCGAGCTTCTCCTTGCTCCGCATGAGAACCTTGGCGACCCCGGTTCCCACGGTCCCGAGGCCGAGGAGGCCTATCCGCACGACCGGCTTCACGGCCACGGCTTCAGGCCCCCTGCAGGGACGCCAGGGCGGCGCCGACGCGGTCGAGGGCCTTGCCCAGGGACTCGCGGGAAGCCGCGTAGGAGAAGCGCAAATGGCATTCGTAACCGAACTCCGCGCCGGGGACCGCCGCCACCTTCGCCTCGTCCAGCAGGTAGGCGCAGAGCGCCTGGGAGAAGCCGCGGGGCCCTTCCCCCCCCATCTTCAGGCGTGCGCGGGCCCTGGCGTTTTCCGCGATGGCGCGCACGTCGGGGAAAACATAGAATGCGCCGCCGGGACTCGCGCAGGCGACGCCCGGCATCTTCCGCATCCCCTCCACCACCAGGTCCCGGCGCTTCTCGAACTCCTTCCGCATCTCCTCCACGCAGTCCTGCGGCCCGGAAAGGGCCGCGAGTGCCGCCTTCTGGGCCATGGAGGTCGGGTTCGAGGTGGTCTGGCTCTGGATGTTCCCGACCGCGTCGATGACCCATTGGGGGCCCGCGGCCCAGCCGATGCGCCAGCCGGTCATCGCGTAAGCCTTTGAAACACCGTTGACGACCACGACGCGCTCCCTGAGTTCCGGCGCCACGGCCGCGATGGAACGGGTTTTGCCTCCATAAACCAGCGCGTCGTATATCTCGTCGGAAATGACGAATGCGGAATGCCCCTTGAGAACCTCCGCCAGGGCCTTAATCTCGTCCCCGGAATAGACCTCGCCGGTCGGGTTCGAGGGCGAGTTGAGTATCACCATCTTGGTCTTCGGGCCCAGCCCCTTGGCCAGCACTTGGGGTGACAGCCGGAAGCCGGCGCCAGCGGGCGGCAGGTGGGCCGAATCCGGGTCCCAGACGCGGGATTCGCCGTCCGGATACACGATGCGGGGAGTCCCTCCCGCCAGGCGTACCATCACCGGGTAGGAGACCCAGAACGGGGCCGGGATGAGCACCTCGTCGCCCTCGTCCACCAGCGCGAAAATCACGTTGGCGATGACGTGCTTCGCGCCGCACCCCACGACGACCTGCCCGGGCTCGTATTCCAGCCCCTGGGTGGCCTTGAAATGGCGGGCCACCGCGGCCTTGAGCTCCGGGATTCCCGAGGCGGGGGTGTATTTGGTGAACCCCGCCCGCATGGCGTCCCCCGCCGCATCCTTGATGTGCGCCGGGGTGTCGAAATCGGGCTCGCCCACCGAAAGGCTGATGACATCGACCCCCTGCGCGCGGAGCGCCTTGGCCCGCGCATCGATGGCCAGGGTGGGCGACGGTCTCAGCTCGGCGGCCCTGCGGGAAAGCCGTTTTTCTCCCATGTCCGTCGCTATATCTTGTCACACCGTCCCCCACCCGGCAATACTGGACGCCCCGCGCGCCGCGGAGGTAGAATTGTCAGTCGGTTGGACGGGTGAATCCCGGATTTCGTCGCCAACAAACCGGAAACGATGCAGGCCCGCCGAATTTCCGACCGCAACCGTAATGAAAAGGAGGCTGATGAGAAGTGCCTGAAGTCGTGGTGAAGGACTTCGATTCCTTCGAAACCGCGCTTAGGCGGTTTAAAAAGAAGGTCCAGGACGCGGGGCTCCTGCAGGAAATGCGCAAGCGGGAGTATTACGAAGCCCCCTCCATACGCCGAAAGAAGAAGCTCCTGGCCGCCATCCGCAAGGAACGGCGGCGCCAGAAGCGCGCGGAGAGCAGCTATTAGCCTGGCGGAAAAGATCCGCAATGACATGAACGCCGCGACGAAGGCGCGCGACCTGGTCCGCGCCAACGCCCTGCGGCTCCTCCTGTCCGCCATCAGGAACGCGGAGATAGAGAAGCGCGGCACGCTGACCGACGACGAGGTCGTCGGACAGGTGCAGAAGGCCGCGCGGATGCGCCGCGAGGCCATCGAGGGCTTCACGAAGGGCGGGCGCGCCGAGATGAAGGCCAAGGAGGAGCAGGAATTGAAGGTCCTGGAGGCCTACCTGCCCGCCGGGCTTTCCGATGCCGAGCTCTCCTCCCTCGTGGAAGCCGCGATAGCCGAATGCGGAGCGAAGGGCCCGGGCGACATGGGAAAGGTCATGAAGGCCGTCATGCCCAAGGTGGCGGGCCGAGCGGACGGCGCCAAGGTGTCCGAGTGCGTCCGCCAAAAGCTCAAGCCGACCGCCTGATTCCCGGTTTTGCCCGCACCGACGGCGGGCCGTTTCCGCGGCGACCGCGCCGCATCTCCCCCTCCTTCTTCCGGTGCCCCACGCTCCGGGTCGCCCGCGACCTTCTCGGCATGCTCCTCGTCCACCGCGGCCGCGGGGGAACCGCGGCGGGAGTGATAGTGGAAACCGAGGGATACACCGGCTCGGGCGATCCCGGAAGCCACGCCTGCCGGGGACTTAAGGTCCGCAATGCCCCCATGTTCGGCCCTCCCGGACGCGCCTATGTCTACAAATGCCACCTCTATCCCCTGCTCAACGTGGTGACCGAGAAGAAGGGCATTCCCGGGGCGGTGCTCCTCCGCGGGCTTGAGCCGGTCGCCGGAATTGGACTCATGCGCGCACGGCGCGGCAATCCACGGAACGACCCGGAAATCGCCAACGGCCCCGGAAAGCTCTGCCAGGCCATGGGAGTCGGCCTCGGGCATAACCGCGCCGATTTGGTTAACGGGCCCCTCCACCTGGCGGTTCCCCCGCGCCGCCGTGAAGTCCGCGTGGGCCGCTCCACCCGCATCGGGCTGCGGGGGCCGGCCGCCATCCTGCCGTGGCGCTTTTTTGTCCGGGGAAACCCCTTCGTATCCCGTCATCCGCAAGAGAATAATCATTTGCTCCGGAGGCCGACCCGTCCATGATGGAAATGGGCTCGGGGTTGGACCTCTCGGGCACGCTCGCCGTCCCCGCCGTGGCCGGCTCGCTCAATTCCGACCTTGTCCTCGCCGCACCCCGAGAGCCCAGCCCCTGCAATCACCTCTCGGGGTGCGGCCCCGTGGCCGGACATTCTCCGTTGCCAGCCCTTCGACTCGCTTTGCTCGCTCAGGGGGGCAACTACAGTCGGCCATGCCGCCGAATGGCGGCCTCCTGTACAACGATTTTCACCCCTGCCGGGCGCGCTCCCTGCGCGCCTGACGGTCGGCATATGGCCCTCGAGGTCCATCCCCTCGCCTATTACCGGGATAGGATGGACCCGTAATGTACGACCAGGGGCTCCTTGACCGCATCAGGGCGGCGGTGGACATCGCCGCCCTCGTCGGCGAATACGTCCCGCTCCAGAAGGCGGGGGCGACCCGGTGGAAGGCGTGCTGCCCGTTCCACAAGGAGAAGACCCCCTCCTTCTTCGTGAACGGCGCGCTCCAGATTTTCAAGTGCTTCGGCTGCGGCGCGGGAGGGAACGCCGCGACCTTCCTGATGAAGGCGGAGAACATAACCTTCCCCGAGGCGGTACGCCGGCTGGCGGAACGCGCGCACATCCCCCTGCCGGAATCCGACACCCCCGAGGACAAGGAGCGCCGCCGGCTCCTGCAGGTGGTCGAGACCGCGGCGGCGCTCTACGCCCGCGCGCTCAAAACCTCGCCCGAAGCCGCCCGGGCGCGCGACTACCTCGCGAAGCGGAAAATCGGCGCGGAGGCCGTCGAGCAGTTCCGGCTCGGCTGGTGCGCCGGCAACGAGATGGCTTCCACCAAGATGCACCCGGCGCTCCTCGACCGGGCCGGCCTGACCGCCGCGGGGCCGGGCGGGCGCTACGAGCGTTTCCGGAACCGGCTCGTCATTCCCATCACCGACGAGTCCGGGCACACCATCGGCTTCGGCGGGCGCACCCTGGAGGACATCCAACCCAAGTACATCAACAGCCCCGAAACCCCGCTCTACAGCAAGTCGCGCTGCCTGTTCGCTTTCTCCCAGGCCAAGGAGCCCATCCGCAAGGCGGGCGCGGCATTCCTGGTGGAGGGATACTTCGACGCCATCGCCATGCACGTCCACAACATCAGGAATACCGTGGCCGTCCTCGGCACCTCGCTCACCGAGGCCCAGATCGGCCTGCTGAAGCGGCTGGCCACCCGCCTCTTCATCGTCTACGACGAGGACGCCGGCGGCAACGAGGCGGCACTGCGCGGGCTCGACCTGGCCAGCGCGGCCGGGCTGGAGGTCAGGATAGTCCGCCTCCCCGCGGGCCGCGACCCCGACGAGTTCCTCGAGGAGCGCGGCGAGGCCGCCTTCCTCGAGGCCACCAAGGAATCCGAGGGAGGGGCGGAAACGGGGGGCGCCGCGGTTCACCTGTTCGAATTCCGCATCGAGGTGGCCTGCCGCCACGCCGACCCCCGGACCGAAACCGGGAAGGTCCGCATAGTCAACGAACTCATCCCATTCCTCGTCAGGGTGCCCAACGCCATCGAACGGAACTTCCACGTCCGGCGGCTGGCGGAAAGGCTCGGCCTGCGCGAGTCCGACATCGAGGAAGAGGTAAACCGGGCGCGCGCCAAGCCGGAGCGCGGGCCGGTCCGGCCCGCGCCGGCCGCGTTGGAAGCGAAGGCGAAGCCCTCCCCCGCCTGGCGTGCCGAGCGCCTCCTCCTCGGCGGGGTGCTCAGCCACCGCACTTCCGCGGTCGATGCCCTGCTTGGAATGCCGCCCGGGGCCTTCGATGGCGTGGAGGCGCGCAAGCTGGCCGGGCGCCTGCGCGAGCTGTTCGAAAAGGGCGAAGCCTTCTCGGTGTCGTCGCTCATGGACGAATTCCAGGACTCCCCCGGCGTGCTCGACCTGCTGACGCTGGCCGAGCCCGAGGAGGGTTCCGCGTCCGCCGACGCGGCCATCCGGGATGCGGTCCGGATGCTGGCGGGCCGCCGGAAGAAGGCCCGGCTCAGGGAAATACAGGACGAACTCGTGCGGACGACGGACCCGGAAAAGGTCTCCCGCCTGCTCGAGGAAAAACAGAAGCTGGCGGCCGGTGATTGATTGGATATTATCAGCGGTATGACCGGGCCTTCCGCGGATCGTTCGGCACCCAAGCCTTCGTTGCGCCTCACTGCGAGCCTGACTTGCCATCAGTAGGCATCCTCCGTCGCTCGCGGGGCCCGAGGAGGGCCGCTTCCGGCGCTGTCGGCGCAAGGCGCCTGCGCGCCTCCAGCGGCCAGGCCCCGCGGCGACTCCGGACCGTCAGGCTCAGCTCCGCTCCAGCCCCGGCACATACCGCAAAGGGAAAAAAACCCAACCACGGTTATTCCCGACCTCTGGCATACGGCGCGAACCGCGCTAGAATACCGGGATGAGCGAAAGGAAGGACCCCCCGAAGTTCAAGCCGCAAAAGAAGGGACGGGCCGGTTCGGGCGGGTATTCCGGCGGTTTCAAGTCGGCCGAGGATGCCCTCGTGGGGGGGGGCGGAGGCTCGCTGGAAAGCCTGCTGGAAATGGGGAAGGAGCGCGGCTACCTCACCTACCAGGAAGTCGGCAAAAGCATACCGCAGGACGCGGCCTACTCCGACCAGATTGACGACCTCCTCGCCAAGCTTTCCGAGATGGACATCGAAATCATCGACGAGGACGACATCCGGGCACGGGAATTGGGCGAGCGCGCCAAGACGCGGCGGCACGAAGCCGACGAGCCGGAAACGCCCGAGGTGGAATCGCGCATCGACGACCCGGTTCGGATGTACCTCCACGAGATGGGGCAGGTCATGCTGCTCACCCGGGACGAGGAAATAGCGCTGGCCAAGCAGGTCGAGGAGGGCGAGATGAAGGTGGACGCCGCGCTCTACCGCTCCGACCTCGTCATCAAGGAGCTCATGGAGCTCGACGCCCGCCTGGGGCGCGGGGAAGTCTCCCTGACCGACGCGGTGAAGACCGACGGCGAGGGCGAGCTTACCCCCCAGCAGGTGAAGCGCATCCGCCGCCGCATCGCGGGCGCGCTCAAGAAGGTCCGGAACTGGTGGACCGACTACCGGCGGCTCCAGGAACGCGGCAGGAATTAACCCTGAGTAAGGTGCGCAGCACCGCATCGAAGGGCTAGGGTACCCCGTTGCGCTGTCCGTTCTGCGACGGCAAGGAAGACCGGGTCCTGGATTCGCGGGAAACGAAGGAGGGGGGCGAGATACGGCGGCGGCGGCAGTGCCTCAAGTGCAAGGAACGCTTCACCACCTACGAACGCATCGAGAAGGAGATGCCCCAGATAAGGAAGAAGGACGGACGCTGGGAGCCGTTCGACCGCGAGAAGCTGATGGGGGGCCTGCTCAAGGCCTGCCAGAAGAGGCCGGTCAACCGCGCCGCGCTGGAGAAACTGGCCGATGACATCGAGAAAGAGGCCTTCAGCAAGGACAGCCGCGACGTTACCAGCACCCGGATAGGCGAGATAGTGATGCGCCGCCTCCACGACCTGGACGAGGTCGCGTACGTCAGGTTTGCGTCGGTATACCGCCAGTTCCGCGACGTCTCCCAGTTCATGGACGCCGTCCAGCAGTTCCTCAAGCCCGTCCCTGAAAAGCCCGGCAAAGAACAAAAGAAATAGCGGGGTACGGCTGGTTTCCCTGGAGCCACCGGGAATCCCGATGGCGGTCCTTGCCTGTCCCTCCTTCGTGCCTTACCATAGGTCTATCCGGAACAGGGCAAGGAGGCACTGACATGGCGATGGACGAAAGGGGCAAGAGGCGGGCCGGGCTGTATGTTTTCTGGGCGGGGTTCGTGATGCTGATGACCGGGTATTACGTCCTCTACCTTCTCGGAGTGAAGCCTGAATACAAGAGCGTGTTCGAGGTGCTGGCGCCGGCGCTCATCGTACTGTCCTTCCCCGTGTTCTGGCTGTCCATCCACCTGGGCACCTTCGACTGAACGGGAAGTGCCGGCAAAGGCAGGGTCGAGGATGACCCGCACCACTCTTCCATTGACGCTCCCGGGGGTCGCGCTGTTTTTCCTGGCGGGGATTTCCTCCGCCGGAAATGCCCCCGCGCCGTCCCCCCAGGCGGGCAACACGCCCGCATCAACGGTATTCGCCCAATCCAGCGTCGCTACGGTGAGCAACGTGCGAAAGAGCAACTCCGCCAACGCGGCAGGTTGGAACCTTTTCAAGGCGCGGAAATACCCGGAAGCCATCATCCAATTTTCCGGGGCCACCGAACTCAACACCGCCAACAAACTGGCCTGGAACAACCTGGGCTGCTGCCACATGCGGCTATATGAAACGGGCCTTTCGGGAACCGCGGCGCTCGGCTCCGCGGCTTCCGCCTTCACCTCGGCGAACGAGCTGGAACCGGCCTTCAAGACCGACCCCTACTGGAAGTCGGAGAACCTGAAGCAGGCGCTGGCGGCCATCGAGCAGGAAAAGAAGTGGACGGAGGCGGCCCAGGGCCGCACCGGCCAGACCCCGGCCGAATGCACCGGCTATTGGCCCTGCCGCGAGGCCGGCGACAAGGCGGAGACGGAGGGCGATTTCGCCTCCGCAAAAGCCGCCTACGGGAAGGCCGAGGCGGCGGCGCCATCCAAGCGGGGGCGGGCGGTCTGCGCCAATATGCTCGGGCTCCTCGCGCTGAGGCAAAGGGACCCCCAAACCGCCGTGAACGAGCTTCGGCGGGCCGCCGGCTTCGACCCGTCCTATAAGCTGGCCTGGAACAACCTGGGGAACGCGCTGATCCTGCTCTATTATTCCGGGACGGGCGGCAAGGAGCTCGTGGAAGAAGCGGTTGCCGCCTTCCGCAAGATGGGGGAGATTGACCCCTCCTACAAGCCGGAAAACCTCGCCACCGCGGAAAAACTGCTCACCGAACTGGGAGGCCCAACGGTTACCCCGGTTTCCGCAACGATAGTGGCCGAGCCGGCCGCGCCCGCTTCGCCCTCTTCCCCGGCCGCGACGAGCCCCGGAAAGGGCCCGGCTTCCCCGGCACCGGCGAAAACGGTCGGACCCGCCAAGCCGACTGCCCCCGCCGCCGCGGCGCCCGCGGCACCCGCCGTCGCCAGGCCGGCCTCCCCCGCGGTCCCCGCTTCCCCGGCGAAAAAATAGGGGATAACGCGGAAGGATTTTTTTAGCGCTTCAGGAATTCCCGCGGGTAAAGCAACGTTGGACGACCTTGAACCTCCCTCTCCCGCGGGACCCTGAGCGAACGAAGAGAGTCGAAGGGCAGTGGGAGAGGGAGTCTTGGCCAGAAAGGGTGAGGGGGCTGGAGTGAAAATGCTGAAAACATGCGTCCAAACAACTCATCCCTCACCCCACCCTCTCCCGGGAAACGGGAGAGGGTGAAGGGCCATGAATGTTATCAGCAGGGTGCGTTATGAGGCACCCTCAGAGATTCCGGAAGGACCTTTTTTATTGACACCGGCGGAAAACTTGTGATAGTTTCATCCGAAATCACTTTCCCGTGATGAGCGGGGACGTGGTCCGAAAAAAAGCATTACAAGAATTACCAAGGGGGTAGAAGAAGCAGTATGTCACAGCGTGGAAAGGTCAAGTGGTTCAACGACAAGAAGGGATTCGGGTTCATAGCTCAGGAAGGCGGACGCGATGTCTTCGTCCACTTCTCCAACATCAAGGGCGACGGATACAAGTCGCTCGCGGAGGGACAGGAGGTTGAGTTCGAAATCCGCGACACCGAGAAGGGGCCGCAGGCCATAAATGTCATGAAGGCATCAGGCTAGGGAGCGGCGCGCGTACCGACAACAATCACCCCCGCCGCGGGGCGGGGGTGATTTTTTTATGGAACGGGCCGTTTTCCGGGCGTTCCCCCTCTTGTCCCCCCCGTTGGCGTAAAATATCCGGTAATGTTCGCATTCCTCGACAAGTTCTTCGACCGGAACGTGCGCGAATTCAGGAAGCTCCAGCCGATAGTGGAGCACATCAGCGCGCTCGAGCCCCTGATGGAGAAGCTCGGCGACGCCTCCCTGCGCGAGAAGACCGGCGAGTTCAAGGACCGTCTGGCGAAGGGCGAGGCGCTCGACGACATCCTCCCCGAGGCCTTTGCCGTGGTCCGCGAGGCCGCGCGGCGCACCATTGGCCAGCGCCACTTTGACGTCCAGCTCCTGGGAGGCATGGTCCTCCACCAGGGCAAGATAGCCGAGATGCGGACGGGCGAGGGCAAGACCCTCGTCGCCACCCTGCCCGTCTACCTCAACGCCCTCGAGGGCAAGGGCGCGCACGTCATCACGGTCAACGACTACCTGGCCGAGCGCGACAGCCGGGGCAAGGGCAACTTCAAGGGGATGGGAAACATCTACGAATTCCTCGGCATGAAGGTGGGGTGCATCCTGCACGGGCTGACCTACGAGCAAAGGAAGGAGGCCTACGGCGCCGACATCACCTACGGAACCAACAACGAATTCGGGTTCGACTACCTGCGGGACAACATGGCCGTGGGCAAGGAATACGTCGTCCAGAGGAAGCTCCACTACTGCATCGTTGACGAGGTGGACTCCATCCTCATAGACGAGGCGCGGACCCCCCTCATAATCTCCGGCCCGGCCGAGGAATCCACCGACCTCTACTACAAGGTCAACCGCATCATCCCCCGGCTGTCCCGTGAGGCCGATTACAAAATCGACGAAAAGCACAAGAACGTGACCATGACCGAGGAGGGCGTGGCCAAGGTCGAAAAACTGCTGAACATCGAGAACCTCTACGACGAGAGGAACATCGACTTCCTACACCACGTGGTCCAGGCCCTCCGGGCTCACACCATCTTCAAGCGGGAGGTGGACTACATCGTCAAGGAAGGCAAGGTCCTGATAGTGGACGAGTTCACCGGACGACTCATGCCGGGGCGCCGCTGGTCGGACGGGCTCCACCAGGCCATCGAGGCCAAGGAAAACGTCAGGATAGAGGAAGAGAACCAGACGCTCGCCTCAATCACCTTCCAGAACTACTTCCGCATGTATGACAAGCTGGCGGGGATGACCGGGACGGCCGCAACCGAGGCGCAGGAGTTCAGCGAGATATACAAGCTGGACGTCCTGACCGTCCCCACCCACAAGCCCATGGTCCGCATCGACCACGGCGACCAGGTCTACAAGACCGTGCGGGAGAAATACGCGGCCATCGTGGAGGAGATAAACGCCTGCTTCGAGAAGGGCCAGCCCGTGCTGGTCGGGACCACCTCCATAGAAAGGAACGAGATGCTCGCCGGGATGCTCAAGCGCCGCGGCGTCCCCCACCAGGTGCTCAACGCGAAACAGCACGAAAAGGAGGCCCAGATAATCGCGGGGGCGGGCAAGGCCAAGTCGGTCACCATCGCCACCAACATGGCCGGCCGCGGGACCGACATCGTCCTGGGCGAGGGGGTCGTGGGGCTGGGCGGACTGCACGTCCTGGGCACCGAACGCCACGAATCAAGGCGCATCGACAACCAGTTGCGGGGCCGCTCGGGGCGGCAGGGCGATCCCGGCTCGTCATCCTTCTACATGTCGCTCGAGGACGACCTCCTGCGGCTGTTCGGCTCCGAGCGGCTCCAGGGAATGATGAAGACGCTCGGAATGCAGGAGGGGGAGGTCATCGAGCACCCCTGGGTCAGCAAGGCCATCGAGCGGGCCCAGAAGGCCGTGGAAGGCCGCAACTTCGAGTTGCGCAAGCACCTCCTCGAATACGACGACGTAATGAACCGCCAGCGGGAGGTCATCTACGGCCAGCGGCGCGCCATCCTCGAGGGCGAGGACATGTCGAAGCAGGTCATGGAAATGACCGACGGCCTCCTCGACCAGGCCGTGTCCGCCCACATGCCGGAGCGCGGCTCCCCCGAGGAGGGGGCCGGGCAGGCCCTGGCGGACTGGCTCCGGGCCACCTTCGACCTTACGGCCGACCCGGCGGAGCTGGAGCGGTCACGAGCCGACGAGGTCGCTTCCGCGCTTAAGCAGAAGGTCCGCGACATGTACCTGAAGCGGGAGGCCTCCTTCGGCCCGGACCAGATGCGGGAATTGGAGCGGATGGTGATGCTGAACGTCATCGACGCGCACTGGAAAAACCACCTCTACAACATGGACCGGCTTAAGGAGGGCATTGGGCTCGCGGCCTACGGGCAGAAGGACCCCCTCATCGAATACAAGCGCGAGGGGTTCCAGATGTTCATGGCGATGAACGGGGCCATCCGCGGGAAGGTGCTGGAAATACTCTTCCACGTGCGGACATTCACCCAGCACGAGGAGGAGGAGCGGCGCCCCTGGGCCTACGAGGGGCACGAGGAGCGCCCGGTGTTCACCATGCCCGCGGCGCCGCCCCCCGAGGCGATGCCGCCGGGAATGGACATTCCCCCCGGAATGCCTCCGGGGATGGCCGCCGGAGCCGCGCCTCCGCCCATCGGCGGCGAAGACGTCAAGGGCACGCCCATCCGGCGCGCCGAACCCAAGGTCGGGCGCAACGACCCGTGCCCGTGCGGCAGCGGAAAGAAATACAAGAAGTGCCACGGTGCGGCGGTGAAGGCGTAGCCCACCGATCTGGACAATAGGCTTTCAGCTGTCAGTTCTCAACTTTCAGCTTTCAGCCGGAAAGACGATATCAGGGCGCTCTAAATTCCGATTCTGGCTGAACGCTGACCGCTGAATGCTGACGGCTTTCTTCGGTTGAAGTCACCCCCCCGGGGTGGTATGGTTCCAGTAGGAAGAAGCCATGATAGAAATGAAGATAAAGCACATCGCCATAGAGCAGGAGTCGAAGAGCCCGGTGGTATTCCTGACCGACCTCGACGAGACCCGCTACCTGCCCATCTGGATAGGGCCATTCGAGGCGCAGTCCATCGCCATGGTGATGGAGGGCGGCAAGACGCCCCGGCCCATGACCCACGACCTCATGAAACAGCTCATAGAGCAGCTGAACGCGAAGGTCCGGCGCATCATCGTCAGCGACCTGCAGGACCAGACGTTCTTCGCGCGCATCGTGCTGGACCAGGAGGGCCGGGAAGTCGAGGTGGACGCCCGGCCGTCCGACTCGATTGCCCTGGCCCTGCGCTTCCGCGCGCCCATCTACGTCACCGAAAACGTCGTCCGGCAGGCTTCCTACCCGGACGGCGAGAAGATGGACAAGGAAAAGAAGCAGTTCAAGCAGTTCATGGAGGGCATCAGGCCCGAGATGTTCACGGCCGCGGCCGTCGAGTCTCCGCCGACCGAGCCCCCGGACGAGGAGAAATAGGGAGGAATCATGGCGGCAGAAGCCAACGCGATAGCGGTCAACCAGGCGCCCCAGTTCAAGCCGCTCCCCCACCGGGAGCACACCCGTCCGCTCGCCGACTTCGCGCCCCAGTTCAAGGCGGCCGCCCAGGCGCAGGAGGCGGCCCGGCTTCCGACGGCGTCCCTTCCGGCCCAGGAGGTTGCCCGCATCGCGCCCCGGCCGGCCGTGGAACAGCCCGTCCAGCCCACGGCGCGACGGGGGGCGGTTCCGCAGAGGCTGGTCGACCTCATGCAGGCCGCGCGCGGACGCGAGGCTATGGCCGGAATCCGGCCGGCACCCCGCCATGCCGCCGCGGCAGTTCAGGCGCCGCCCATCCGCGAAAACGCCGCGCACGGATTGGCGGCCGCGCCGCGCCCGGCTCCCCGGGCCGCCGCCGCCGAGCCGCCGGTCCGGCTGAATGCACTCAACCGTCCCGCCGATGCGGCCCCCCGTCCGCTCCCCCGTACGGTGGAGGTTGACCGGGAAATCCAGCAGTTGAACGCGCGGCAGAACCTGCAGACCGCGGTGCGGGAACGGGCGGCACGGACGGAGGGCGGCGCCGGCAACCGCCAAATCGCAAGGAATCTTCTCGACCAAAGAGTCTGAAAAGCGGTTAAAATTGCCTAATGCTTTTCAATTCGGTTAATTTCCTTTTCTTTTTTCCCGTCGTCGCCGCGTCCTATTACCTGCTTCCCCACCGTTTCAGGTGGGCACTGCTCCTTTGCGCCAGCTGCTATTTCTACATGGTCTTCATCCCGAAATACATCCTAATCCTGGCCGCCCTTATCACCATCGATTACTTCACCGCCCTGCGGATAGAGGCATCACAGGGAACGGAAAGGAAGGCGTTGCTCCTGGTGAGCATAGCCGCCATGTGTTCCGCCCTCTTCTTCTTCAAGTATTTCGACTTTTTCGCCGTGAATGTGACCGCGCTGGCCCACCTTCTGGGCTGGAACTATCCGGTTGAAGCCCTCCATCTGGTCCTGCCGATAGGCCTTTCGTTCCACACCTTCCAGAGCCTCTCCTATGTCATCGAGGTCTACCGCGGCAACCAGAAGGCGGAACGGCACCCGGGCATATTCGCGGTTTACGTGATGTTCTTTCCCCAGCTTGTCGCCGGTCCGATTGAGCGCCCGGGCAACCTGCTCCACCAGTTCAGGGAAGAGCACTCCCCCCTTTACGGGAACATCACGAACGGCCTGAAGCTGATGGCCTGGGGGCTCTTCCAGAAAATAGTGGTGGCCGACAACCTTGCCCGGTTTGTCGACGAGATATACTCGCCGGGGTCGCCAAACACGACGGGCTACCTCCCCATCCGGGGGACCGTGTTTTTCGCCATGCAGATATTCTGCGATTTTTCCGGGTATTCGGACGTTGCGCGAGGCTCAGCCATGGTCCTCGGATTCCGCCTGATGAAGAACTTCGACCGCCCGTATCTGGCCGGCACAATTTCGGAGTTCTGGCGCCGGTGGCACATTTCCCTCTCGTCATGGCTGCGCGATTACATCTATATCCCGCTGGGGGGAAACCGGTGTTCGGTTGCCCGGATGTGCCTGAACCTGATGGTCACCTTCACGCTCTGCGGCATCTGGCACGGGGCGAGGTGGACTTACGTAATCTGGGGGGTCCTCAACGGCGTATACCTCGTGGTGGGGGCCCTCACCAGGGATTTGCGGGAAATGGCCGCGGTTCGGACCGGCCTGGCGGGATTCCCGCGGATACGGCGGGCCATGCAGGTCGCCATCACTTTCATCCTGGTTTGCGGGGGTTGGGCCGTTTTCAGGTCTGACACCCTCGCGCAGGCATGGAAGATGACCGTGGCGTTCTACGGCAGCCTGGGCCTCCTGGCCATTTCGGCCCTCCCCGCGGCAATCGCGGCCGTGCAGGCGGCCTGGTCGGATACTATGCCCTGGGTGTCGGTCATCGGGTTTGTCAAGGTTTGGATACTTCCGGTCACCTGGATGGCCCTGGTATTGGCGGTCCAGGTCATGCAGTCACGCGGGAGCGTGCTCGAGCGCATTTCGCGGCTCCCCGCGCCGGTCCGCTGGGCGGGCTATTACGGAATCGTGCTGGTGATAATCCTTTGCGGCTTCTATGAAAATAAAAGGCCCTTTATCTACTTCCAGTTCTGAGCCGCCGGCCGCGGACTGCGTCCAACCGCGCCGGCTCGCCCGGGCGCTGGCGTTTGCCGTGGGCCCGTTCCTGCTGGCGTCGGCGGCCGAGATTTTCATCCTGCCGCCGACTTTCGTCACCTGGCGGGGATGGGAGGGGATTGTCCAAAAGCAGTTCAACTACGACAAGCCGGAGGAATTTACGGAAAGCGTCTTCCGCCTTCCCGGCCCCTTCTACCCGAATATGCGTTTTTCCGTCGAGGAGGAGGGCGACCTGGGACACGGCACGCCCCAGGCGGTCAAAAAAAGCGCGGAATGGCGGACGGACAACTACGGGTACCGGACGGATAACTACGCCGGGCGGCCCCCGGAAATCGTCATAGTCGGCGACTCGCTGGTGGCCGGGTCCACCCTCACCCAATCCGACACGCTCTCGGAGGTCCTGGCGAAAATCATCGGCAAGCCGGTTTACCCCATGGCGCCGTGCCCGATGGAGGTGTTCCTGAGGGACCGTCGGTTTATCCGCTACCCGCCGCGCACCGTAATTTTCTGCCTAACGGAGTGGAGATGCGAGGAAGTCCTCGCGTCAAAGGGGGAAATGGCGGAAGTGCCTTCCGCGGATTCTATAACCGGGAAGCTCTATTCCCTGGCGGCCGCCGTCAGGGAAAACCCCGCCTATTCCCGGTTTCTTACGGTCCTGGACAGGTCCATCCACTCGAACATAGTCTACTTCCTGCGAACCCGGATAATCGATTGGGCCAGGTCCGCCCCCAAGCGAACCACCGGCGCATTCTTCTGGATGGGCGCAAGGCGGAATGACGAGATCCACGACCACACGGTCGGGAAAGTCGCTGAAACGGTTGCGCGCTACAACAAAATCCTGGCATCGCGGGGAATAACCCTGGTATTTGCCCCGGTTCCAAACAAGGAGACCATCTATTACCAGCTCATCACCCCGGGCCGCCAGCCCACCTTCCTGCCGCGGCTGTTGCGCATTCTGCGCGGCCGGGGAGTAAGGGTGGTGGATATCCAGGCCCCCTACAACAGGGTAACCGGGAAATTAGTCGCCACCAACGACCTTTTGTACCAGCAGGATGACACCCACTGGAACTCCCGCGGTGTCCGCATCGCGGCGGAGGCGATTTCCCGCGCCATCCCGAAATAGGGCCGAACCGGCGGCCAAACAATGTCAGTGCTCGGCGCAATCCGCGCCTTTTTCAGCCGGATACTACCCAAATATTTCTTGCCCATACGCTGGCAAAATCAAAAAAACGGGAAAAGATAGACAGGTTCCCGCGTTAGCATGGTTATAGAAGGAAGGGAAAATGACGGACAACATGAAGACAAGCCGCAAAATGTTGATGCTCTTCCCGGAGGGCATCCGACCCATATATTTGAAGTTCCAATTTGGAACATCAAAAACAACGATGATGGAAACAGGAAAACATCCAGTCTTCCCCAGGATGTTTTGTCAATGAATACCAGATCAGTATCTTCAATTCCACCCGAACAAATAGAAGGCATGATTTTCCTCGTTCGCCGATTACGGGTTATGCTTAGCACAAACTTGGCGCAGCTCTATGGGGTTGAGTCGCGCATTCTGGTGCAAACCGTAAAGCGAAATATTGCGCGATTTCCCACCGATTTTATGTTTCAATTAACCCGCCATGAATACGAATCTTTAAGATCACAAATTGTGATCTTAGAAAAAGGCAGGGGAAAGCACATCAAATACCTGCCGTATGTCTTTACCGAGCAGGGAGTCGCCATGCTTTCCAGTGTATTGAACAGTCCACGGGCTGTAAGGGTAAACATCGAGATAATGCGGACATTCGTGCGTCTTCGCCGAGTCCTTTCATCCAACAGTGCCATATCAAAAAAGCTGGCTGAGTTGGCAGGAAAGGTTGCTTATCACGACGATTCCATTCGTTCCCTTGTTGCGGCCATACGACGTCTCGCATCCGAACCGCCCCCCGAGCCCAAGCGCAGGCCCATTGGCTTCCGTCCCGATGGCGAATGAACCGGTGACCAGCCTGTTATTCGGTGTTACAGGCTCCAACTCCCTCACCCTGTCTGAACAAGACTCCCTCTCCCGCATGCGGGAGAGGGAGGTTCTGGCATAGAGGGTGAGGGAGCCGGGGCTCAAGGCCGCTGATCGTGGCCCTGTTACTGCGCGAGGAACTTCCTGACGATGCGCGCCACGCCGGGGCGGTCCAGCACGGACTGCAGCCAGGCCATGTCGCGGGAATATATGAGGGGGCCGGACTTCGGATGGGCCAGCGAAGAATACCTTCCCAGCGCCAGCGCGGCGCCACTGGTGTCCCCGGATGCGGCATGGGCCTTGGCGGAAGCCAGCCATGCCCCGGCGTCCCGCGGCAGGCGGTGGATGGCCGAACGGGCGTATTTCAGCGCGGCAGGAAAGTTCCCCAGCCGCAGGTAGAGTTCCGCCAGCGCCGTCATGTCCGCCGCCTTCCGGTCGCGCGCGAAATGCGATTTGCGCCACCCGATGGCCTCTATCCAGTTCCCCTGCGCCTCGCAGAGCTCCGCCAGCGACCCCATCGCGGCACCGTATTTCTCGTCGGCCTTGAGCGCCGCCTGGTAGGCCTCCCGGGCGTGCTTGAAATTCCCCAGCCCGGACTGGAAAACCTGCCCGCGCCACCAGAGGGAATCCGGGTCGTCCGGGGACAGTTCCAGCGCGCGCCCGAGCGCCTGGAGAGCGCCAGGGGAATCCTCCCCGATGCGGAAGAGGTATTCACCGAGGAGCGACCAGCCCAGCGGCTCGTCCGGGAATGATTTCGTGACGGCGCGCAGGACGTCCAGCGCGCTCCGCGCCATCCCCATCCGCTCCAGGCACTCCGCCTTGCGGATAAGCGCCTCGAACCGCTGGTTCCGGGTAAGGTCCGGACGCCGGAGGAGCTCTTCGAGCACCTCGTGGGCGCGCGTGTAGCGGCGGCCGGAGAAGTGCCGGCTTTCCCGGCTCATGGCGTCCCGGACCGGTTCGGCCATCCGCCGGACCCGTCCGCCGGGTTTCCCCCTCCGAACCGGGTTGGCCGCCCCCATTCCTCCCTCCATGTCAGGCCGCCGCCCCGCCGTCCGGCGTACTGAAGTTTTTCCTCACGTATTCCTCCTCGTCCTCGCGCATCGCCAGCTTCCCGTCCAGCTTTTCCCGCCGGAGCGAGTCCAGAATGCGCCCCAGCACCGGGCCGCGGTTGAACCCCATGACGACAAGGTCGGCGCCGGTCAATTCCGGCTTGGCTTCCCAGCCGTGCCGCAGATAGTTCAAAAGGCGACGCCGGGGTTCTTCGCCTTCCATCATAACCATTACCGCCAGCTTGACCTCCAACGGGGCGTCCCCAAGCAATTCATCCATGTCGCCCGTCCCCAATTCCGCGCCCTTCCGAGCCATTTCCGGAAGTGCCGGCGCCCATACCAGCACTTTCCTGGCTGTAGCCGACAAATTGAACCGAGTTGAGGTTTTATCAATGACTTCAGCGGGACACCCGCGCATGAATAAAAGGAATTTTAAAAGCGTCGGGTCCCACGTGCTCCCCTTCTCAACCAGCGCCGCAATGTTATCTGCACGGTCGAGATAAGCCGAAAATCCACCACCCATGGCAGAACCCGGATATACCCAATCTGCTCCCAGGATATGCCTGCAAACAAAATCGTATCCGAATGGACGGAGAACCTCTGCAGGTTCTGGTTCAACAAACACCAGAAAGAATTCTTCCCGTAACCGGTCCGGCGAAATGTTATTGAAGGCTCCCGCCTTTACCGCCTCATCCATCAATCTTTTTGTCTGCTCTTCCATCTCAAATCCGAACCGGGCGGCAAAACGACATCCGCGCAGGATGCGGGTGGGGTCATCCATAAAACTCCTGTCATGCAGGATGCGGATTTTCTTGTTCTCGATGTCGGCCCGGCCACCGAACGGGTCGAACAACTCCCCCCAGCGTGCCGGGGCAAGGCAGACCGCCATGGCGTTGATGGTGAAATCCCGGCGGCGCATGTCGTCCTTTATCGCCGCCGGTTCAACTTTCGGCAGGGCTCCCGGTTTCTCGTAAGTTTCCGTGCGCGCCGTGGCCACGTCCACCCGCACCAGCCCGGGGAGCGTCAGCGTGGCGGTCATGAACTTGGGGTGCTCGACGACGTCCGCCTTGAGTTCCCCCCTGACGTTCCGGGCAAAGGCGATTCCATCCCCCTCCACCACCACATCCAAATCCAACGAATGCACGCCGAGGAACAAGTCACGCACCAGCCCGCCGACCAGCCACGCTTCCTTTCCGTCCCTGGCGGCCAGCTCCCCCAATTTCCGCAAGACGGCCAGTTGCTCCGGGGGGATATCCTTGTCGATGTTGACGACGCGTTCAGTCACGATTCATATAATACTGTGCCGAACCGCGATATCCTACCCGGCCAATTTGCGAAGTTTCTCCCCCGCTTTCCGCGAATCCTCCGCCCGGCCCATCATCCTATAGACCTCCATGAGCCTTTGATACGTCCACGCGTATCCCGGATGCTCCTTTTGCGCCTGCTGGTAGAGGCGCAATGCCCTGGCCCGGTTCCCCGAGCTATAGGCCCGGTCCCCCTCCAGAAGTATCAGCTCGAGGGCCGGCAAATGCGGCCAGATTTTCCCGCTGAACAGCCGGCCGGAACGGTCGGGCCTGTTCCCAATCCGGTAGAAAATGACATCAATGTTTCCGCCGGCAATCTCCCGGATATACTCCACCTTGGCGTATCGGCGCATGAAATCCTGGTAGATTCCGATGTCCCTGTCCAGCCACTCCTTGAGTTCGGACACCCCGGCCTGCGTTATTCCCCCCCTGACATCGTAAAGAATCGCGGAAATCCCCCGCTGCCTCATTTTTTTCCTGATGTCCCCGCCGGTGAAGGACTCCTTGACCACCCTCTGGATTAACGGGGTGTCATACTCGAAATCGGCGTATCCTTCCCGGGTGGCGTAATAAGTCAGCAGGACGCCGTAACTATAAAACTTTTCGTTGGGATGCATTTGCGCGCTGGCCGCCCGGCATTCCCTGAAAATATCCGTATGTGACAGGTAATCATTGAACCCTTCACAGCCAACCAAGTATTGATACGGCTTTTGCAGTGCGGTAATGGTGCGAATTCCCAGGGCTATCCCGCCGACCATGGCCACTCCGACCAGCATGTCGCGCGCCAACCTGGACGCCCCCGAACTGCTCCTGTTCAGCGCGTCACGGCCGGCAAACGCCACAACCAGGGCAACCGGGATTGCCCCGACCAGATACCTTCCCCATCCCACCGTCGTCAACAACCAGGCGCCAATGAACGCCAGCGCATATGCCGCCAGCCCGCGCATTTTGTTCCCCCCGGCAAAGAAGAAATACGGCATCAGCATCAGGGCCAAAGGCCCGAAAGGATACGTGGCCATCCTGTCCCTGGCCAGAAGGAACATCCACGGAGTGGCTGCGTTGGCGATGGATATTTCCCCCCCCATGAACTCCTTCAGGCTGAATTCAGAACGCGCCATTACGCGCCTGACATCCTCCATATCAAGCAACATTCCGGAAAAAAGCGGATGGACCGGATTCATGGTGAACAACCAGTTCTTCAGGAGCCAGGGGGATACTGCCACCGCGCAACATGCCGCAAAAAGCGGGAAAAGCCCGGGGTTCATTCGTTTCGTATCGCGATGCATGAATAGCCAAAGCAATCCAGCCCCGCACAGGGCATGGAATCCCTGATATTTGGTGCCAACCGCGAGGCCGAACAGCAATCCCGAACATGCCAGCGGAGCAAGGGAACCGGGCCTGTCACGGGCCGCCAGAAGGCATGCCAACCCGCCCAGTTCAAATGTCACGAGCAAAAGCTCGGCAAACGCATTGGAGGCATGCACCAACGTCATCGGAATGGCCAAAAAACCAAGGATGGCCAGCAGGGCGACATTTCGCATTTCCGTGACAAGGAACACCATCAACCCAATGATTACGAGAAGGTGCCAATTGAACAGCTTTGCCAGCATGTCCCCGGAAATCATCATGAAGAAGCCGTAAAGCATCGAGGCGTTCAAGGGGAAAGACGAAAATATGAAATGTTCCACGGATACCACCTTGTGATGACCGATGAAATGCCCTGGCAGCCCCAGATGGTACCTCAACGGATCAAAGGCCGTCTCGGGAGCAATTGCTCCGATCAGCGTGACCAGCAAGGCGGGAATCATCGCCGCAACAAGCGGCCGCTTGGCGATTCCCCGGAAGTCCCGCCATATATTTTCCAATTCCGGGATTAGACTGCCACACTTAACGAGGAGCAAGCTTGCGATAAATATCGGCCAGGCCAGGGATCTGAACCACAGGCCGGGCAGCCCTAAACCAAGCCACAGGATTGCCCAAACGCCGTATCCAATGCAGAGGGAAACCAGCCTGGCCAGCCGCAGGTCACGCGCGTTTACCATCCAATGCAACATCGTCCGGCCGCACACGAACGCAGCCAGGTTGAACAGCAATATGACAATTCCCGCGCCAGCCACCTGGCCCGCGCGCAACGCCGCATCCTGCACATGCCAGACGGGACAAGAGCCGGAAAGGCCTCGGAGAAAATCCAGGAAGCCGTCAAGGCTCGGGTTGCCGGAATAATAATTGACGAGGACCAGGAGGCCCCAAACTGCCGGAAGGAAGGGGATGATTCTCATGTCAGCCGGCCACGCATCAAATCCCCGTCAGGGAAAGATGATCAGGCAAACGCCCTGCACCAGGGAGAAATTCCGCCCGTTTCGCGCGCGACCGCCCGCGCATAGGCACCCTGAAGCGCGCGGGTAACCGGCTTCGCCGCAGGATAGCGGCGCTTCCCCGCCCGCGCGACGGGCACTATCTCCGCGGTCGACGAAGTGATAAACGCCTCATCCGCGGACATGAGCGCGGCCGGGCGGAAGAAGCCCTCGCGCACGCGGATGCCGAGCTTTCGGGCGAGGGAGAGCACCAGCGAACGGGTGATGCCGGGCAGGAGTCCGGCCCCCAGTGCCGGGGTGAACAGGACGCCGCGGCGGACGAAGAAGACGTTGGCCGCCACCGCCTCGGCAAGGAAACCCTGCGGATTCACCATCACCTCTTCGTAGGCGCCCGCCCGGTCCGCCTCCAATCGCGCCAGGAGGCTGTTGAGCTGGCTGGTGGACTTGATGCAATGGTCCACAGAACGCGCGTCGTTGCGCACGGTCCGCCCCATGATGACCCGCACACCGTCGCGGAGCGCCGCGGTGGACGGCGGATTATACGGGAACCCGTATACGAGGACCGTGGACTTGCGCGTCCGCAGGTGACGCAATTCCGGCCAGCCCGGGCCGCGCGACACTACGATGCGGACGCGCGCGTCCCTGAGCAAGTTGGCTCGGATGAGCTTGCCGACCGCCCGGGCCAGGGCGCCCGTGCCCGCCACCCCCCGAAAGCCCAGGCGGGAAACGGAACCCCGCAGGCGCACCAGGTGCTCGCGGAGGCGGAAAGGGCGGTCGCCGTAGGTGCGGAAGGTCTCGTAACAGCCGTCGCCGAAAAGGAAGCCGCGGTCGAACGCGGAGACGCGGGCGGACGCCGCGGGGACGATGCGGCCGTCGAGGAAGACCTTCCAGGGGCGGCCGGGGGGACCGGATTTACTCACTGGGTCGAAGCAATGCGGGCGGAGGAGGCAGGGGATTCCTCGCCCAGCGCCGCCAGGATTCCCTTCGCCTTGTCCAGCGTCTCCTCGTATTCGGCCGCGGGGTCGGAGTCCGCCACGATGCCACCGCCCACGCCGAAGCACAGTTTCCGGCCGTTCAGCGTAACGGTCCTTATAACCATCGAGAGGTCGCAGTCGCCCGAGAAGGAGAACCACCCCAGCGCCCCCGTGTAGACGTCGCGCGGCTCCGGCTCCAGAGCGGAGATGATGTCCATCGAGCGTATCTTCGGCGCCCCGGTTATCGAGCCGCCGGGGAACGCGGCCCGCAGGGCGTCCACCACGGTCAGCCCGTCGCGCAGCCTGCCGGTGACGGTGGAGGTGAGGTGGAACACCTGCGGATACACCTCCAGCGCGGCCAGCTCGTCCACCCTGACCGTCCCCGCCTTGCAGACCCGGCCCAGGTCGTTGCGCTCCAGGTCCACTATCATCACGTGCTCGGCCGCGTCCTTGGGGCTCCTCACGAGCTCGAGCGCCATATCCCGGTCGGCCGCCGGGTCGGGAAGGCGCGGGCGGGTCCCCTTGATGGGCCGCGTTTCCGCCCGCCGGCCCCGCACACGTAGGAACCGCTCCGGCGACGAGGAAATGACCTTCACCCGCCCCAGGTCGAGCCACGCCGAAAAGGGGGCTGGGCTCGCGGCGCGCAGGCGCAGGAAGAGGTCGGCCGGGTCGCCCGCCCACCTGGCCGAGAATTTCCTCGTCAGGTTGGCCTGGTATATTTCCCCCCGGCGTATCTCCCCCTTGATTTCCGCCACGGCCCGCAGGTATTCCTCCCGTGGAAGCGAAGTTGCCAGCGGTCCGGCCAGCCGGAAGCGCCGCCGGGGGCGGGACGCTTTTCCCGCCGGAGCTCGCGCCGCCGCCAGCAGTTCTTCCGCGCGCGCTGACTGGCGCTCCCGCAGCCCGCTCCAGGGGCCCCGCAGCCCCCCGCTCGTGACCCAGGCTTCCCGCCGGGCCAGGTCGCACGCGAGGATGGATTCATAGAAGGCGAAGGCAAGGTCGGGGATGCCGGGGGCCGGCGGCCGGGGGGAACGCAGCTTCTCGAGCAGGCGCCCGGCCTCGTAGCTCACGAAGCCAACCGCCCCGGCGGCGAACGGCGGCCCGCCCGCGGACGGCTCGGACCTGAACTGGGCGATGAGCCGGGCCAGCGCCGCGAAAGGGTCGCCCCGGCCGCGCTCAACGGCGCCGTCCCGCCGGACTATCCAACTTCGGCCGCGCGCCGTGAAGGTCATGAAGGGGCGGGCGCCGAGGAAGGACCAGCGGCCAAGCCGGGAACCCGCCGGCGCGCTGTCCAGCATGAATCCGCCGGGCCCGCGGGAAGCGACCCGCTCGAACAGCTCCTCCGGGGTGGAGGTGAGCGGAACGCGGACGGCCCCCGCGACGTGATGAATGCTCACCGTTCGCGGCCCTCCGCGCAATTATTCGGCCTTTCGTACATCGCTTCCCATTTTACCTTTCCGCACCACCGCGAGCGGAAAACCCTGAGCAAGCGAGGAATCAGCGATAACATCAATTTAGCGTGCAGGCCAAAGCATGGCCGGGCGAGTCGAAGGGTTTACGCCGTCCCCCCCCGGGTGCTACCCTTACCTTGGCATGAAAGTCCTCCTGGCCAAGCCGAGGGGTTTTTGCGCCGGAGTCGAGCGGGCGATAGAAATCGTTGAGCTCGCGCTCGCGGTCCACCACCCTCCCGTGTATGTCCGCAAGGAGATAGTGCACAACCGTTTCGTGGTCGAGGACCTTTCCAGCCGGGGCGCCGTGTTCGTCGAGGAACTGGAGGAGGTTCCCCCGGAGTCGGTCGTGGTGTTCAGCGCCCACGGGGTCTCCCCCACGGTGTGGGAGGAGGCGCGGGTCCGGAACCTTACCGTCATCGATGCCACCTGCCCCCTCGTCACCAAGGTGCACCTGGAAGCCAAGCGGGCGCGCGACGAGGGTCGCGGCATCATTCTCATCGGCCACGCCGGGCACGACGAGGTCGTCGGAACCATGGGCGAGGCGCCGGGACTGATGAAGCTCGTCACCTGCCCCGAGGACGCCCGGGCGGTCGCGGTGGCCGACCCGTCCAAGCTGACGGTGCTTACCCAGACCACCCTCTCGACCGACGACGCCGCCGCCACGCTCGGGGCGCTGCGGACCCGCTTCCCCTCCCTGCGCACGCCCCCCGGCGAGGACATCTGCTACGCGACGCGAAACCGCCAACGCGCCGTAAAGGAGCTGGCCGCTCGCGCCCCCGTCATCCTGGTCGTGGGGGCCCCCAACAGCTCCAATTCCCGGCGCCTGCGGGAGGTGGCCGAAAGCGCCGGGGCGAAGGCCTTCCTCATCAACCACATGGCCGAGGCGGACTGGGTGTGGTTCACGGACGCCGGCACGGTTGGGGTGACGGCCGGGGCCTCGGCACCCGAACTGCTCGTGCGCGAGGTCGTCAACACGCTGATTGCCCGCTTCGGCGGGGTTGCGGAGGAGATTGTGGTGGTGCACGAGGAGGTGCATTTCGCCCTCCCCGCCGGCCTGCGAAAGCCGTAACCGTGATGCTTCCGGCACGCCCCTTCCCCCTTGCCGTAGAAGCCGTTGCCAAAACCGGCAACGGCTTCTCAGCAGTGGATGATGAATCATTTTTGAACGAGCTGTAGGATAGGAATCCCCATGCTGACCGGATGCGGCTCCGTCGAACAACGGGACAGGGCCAGGCGGATAATCGCCGGCCTGCCAGACGAGGGAATCCTGCGCACGGATTCCGGGGAAAAGTGCCCCTTCCGCGTGGCGCCCGAGCCCTTCCCGCTTCCCCGCGCGCTGGTGGAAACCCTCTCCCGGCAGGGCAGGCTCTGGCTCGCCTTCCTCAAGGCAGCACAGGAGCTCTACTTCCGCAGCCTGCGCGGCGAGGCGCCGGCATTCATCGCGGAATACCTGGACGCGGGAAAGCCGGCCCGCGTGCTGGATTTCGGCCGGATGAACCGATTCCGGTCGCGCTTTCCCCCCATAATCCGTCCCGACATGCTCCTGACCGACGAGGGGCCCCAGGCGTGCGAACTGGACAGCGTACCCGGCGGCTTCGGGACGCTGGCCTGCCTTTCGCGGCTCTATGCCGCCGAGGGCCTCGTTCCCGCGGGCGGCGCGGACGGAATCGTCACGGGGTTCCGCCGTGCCATGGCCTTCGTCTCCGGCCGCGAAAACCCCGCCAGTGCCATCGCGGTCTCCGAGGAGTCACGGATGTATTTTCCCGAGATGCGCTGGCTGGCCGGGGCCGTCACCGCGGCCGGCGGCTCCTGCCGGGCCGTTCCACCAGGCGACATTTCGGCTGAAGCCGAGGGTGTCCGCCTGGACGGCCATAGGCTCGACGTCGTCTACCGCTTCTTCGAGCTCTTCGACCTCCCGAATATCCCGGCCTCCGAGGCGCTCCTCGCGGCAGCGAAAATGAAGATGGTCGCGCTCGCGCCGCCGCCCAAGGCCTTCCTCGAGGAGAAGCTCCTCTTCGCCCTCCTGCACCACCCCGCCCTCGCCTCCCTCTGGGAGGAGGTATTGGGCGAGCCGGAGTTCCTCGAACTGCGCGGGTTGGTCATCCCCACCTGGGTCATGGATGCCCGGCCCGTGCCGCCGCATGCGGTGGTGGCCGGGTTCACCGCCGGAGGCAGGCCGCTCTCCTCGTGGAGTGAACTGGCCCGCCTCACCCAGCGCGAACGGGAGCTCGTCGTGAAGCCGTCGGGTTTCTCGGAGGACGCCTGGGGAAGCCACGGCGTCAGCTTCGGGCAGGACATGTCGCGCGGGGACTGGATGAAGGCCGTGGACGAGGCGCTCGAGGCGTTCCCCGAGCGTCCCCACGTAATCCAGCCCTTCCGCCGCCCCTCGCTGGTCGCGACCTGCTGGTACGACCCCGCCTCCGGCGAAGTCCGGAAAATGGAGGGGCGGGTGCGGCTCACCCCCTACTACTTCGTAACCGGCCCGGAGGACGCCGAAATGGGCGGCATCCTGGCGACCGTCTGTCCGCCCGACAAGAAGGCGGTTCACGGAATGCCCGACGCGGTGATGGCCCCGTGTATGGCGGTCTCCCGCCTTACCCTGAGCGACCGCTCGCAGCGCGGAGTCGAAGGGCTCGCGGCGGGCTCCTGACGCCGTGCGGGTGGAGCCAGACACCGGGAAGTCAGGGGCGGGGAGCGGCGGGAACGGCGCCGCCTGGCAGCCGCTCGTGGCCCGCGGCATAAACTCGGCGGCCGGGGTCGCCGCGCGGTTTGGCGGCGACGCGCGGGCCCTGGCCGGGGCGGAACGCACGCTCCCCGTGCGCGTGAACGAATACTTCCTTTCGCTGATTTCCTCCGCCGACGACCCCATCGGCCGCCAGGTGCTCCCCTCGCCCCTCGAGGAGGCGGACCTGGCCGGGGAGGCCGATCCGCTCGCCGAGGACGCCGATTCCCCCGTCCCGCACCTCGTCCACCGCTACCCCGACCGGGTCCTCCTGCTCGTGACCTACCAGTGCGCAGTCTACTGCCGGTTCTGCACCCGGCGCCGTTCGGTCGGCCGCCTGCCCACCCCGACGGAGGCCGAACTGGTGAGGGCCTTCGAATACGTCAAGGCGCACCGCGAAATCCGCGATGTCATTGTTTCCGGCGGCGACCCGCTGATGCTGTCCGACCGGCAGCTGGCGGGAATACTGGGCAGCCTGCGCTCCATCCCCCACGTCGAGATAATCCGGGTCGATACCCGCATTCCCTGCGCCATGCCGGCCCGGGTTACAGCGGAACTCTGCCGGGAACTCGCCAGGCACAACCCGCTCTACGTCAACACGCACTTCAACCATCCCCGCGAGGTGACGCCGGAGGCCCGCGCCGCCTGCGAACGGCTCGCCGACTCGGGTCTGCCCGTGGGCAACCAGACCGTCCTGCTCCGGGGGGTGAACGACGACCCGAAAACGCAGAAGGAGCTGGCGCTGAAACTGCTGGAAGCCCGGGTCCGCCCCTACTACCTTTACCAGTGCGACCCGGTGGCTGGAACGGGGCATTTCCGGACCGACGTGCGGAAGGGCCTGGAAATCATCGGCGCCCTCCGGGGACACACGTCGGGAATGGCGGTTCCGGCCTACGTAATCGACGCGCCCGGGGGGGGAGGCAAGGTGCAGGCGGTCCCGGAGGGGGTACTGGAAATCAGCGACGAAAAGGTCGTTGTGAGGAATTACGAGGGGAAAACGTTCGAGTACCGCCAGCCGGGCCGGACATTGAAATAGCCCGCGTTTGCTAGAATAGCCGGATGAAAAATACCGCTGTCCCCGTTTCAGCCCTGCTCCTCTCCGTCGCAATCTCCGGGTGCGCGTTTACTCCCAAACATGAGGTGGAAATCTCCTCGGCCATGCGCAAGGCCCCCATCCGGCAGGTGCACGTGCTGGCGCCCTTCTTTCCCAAGGACGCGAAACGCCAGGACCCGAACGACTTCCGGGAAATGCTCCCGGAAAACCGGGCTTCCTCCGCGACGACCCTGCAGGAAGCGCTCAAGCGGGCCCTGGGGGCAAGCGTCTCCGTCGATTCGGCATGGGTGCCCGACGCCAAGGCACTGGCCTGGGCCAAGGCCATCGGCGACGACCTCGTCATTCAGCGCATCCCGCTGGGCGTGCCGTCCGCGACCATCCCCGTGGAATCGGTCCTCATCACCGGCGTCATCGCCTACGGGACGGAAAAGGACCAGATGTTGATCCAATTCCTCCCCTTCCTTCCGGGGATGAAGAAGCACGCCATCGGGGAGCCGAAGTGGGACCACATCTGCGACCTTTTGTGCATACTGGTGCGCCCTTCCGACGGGGCCGTCCTGTTTAACATCCGCCACGAGGAAAGGTCTACCACCCTGTTCGAGGACCCCGGACTCCTGAAGGAGTCCGTCACCAAGGCCGCATCCGCGGTGCGCGATGTGTGGAGCAAGGCGGCGGAAAAATAGCGGTACGTTAGGAGGGGTTGCGGAAAGGGAAAACGGGTTGCGGAACGGCTATTTCGTGGATTCCCCCGCCCGTTTCACCTGCTTGTACCAGTTCTTAAGGTCACGCACGACCTCCTCGAGGTCGTCGCGGACATGGAAAATAGCCAGGTCCTCCCCGTCAATCATCTTGTGCTCCAGCATGGTCTCCCGCAGCCAGGTGAGCAGGCCCCGCCAATAGCTGCTGTTGACCAGGAACACCGGGAAGGGCTTGATTTTCTTCGTCTGTATCAGCGTAATGGCCTCGAAGAACTCGTCAAGAGTCCCGTAGCCGCCCGGCATGATGACGAAGGCCAGCGCGTATTTCACGAACATTACCTTGCGGACGAAAAAGTAGCGGAACCCCATCTGGATCTTCGCGAAGGGGTTCGGGTGCTGTTCGAACGGCAGTTCGATGTTCAGGCCGACCGACTTCCCGCCTCCCTCGGTGGCGCCCTTGTTGGCCGCCTCCATGACGCCCGGCCCGCCGCCGGTTATCACCCCAAACCCCTCCTCGGCAAACTTCTTGCCCAGGTAATGGGCCTGCGTGTAGATGGGGTCCCCCGGCTTCGTCCGCGCCGACCCGAAGATGGAAACCGCCGGGCCGATGCCCCCCAGCGTCTCAAATCCCTCGGTGAATTCCGCCATGATGCGGAACATCCTCCAGGTATCCTCGACGGAATGGGTCTCCAGAAACTCCGCTTCCTTGGACATTATCACTACCGTACCCCCCGCCTAAAACACTGTCAAACAGGGCTGGAACGCGCTTGACACCGCCAAAACATGGATGCTAACTTGGGATACACGAGTTAACCATGGCAAAAGTACTGCTTAAGAACGTTTTCAAGATTTACCCCGGCGCCGGGGAGGTTGTCGCCAACTTCAACCTCGAGGTCCTGGACCGGGAGTTCGTGGTTCTTTTGGGCCCCTCCGGATGCGGGAAAACCACCACCCTGCGGATGGTGGCGGGCCTCGAAGAAATATCGAAGGGCGAAATTTCGATTGACGGGCTTGTCGTCAACGACGTCCCCCCCAAGGACCGGGACATCGCCATGGTCTTCCAGAACTACGCGCTCTACCCGCATATGACCGTGTATGAAAACATGGCCTTCGGCCTTAAGCTCCGCAAGTACCCCAAGGAGGAGATTGACCAGCGGGTGAAGGAAGCCGCGGACATCCTGAGCCTCACGGACTACCTCGACCGGAAGCCCCGGGTGCTCTCCGGGGGCGAGCGCCAGCGCGTCGCGCTCGGACGGGCCATCGTGCGCAAGCCCAAAGTCTTCCTCTTCGACGAGCCGCTTTCCAACCTGGACGCCAAGCTGCGCGTCCAGACCCGCGCCGAGATCAGCAAGCTCCATCACCGCCTCCAGGCCACGATCGTGTATGTGACGCACGACCAGACCGAGGCCATGACCATGGGAGACCGCATCGTGGTCATGAACAAGGGCAAGGTCCAGCAGGTCGCCAACCCCCAGACGCTTTACAATTCGCCCGTAAACCGCTTCGTGGCCGGTTTCATCGGAACCCCGCCAATGAACTTCATCGAGGGGGACATAGTCAACCGGAAGGGCGGGATTCACTTCACCACCGAGGAGGGCATCCAAGTCAGGGTGATGGACGAAAGCGTTGAAGCACTCAAGAGCTACGTGGACAAGACGGTACTCATGGGCATCCGCCCCGAAAACATCCATGACAAGCTTTATGCCAGCAACGCCACGCCGGACAACACCGTAACCGCCCGCGTCGAGGTCGTGGAACCGCTTGGCTCGACGACCTACCTCTATGTCACCGTGGGGCGTACGCCGCTGGTGGCACAGGTGCACGCGAACGACCAGGTCGAGGTCAACCAGGACATCGACTTGGTGTTCGACATGAGCAAGGTGCATATCTTCGATCTTCAATCCGAGGAAGCCGTCGTCTGAGGTTTCCCGCCATCCGGCCCCCCGGGCCGCTACAGCCGTGATGTTCCCTCCGACTTTCACCCTTGCGCTGGCCGCTTTGGCCCTGGCCGCCCTCCCCTCCGCGGGCTTCCCGGCGTTGAGTTCCACCGAAGGGTTCGCTCCCGCCCCCGCCGCCGAACCTGTCGCGGGAACCTCCGCCACCAGGACCGGGGAATCCGCGGCGGGCCCGGTGCTGAACCTGGAGAAGGCCGACCGGCTGGAATACCTCGAACGCGAGCGCAAGGTCCACCTGACCGGAAATGTCCGGCTGGTCTTCGACGCCAACACCATCCTCGCGGACGACATCCTTATCGACCTCGACAAGAACCTCATCACCGCCGAGGGCCACCTCGTTTGGGAGGGCGAGGAGCACCGCGCAACGGGCTCCCGCATGACCTACAACACGAAGACCCAGGAAGGGTGGGTGGAGGATGTCACGCTGACGACCGGCTCCTGGGTTTGCCGCGGGAAACGGGTCGACCAGGCGAAACAGGAAAGCGTCGAGGTCGCGCCGGGCGTAATAACCACCTGCAACCTGGCCAAGCCCCACTGGCATATCTGGTCGAAGAAGATACGCATCAGGCTGAAGAAGGACCTGCAGGCGCGGGACGTCACGCTCTACGCCGGCACCACGCCCATCCTATGGCTCCCCTTCCTGGCCACCCCGCTCCGGGATTTCCGCCTCCCGTTCGAGGCCCAGGTGGGAAAGACGTCGGAGTTGGGCGCCTATGTGCGCACCTCGCCGTCATTCTCGCTGGCGAATAACTATCCCTCCCAGGCGCACATCGACTACTTCTCCAAGAAGGGATGGGGATACGGGCTTACCCAGGACATTGAAAACGGCGCCGGGGAACGGATGCTTCGCCTCCACGGCTACCGCATCGAGGAGCGGGGCGCCGAAACTCCGGGCACGCCGCGTGAGCGCTGGGAGCTGTTCGCCCTGGGAGCCGCCCGGTTCCGGACGGGAACCAGCCTGGCCGGGCGGGTCGACGACGTAAGCGACGCCGGATTCCGGACGCTTTACGGAACCTCCCTGCTCCCGGTGTCGACTGCGTCGGGCGAGCGGCACGCGTCCATTCTCCTCGGGCAGAAACTGCCCGGGGCGCAGCTGACAGTGATGGCGGAGCGCACCGAAACCCGCCGGGTCGGATACGACAGCAGCACCCGCTACGTACTTTCGGAAATCCACGCGCCGCAGGTTAGCCTTGCCGCCAATCCGGTGCCGCTGGCCTCATGGCTTTCCCTGTCGACCCGGGCCAATTTCGACAGGTTCTATCGCTGGCAGGATTCGTGGTACGTAGACAGCGCGTCCCTCGTCCCCTCGCTCGAGGCCTTCTGGCGCCTGCCGGTCCTGGGTTCATTGACGGAGACGCCCCGGCTGACCGGCGCCTGGCGGGACCGCGGAAGCCGGATCCTCCTGCTCAATACGGCGCAATTCGAGGAGGACGTGAACCGCGGGTTCCTCTGGAGCGGGGACAACAGCGCCAGCCTCCGCACCCCCCTTCCCATCCCCGGTTTCGAGACGGAAACCACCCACATGGTCGCGAAGCGCTTCAACAAAATCGGCTATGACCCCTTTGGCTATGACGGCCTGGACGCGCACACCATAACCGAGAAGCTGATGGCTTCATACGGGTTCGTTCTCTCGGCCTCGGTGCGAACCGGCTACGACCTGCGCAACCGCCAGGACCCCTCCCTGCGGCGCTGGATGCCGGTCACTCCCGAACTGTCCTTCAACCCGCACCCGGACCTGTCGCTCTCCGCCGAGGCCGATTACGACCTCTGGTTCGGGCGCTTCCGGCGGGCTTCCTCCACCCTGGGCCTCGGCAGGAGCGATGGGCCGATTTTCCTGCGAATCCGGCCGTCATACACCAACAACCGCCTGGCGCTGAACAGCGCCACCCGAACCATGCAGGATTACCGGATGGCGGAATACCTCTACGCCGACAGCTTCCAATCATCCCTGGCCTGGCCCGAGGTCTTCTATGTGGATGCCGAGGCCGGCTTCCCCATCGCCCCAGGATTGCGTGCCGGGGTCTCGGGGCAGTACGATGCGCAAACCCGGCAGGTCACTTTCTACTCGCTGACGCTGACCCGCGACCTGCACTGCTGGGAGGCCGAGGGGTCATTCCACCGCTATGTGACCGGTGAACTCCGCTTCGCGGCCAGCCTGCACCTCAAGGCCTTCCCCAAGGAAGCCATCCCCCTCATAACGTTGTGACTCGGAGGGGGGCTCCGCCCCCCTGGCGCCGCAAGAGCGTCGCGACGCTAGCGGTATAAGAAACCCTGTTTTTAGCCGCTTCGCGGACAGCGTACAGATGCGGCCTCCCCCGGTGATAACCAATAAGAGCTTGCTCGTTTATTACCAAATTCTCATCAACGCAAACAACGAATATGGGAAGATATCCACTACATGGAAACCGGGAAGAAGGCATTGACCGTGCTGCTTGCCACGGCAAACCGCGGCAAGCTCGCTGAACTGCGGGAGCTTTTCCGGGGGACCGGCCTGGACTTGCGCCTTCCCGCGGACGCCGGCGTCGCGCTTCCCGCCGTCGAGGAATCCGGATCCTCCTACCGGGAGAACGCCCTCCTCAAGGCCCGGGCGCTAGCCGCGGCATCAGGACTCCCGGCGCTGGCTGATGACTCCGGCCTCGAAGTGGCCGCCCTGGGCGGCGCCCCCGGAATCCGCTCAGCCCGCTACTCCGGCCCAGGCGGGACGGACAGCGAAAACAACGGGAAGCTGCTGCAGGAGATGGGGGGCAGGAAGGACCGGGAAGCCAGGTTCGTCTGCATGCTGGTGCTGGCCTGGCCCTCGGGAAAAACCCTTGCGGCCGAAGGAATCCTGGAGGGCAAGATCGGGGAGGTGGCCCGGGGGGCCAACGGCTTTGGGTATGACCCCCTCTTCGTCCTCCCTGACGGACGCCACCTGGCCGAACTCATGCCGGAGGAAAAGGGCCGCATCAGCCACCGTGCCCGCGCCGCCATGCGGATGAAGGAGCTTCTGGACAACCCCCCCGGGGAGGGTTAGCGTCCCCTTAGGCGGGCGATATCCCCGGAGAGCTCCGCCTGGTATGCCGCCCGGCCGTTTGCGACAAGGTCGAGTTTCCCGAGCGCCTTCTCCAAAAGCGGCAGCGCCTCGCGTTTCCGCCCCAATTTCTCCAGAATAAGCCCGCGCGTCCAAAGGAACAGCGGATGGTCCGGCGAGGCCGCGACGGCCCGGCGCGAGTATTCCGCGGCATCCTTCATCCGCTCGCCCCGCACCGCCAGCCACCAGGCCAGGTTGGACATGTAATCGGCGTCCTCGGGGAAAATGGACAGCGCGGTTTCCTCCGCCCTGATGGCCCTGGGAATGTCCCCCTTGCGCTCGAACAGGAGGCCAAGCCTGCTGTAGAGCAGCTCGTCCCGCAGGCCGAGACGCTCCGCTTCCCGGTACTGCCACAGGGCCCGGTCAAGCGTATGACCGCTCCAGTCGTAGGAGGACCCCCGGTCCAGCGCCTCCGCCATTTTATAGCGCGTCATCGCGTCGGAGGGGGTGCGCCGAAGCGCGTTGTCCAGGAAGGTTTGGGCCATTTCCCACTTGCCGGAACCGAATTCGGCATCCGCGAGGGCCACGGCGCGGTCAGCCTTTACCCGGGAATACGCCGACCAGGCCGTCAGGCAAACTGCCGCCGCACCCAGCGCGAGGCCGAGGCCGTTCCGCGACCGGCGCGGCACTTCTCCCAGCGAGGTGAAGGCCGTGCGCCATCCACCATCCCTGTCCCCACCCAGGGCCGCCAGGCCGCCCGCGAAAGTCCAGAAGACCGCGGAGGCCGGGATTATCGCGAACGGGAAATTGAAGAACGCGTCCACCATGAGGGCAACGCATCCCCCGAACATCCCCGCCGCCAGGGCGCCCTCCCCCGGACCAGACGCGCGGCGAACCGCCCGGAGACCGGCTCGAATCAGGGAGGTAAACACCCATAAAAGGATGCCCAGGCCGATGACCCCGACCTCTGCCGCGGCCTGGACATAGTCGTTGTGCGCCCGAGCCTCCTTGGGGGCGAAGGAGAAACCCTTCGCCGTCAGGGCGGGGCGGAACAGCGCCTGTTTCGCGGGGAAATAAGTCCTGAAATGCTCCGGGCCGGTCCCGAGGAGCGGCGCATCCCGGAGCATCAGGGCGCCCGCGCGCCAAAGGACAAGCCGGTGGCGGACCGTCCAGCCCTTCCAATTCACCATGTCGGTAACGCGGTCCCCCAGCGGCAGGGCCGCTGTACCGAATAGCTTCGGGCTGGAAATGGTCAGGCTAACGGCCACGGCGAAGGCCGCCGAGGAAAGGAGCCATACGCGGTTTCTCACCACCACGGTCCGGCCGCCCGGAACTTCCGCCCACAGGCTCCATCCCGCCACCGCCACCCCCGCAATGCTCCCGAGCCATGAACTGCGGGTCTGGGAAAAGAGCAGGGCGAGGAACAGCGCCAGGACCAGCAGGCCCAGGAGGTCCTTGCGCTCCTCATTCTCCTCGGCCGTCAGCATAGCCGCCGCGAGGACGAATATCGGCGCAAGGAATTCGGCGAAAAACACGGGGTTCCCGATGGTCCCGAAACAGCGCGAGCCCCACGAGGAGGCCCAGGGCAGGAAATCGATGCCGCAATATTGGAGGATGCCGTATAGCGCCACGGTGCCGCCGGCGGCCAGGACCGCCGTCAGGAGGCGCCAGAGGGAGGCGGGACCCAGCCCGGAAGCGACCACCCAGGCCAGCGCCGCGTAAAGCAGGAGGAGGGAAGTATGGTCGAACGCGAGCGTCCGGTTGACCGCCAGCGCCGACGAGGCGGCCGCCGACGCCAGCATGGCCAGGAGTGGCGCGTTCAGCCCCGTCCGGCGCATCCTGATGGCGCCCGTCGCCCCCCATTGCGCGGCCAGAAGCATCCAGGCGAGCACGACGAGAGCCTCGAGGGCGATGCGCTTGGGCATGTCGATGACTGACGCCAAAATGCCCGGGGCCACGGCCAGCGGAACCGCTATCGCGACCGCCTGGAGGGTTCGCAGGCGCATACCTTCCGCCAGCCCGCCGCAATTGGGGGGGGACAGGAACGATTTCAATCCGCCGGCGAAACCCTTGTCATCCACGGCTTTCCCACTTTATCAGGCCGCCAAGCAAGTGCCAAAGGCGGTATTCAGCTGTCAGCCATCAGCGGTCAGTTTTCAGCCAGATTTATGGGCTTCGGCGGTCGGCCGGAAAACAGGCTCCTCTTCTTCCAAAAGCTGACAACTGAAAACTGATAGCTGAACGGGAGTTCAATAGTGAAGTGCACCACTTAGGCTGATCTGGGGACTCCGCGATAGGATGCGCGGATATGCCCAAGAAGTACACACATTTAACGGTGGCAGAACGGGACAAGTTGGCTGCAATACAGGATCGAGGCAAATCCATCCGGGCAATAGCCCGTGAGTTGGGGCGACCCCACTGCACGATAGTTCGTGAACTTAGGCGGAACGGAGCCCCCATCAATGAATGTCGGTACCTGGCCAACCGGGCGCAGAAACGAGCAGAGGCGAGGCGGCAGAAGGCATCACGGCGTCAACGGATAGCCAACCGGTGGGCAAGGCACTACATTGTCACCTCCCTACGGCGTGGTTGGTCACCCGAGCTCATATCCGGGCGGATGAGGCGGCTGAGGCCTGATGAGGCAGTGAGCCATGAGGCGATATACCAGTGGGTCTACGTGGAGGCCCGGCACCTGATTTCTTTCCTTGTCAGGAGGCACCGGGTGAGGCATCCGCGGACGTGGATGCGGAGGAGCAGGAAAACGCGGATTCTTGGGCGAATCCATGTTACCGAAAGGCCGAAGGCTACGAATGAGAGACGGAGGCTTGGGGACTGGGAGGCAGACACGATTGGGCAGCGATTGAGCAGGCCGGCACTTCAGGTGGTCGTGGACCGGAAGAGCTGGTACTCGATATTGAATTGGCTGCTGAAGAGGAATGCGCGACTCATGCGGTCGGCGCTGAATCGGTCGCTGAGCCGTTATCCAGCGAAAGTGCGACGGACAATCACGTACGACAACGGGGGCGAAAACGCGGACCACCTGATATCCAATGCTGTCCTCGGGACGAAGTCGTACTTCTGCACTCCCTACACCGCCCAGGAGAGGGGTACGGTGGAGAACACGGCAGGCCTGATTCGGAGGAGGTTCCCGAAGGACACGAACTTTGGTACGGTATCACGCAGAGAGGTGAAAGCAGTTCAGTACTGGCTTAATCACCGGCCAAGGAAAATCCTTGGTTACAAAACACCTGCGGAGGCTTTCCGGGCAGGTGGTGCATTTCGCGGTTGAATGCAGGGAAAGCTTTCCGTCTAATTCACGCTCACTTTGTAGCACACACAGCCGGATGAGCGGACATAGATGTCCCGAACGGTCCACCGGAGCCAGCGGGTATTGGCCAGCGGACTTCCCGTCCCCGGAACGCTCGTGAACGTACCCGGCGGGGTCGTGGTCGTCGCGGTGGAATACCAAACTATCACCCCCGGAACCGGCGCATTGGACCAGCAAAGCGTCGTGCTGGCGATTTCCGGCACGTAGGTCGTCCCCATCGGCATCGCGTCCGTTATCTCGAAACTGAAAGCCGTGGCCGAGGCGACGTTCTCCCAGCAGACCTGGAACTGCACCGTGTCGCCCGAGGCGGCCACCGTGAGCTTCCTTTGCTTGGTCAGCTTCACCTCCGCCCCCACCACCATGATGCTCGTCATCCCGGTTATTGACCCGTCCGCCGTGTCGTTCGCGACCAGGTTGATCAGTCCCATCCTGTTCAGCGTCACATTGAAGAACAATTTTACGCCGCAGTCGGTTGCCCCCTTCCAGGTGTAGTTATACGTGTCCATCGCCTTGGTCTCTATCTTCGCCGTCGGGTCGGTGGAGGTGAACGAGGTCGTTCCTGTGTAGTCGCACTTCGTCCCGCCGCCCGTGTCAAGCACCACCACCGTTATCCAGAACGACTGTCCCGCAAATACCACCGCCGGCGCCAGGATGTTGTAGTGGGTGCCGGTCGAGAGGAACGGGCAGGCGTAGTGCCGCTCGGTGAAATACGACCCACACACCATGCCGATCATCCGCTTTCCCGCCGAGGCCGCCGCGAGCTTGAATATCCAGAATGAGCCGCAATTGGGGGCGTTGGTGCCCAGGGGGTCGCACTTGACGACGGGCTGGTCGGGGCCGGTCGTCGTGTAGTTTCCGCCGGTGTAGTTCACGTCATCGGTCGATATGCCCACGCCCATGCCAGTGGACGGGCAGAATCCGACCATCGAGGTGCCCGCCCGGTTGTCGCCGTCGGGGTAGAACCAGAACCAGAACTGGTCCACCGTCTGGTCGGACTTGCCCGAGGAGTCGAGCCCGTGGATGGTATAGCCGCCGTACTTGCCCGGGCCGCCCTTCCCGCTCCTCACCTGGATAGGCACGTTGTTCTTGAGTTGCACCCGCACAAGCTCCCACACATACTTGAAGTTCGTCTTCGTGTTCATGCACCCGGCCACCACGACCCGCTGGCCGTAGACGTCGGGGTTGAAGGGCGAGGCGGCCTGCCCAATTCCGCTTGGAATGTCATCCTGCGTTATGGGTGACCAAGTCCCCGAGGCGCCGCCCAGAATCATGGGAGTGCTTCCCTCCACATTGAACTGTTCCGAGGATGCATAGCCCATGAGGCCGACCGTTGCCGTTGTTCCGGAACCGGGTGCACCACGGCTGCTCAGGTTGGTGATGATGAGCGAGGTGCCATGGTGAGCCGCCCCGCTGCTCGGGCCCGAGTAGGCCCAGAACTCGTCGCCCTTCGTCCCGGCGGCGAGGTTACCGGTGTCGGCCGGAACCATCGTTACGTAGTTATCCTTATCCGTCGCCGCGGTAAAGGTATACCCCTTCCAGATGATGAAGTCGGAATCCGAAGAGATTATCTTCCAGTGGCCGTCCATGCCCGTGGAGGTTCCCCCCGTCATGTATTGGGACAGGTTGTCAATGGTCCGCAGGTTCATGAAGTTCCACTGAATGTTCACATCATCCCACATGAACAGGAAAACGGTGGTCGGCTGGTCCTCCACGTTGCAGATGCCCAGGTAATCGCCCTCTATTACTCCCGCATCGAAGCCGCGCCGGTAGGTGTAACTGGTGTTGCCGCGGAACGACAGCGAGGTGGTGGTCGCATACATCATGGAATCCTCATCGGTGGCGGCAATCTGGGTCTGGCACTCCCAGAGCAGGGGGGCGTTTGAAATGAGCTTGTAGTAATCGTAGGTCACGGCGCAGCCCAGGAGGCCGTAATACTGGGGGCGGCGCTCGATGCCCACGTCGCATCCCGGGCCGGGCCAGGTATTGCAGGGCATGGCCGGTGACGGCGTCGTTATCGACGGGTTCACCCCATCCACGCAAGCGGTAGTGTGGTAGCGCAGCAGCTGGAACGCCGAGGAGGGATGCAGGGGGTATATGCAGATGAAATAACCGCCCCCGCACCCGAAGGTGCCGGCCGCGTTGAACGCCACATAGCTTACGTAGGTGGTGCGGAGCATGACGGGGGCCTTGTGGGTGAAGTTTCGCTGCTTACCCGAGTACCCCGTCCCGTCCACAATCCGGGTGCGCCCGTATTCCAGTATCGAGACCTTGTTTATCACAGTCTGCCCAACGTTCGCCGCGTAGGATATCTTCGCCTTCCACCTGATGGTCAGCGTCATCAGCGGAGGCATGTCCAGCCGCCAGGTCAGGATGGTGTTCGGTGGATTTAGGATGCGCCCGGCGCCGGCCGCCGCGCACCCGGACGGCGTCATCGTCCAGCCAATGCAGAAGTCCTCCACCCCGCAATCAGGCCCCCAGGGATTCGTCTGCAATGGGCAGGTGTCCCAGATGGACACATTCCACCAGGTCTTCTCGGCGGACTGGTTCCGTATGAAAATGGAGTAGGTTATCTCATCGCACGTCGTGGGCGTGCAGTTATAGACGATGTCCCGGTCAGCTACTTTCCAAAACAGGAACCGCATGACCGTGGTGCGGGTGTTATTGGATACATGCCCATTATTCCCCGCCGTTACCGGCGGCACTGGGAATGCCCCGTGGGCGTTGTTCCACAGGCTGTACCCTTCCGGCGCGGCCGTGTTGCCCGAGCCGGCCTCAAAGGAGTCGCCGTTCCCCCAGTCCACGGTGAGTTGGAAGGTCACCATCCCGGTCGCCCCTCCGGCCACCGGGGTCGCCGCCGGGAAGACGGTCCATCGTAACTTCAGCGGCGGTCCCGGGTTCGGGTCCCAGCCCGGATCGGGAAGCGGGTTCGCCACGTAGTTCCAGTGCGTATAGGGCGGCTGGGTGTCGGTTATCTGCACGTTCTTGATGTTCCCGGTCCCCGGCTTGGCGTAGTAGATGGTGTAATGCAGGGTGTCGCCCGGTGCCGCATTGATTTCGTCCACGAACTTCGCTATATAAGCGACAATCGATTGGACCGAATTCATCGTGTCGCCCCAATTGGCGAAACAGCCGCACCGGTCGGAGAAGCCGCCGTAATACCAGTCAACCGGGTCCCCCGGAATGCCCATCTGGACCGTGGAGTAGTTCGAAGGCTCCGGTGCCATGTCGAGGTAAAGACGCAGGGGGTAGTTCGGCAGGATTGCCGCAAGATCCGGGTTGACCTCCACCCCGTTCCATTTCCAGGTCCAGGTCGGTTGGGTCCCCCCCCAAAGGCCGGCATAAGTCATTGTGTAGAGGTAGCCGGCGGCGTTGGCGTCGCTCCGCCAATAAACCGCCTTGATGTCGGTGCCTCCCACGGCGCTCCCGAAGTTGACAATGGTCAACCCCGCGACCTGCAACAGCGCCCCCCCAGCGCCCGCGCCGCAGTCGACCGCCCAATCGTCCGGTTGGAACGCCCCAACATAGGCCTTGATCCAGTTGGGGAACAGGAACATGTTGGAGGCCTGTCCATCAATCGGGGTGATGCCGTTGATGCAGTTCGCCCGCACGGCGCCGCCACAGGCAACGGCGGCGGCAAACGCCCAGCGGCGCGCAACATTTCCCGCACTCCCAAGAATCACGAGAACAACGTTCCCGCCTTTGCCCGGCGCAACGCCGGACGCATCAAGGCAAAAAACCTTCCCTTCCTCCGAAGCCCGAGCACAGTATAACACTGCCCCAACGGCTGTCTTTACAAAATATTGTCAAAGAGGTTCAATATCTTATTAGAAAGGAATAGGGCGAACATGAAGCACGTGACCATTCATCCGCGGCTGTGGGCGCTGCTCGATGACGCCTGCCTGCTGGTATTCCGCATTTTCGGCGTCACCGCCCGGCCCGGCCTGCCGGGACTGGACCCCCGCGACCAGCCATGGAATTTCCACGCCCCCTGGGTGTGCCACTACATCCACACCGGGGAGGCCTTCTCCCCCACCGGATTGTCCGTGGCCGGGCGGCGCGGACGGACGCCGCGGCGGGCCTGCTTCCTCTCGCAGGACGTCCCCGCCCGCAAAAACCTGCCGCACCGCGGCCGTTGCGTCTCCGGGCTGACCTTCCGCTCGCTTCCCCTGCGGCTTGGCCGGGGCCTGAATGGCTCCCTCCTGCTCGGTCCCTGGCTCCCCTCACCGCCGACGGACAGGGATTTCCGCTCCCTGTGCGCCCGCCTGCACATACCCGAGTGGGACCACATGCTTTGGGCCTGGCGGGAAAGCCCGGTCCTCCCCCCCGCCCGGGAAAGGGAGCTCACGCGCTTCTGCCAGCGCCTTTTCCCCCTGATTGGAAAACGCTACGCGGCGCTTTCCGAGGGGAAATCATGGGAACAGGTGACCGGGACCGCGCTGGAGAGCATCTACCCCCCCCTCCGGCTGGCCGACGACTTCCCGCTCAGGGTGTTCGGGGTTTTCGTCACCTATTCCACCGACCTGAAACTGCAGGGCACCACGCCGCCGCGTCCCCTCGCCTCCTGCGACCTCGAATACGTCGACCGGGGGACGTGCCGCGCCGAGATGGGCGGTAAGGCCTTCGACCTCGGGCAGGGGCAGGCCATCCTTTTCCTGCCGCGGGACCGCCCGAGAATGTCGCTCCTTCCGGGCCGGTCCTGCGAGACCATTTCCGTGTCCTTCGTCGCCAACGCCTCCCTGCTCGCTGACGTCGCCGGGCGGCCGTTCAACCTTACCGCCTTCCAGCAGACCCTCCTGTCACGGCTCTGCCAGCTGGCCGCGCCCGGCGACGACTCGGCCCACCGCAGTTCGGAGGTCAAGCTCCTCCTCATCCAGATGCTCCTCAGCGCCCGGGAACGCCCATCCCCCACCGCGCCAGCGCCCGTGGTTCAGCCGTCCATGCCGGCCTACAAGCGGGCGAGGCACGGGGCGGCCCTGCTGGGAATCCGGCGCATCCTTGACGACTCAGCCGAGGGTCGCGTCCGGCTCCGGGACATCGCCCGCCACGCGAACATGAGCGTTCCCACCCTGGAACGGCTCTTCAAGCTCGAAACGGGCCTTTCTCCCATCCGCTACCACCACCAGCAGAGGATGGAACGCGCCCGGCTCCTCCTGCGGCACAGCATGCTGACGGTGACCCAGATAGCGGACAGGCTGGGGTTCCAGTCGGTCCACCACTTCTCCCATTCCTTCAAGCGCCACACCGGCGCCACCCCCACCGACTACGCCAGGTCAGTCCGCGGCGCCCTGCGGCAGATTGAGGAAGCCAAGCAGCTGCTCCGGGAGGGAATGGCGGTGAGCCGGATAGCCGAGCAGCTGGGTTTCCCCTCGGTGCACGCCTTCGCCCAGATTTTCCACCGCTACACCGGTATGGCTCCCGACGAATTCGCGCATGGTAAAATATCCGAACCATGATGCCGGCATCGCAAATCGGCCTGGGCGCGGCTTTCCTCGGGGGGCTCCTCTCCTTCTTTTCCCCCTGCGTGCTCCCGCTTCTTCCCGTCTACATCTCGCTCATCACGGGGGTCTCCGTGGAAGCCCTCGAGGAGGGGGAAAAGACCGCCTTCTGGCCGGCCATGCTCCGTACCCTCCTGTTCGTGGCCGGATTCAGCGTGGTCTTCACCGCGCTGGGGGCCGGGGCGGGCAAGGTGGGCCAGCTTCTGCGGGCCTACGAGTCGTGGTTCCGGGTTGGCGGCGGCATCCTAGTCATACTTTTCGGCCTGCACTTCACCGGGCTGTTCCGCATCAGGCTCCTCTACCGCGAAAAACGTTTCAAGGTCGCGGCCCGCGAACTTGGCGAGCTGGGAATCTTCCTCATGGGCATGACCTTCGCGCTCGGCTGGACCCCCTGCATCGGGCCCTGGCTCGCCTCCATCCTGGCGGTGGCCGCCACCGAGGGGCAGGCCAGCCGGGGCATAATCCTCCTGCTCACCTACTCCGCGGGAATGGGGCTCCCGTTCCTGCTCGCCGCGGCCGCCCTGGGGTCGTTCCTGAAGTTCTCCTCCCGGATGAAGAGAGTCCTGCACCGGCTGGAGGTTGCCAGCGGCGTCCTGCTGATACTCCTAGGCATACTACTGCTGACCAACCACTTCTCCCTGCTCGCCCAGTTCTTCTCAGCCCTGGCCGCCCCGGATGCGGCGTCCCCCGGAGGGGACCTGCCGCTTTCCCGGACGCGGTGAGCGGGAAGCCGGCCAAAACAGGGAAAAAGAAATGAGCGATCCGGGCGCCCTCGCGCTGTTCATCCGCAATCCGGAACCCGGAGCCGTCAAGACGCGCTTGGCTGCCACCCTGGGCCCCGACCGGGCCGCCCGGTTCTACTGGGAGTGCGCGCTCATCGTCATGGCCAAGGCCCTTCGCCTCCCGGGCATGGAGGTGTTCGTGTTCTTCCGGCCACCGGAGGGAAAGGCGAGGGTCGAGGAACTGATCATGTCCCGCTTCGGCGACTTCGAAGGCAGGTTCATCCCGGCCGAGGGGGGAAACCAGGGCGAGCGCATGCACCACGCGCTCGAAAACCTGGCCTCGTCCGGCTTTCGGAGGATGTTCACGCTGGGAACCGACTCCCCGACCCTTCCGCAGGAAAACCTTGTGAAGGCCGCCCGCGCGCTGGAATCCGCCGACTGCGTTCTGGGCCCCACCTGGTCGGGAGGCCTGTACCTCTTCGGAGCCCGCGAACCTGACGAGCGATACTTCCGAAACGTCTCCTGGAGTTCCGGGCTGGAGCTGGTCCAGGTGTTCGACAACATCTCGTCGCTCGGACGGAAGTGCGCCCTTCTGCCCCGCTGGCAGGACATCGACACACCGGACGACCTGGATTTCCTTGAGGGACAGATACGGCAGACGGACTACCGCCGCCTTAAGGAACTGCTGCACGAAAACAGGCCCTAGCCGGGCCGTCCGTTCAGCGTACGCCGGCCTGCAGCCCCATCAGCCCTTCGACTGGCCCGGAACGCGAACTGGAACGCCCGCTCAGGGCCGGGGTTCAGCGAGGGCAGGGCAATCAGACAGCCCCCTTTCACCGTACTCCCGTCTGCAGCTTAATCAGCATCCGCCGGGACTCGGCGTCCTGCGGGTCCGCCTCGACCGCACGTCGCAGCGCCGCCGCCGCCTCGGTCCGCTGCCCCTCCCGAAGGAGGAGCGCGGCAAACGGCTTGAGCAACGCGGGCCGGCGCGGTTCCAATCGAAGGGCCTCCGTGTATTCCCGGTCGGCCCCCGCGTTGTCGCCGGCCCTTTCGAGGCACCACGCGACCGAACCATGGAGCGCGGCGCGGTCCGTCCCGGCGAACTGCGGCCAGGAAAGCGCCTTCCGCAGGAGGCCGACGGCCTCGCGGTAGCGCTCCTGCACCATGCATTGGTAGCCGCGCCAATAAACCGACATAACGTAGTTGGAAAGCAACTTCTGCGTGTTCCCGTCCTTGGGGGGATATCGGGAGAAGACCCCGCGCAGCCTCAGGCGGGAAGGGAACGGCCGTGATTCCTCCCCAGACAGGAGCAGGCCCATCTCCGCGGCATTCCCGGCCAGGCGGTAGGCCGGGCCCCGGGGAACGAGGAAGTTGCCTTCCATTCCCTTGAAAATCGAGGCCAGATAGACTGGCCGTCCGGGCCCGCCCTTCAGAAGGATGTCCGCAAACGGGAAAGCCGCCGCCAGTCGCGGCTCGCTATCCGGCCACAGCAATTGCACCCGGCCGGCCAGCGGTTTGGCCACCAGGCCGGAAATCAGGTAGTTGGCGTCCACAAGGGTCACCGTGGCGGAACATCCCAGGATGTCATGCACATACCACAGCGGGAACAGGTCGCGGTCCCCGTGAGCCAGCAGGATGGAGCCCGCCGGAACGGCGTCCAGGATGTTGCGGGAGAAGTCGTAGGCGAAGAAGTGGCGCGCCCGCCCGGCCTCGGCGCGGTGCGCCGCCGCGTTCAACCCGACCAGGACGGCGCAAAGTGCCGCCGCCGCGATGCACCCGCGGATACGGACCGCCAGACCCAAGACTCCTTCCGCAATAAAGATGGACAGGACCATAAAGACCGGCAGATAGTATGTCTCAATGGCCTGTCCCTCGAGCCGGAAAAAAACGCAGAAAATAACGCCGAACATCGCGGCGGAGGCCCAAACCACCGCCTCGCGGGGCGTCCTCCGGGCCGTCCTGGCAAGCCCGTAGAGGGCCAGGGCCGTCCCCGGCCAGCCGAACTGGTGGGGAAGGAAACCGGCGGCATGCGAAAACAGGCGGCGCCCAGCGTCGATGGGACCCCAGTAGAATGTCCGCCAGAGGTATTTCCCCCCAGTGACATACTCCGTCCAGCGGCCGAATACCGACGGCACATCCCAGTTGTGGAGGGGATGCGCCGCCGCGCGGACGGGGGGATACAGGAACTTGGGGGAAATCCCGGCCAGAAACAGGAGGCAAAACACCCCCAAGTTCCGCCATCCGGTGCTTCCCCGGGTCCTTCCAAGGTGCCATACCGCCAGCAGCACTGCGGGCAGGAAATAGACCGCCTGTCCGTGGTGCCCCGCCCAGACACCGAAGGACAGCCCGAGCAGCGCAGCCCGGCGGCCGGACGAGGAACCGCCGCGGAGGCAGTTGACCAGGGCGCCGGCGCAAAAGGCGGCGAGCAGGAGGTTGAAGGAGTATTTCTCTGCGATGACCGACTGCCACCACGTGCTGAATCCGGTCCCCAGGAGGAGCGCGGAGCCCACCGCGGCCACCCGCGCCGCCCTGCCGCCGCCGTCCCCGAGGAGCCGGCGGGATGCGCAGGCGAGGGCGCCGCAGGCCGCCGCCCCGGAAAGCGCGGACACGAGGTTCAGCCGGAAGGCGGGGTCGCCGGCGGGCAACAGGAGGGCCAGCCTTCCCAGCATCACATACAGGGGATAGCCGGGTGGATGGGTCACCCCCAGGGAGCAGGCTGCCCGTATCATCTCGCCGCCGTCCTCCAGCGGAACGGTTGGTGACAGCGCGTGCAGGTAGAGGGCAAAGAGCGGGAGGAAAACGGAAAGGAATAACATGGTCGCCTGCAGGTATTATCCAACAACTTCCCGCCATCCGACCGACTTCACTTCATGGCAGGCCGCCGAAAGTCCGGAAGGGGTTCTTCCCCCTCCCGGATGCTTACTTGGTCTTCCCGACCGGAACGAATCCGGCGTCCTGGCAGGCCTTCTGGCCGCCGGGGGAAAGCACCCATTTGATGAACGATGCGGTCTCGCCTGCCGGCTCGCCAGCCGTGCAGAAGTACAGGTTTCGGGTCAGCGGATACCGGCCCGCGGCAATTGTGGTGGGGGACGGCTCGATTCCGCGTTCCCCCGGTTTGCGCCCAATCCGTAGTACGCGGACACCCCTCGCAAAAACAAAGCTCCCGTACCCGACTGCGCGGGAATCCTTCGCGACGGCGGCGACTAGCGCCTCCGTATCACGGAGCGGCTGCACCGTCTGGGCGAAATCCTGCCCCGCCATGACGTGTTCCCTGAACCAGTCGCGGGTCCCCGAACCGGCCTCGCGGCCGAAAACGACGATGGGGATCACCGGGCCGCCCACCTGCTTCCAATTGGCCGCACGACCTGCGAATACGTCCTTCAGGTGGGCGAGGGAAATCTCGTCCACCGGGTTCCTCTCATTCACGTAGATGGCCACGCCGTCGCGGGCCACCGCCGTTTCCCGCGCCTCTGCGCCGCGTTTGGCTTTTATCGCCGCCGCCTCATCCTTCGAAAGCGGCCGGGACGCCAGACAGACATCGGCCCCGCCCCGGGCCAGCGCAACGGCGCCGGCAACCGTCCCGCCATTCTCCACCCGGATGACGGCGCCACGGTTGTCCTTCATGTAGGCATCTGCCCATTGCCGGGCGAGCAGGATGAGCGTATCGGACCCGACCAGGGTCACCGTCCGGCCTTTTCCGCAACCCATAATAAGTGCAGCAGCCGCAAGCGCCAATGCCGCCAGACGCATGCCACGCATCCGCTTCATGCAGTCATACCTCCTCTTCCACCCATATTAAAAAAGGATTGTACAGGAATCCGGGAAAAAATGAAATCCGCCGCCAAGTGATGCCTTCACCCGGTGGAGGGATATCGCAGTTCCGCATCCGCCAGCGCGCCCGGGGCGAACCCCCCCCAGGCGGTATGCGCGGCATGAATGAGGGCGCCCCGGACGGGCCGGAAAACCGCCCTGACGGCCCGCCCGCACGGAAGCGCGCGGGCGAGCCGGCGGCGGACGGCCGCGCGGAGCGCCGGGATTCCGGCCAGGACGCTCCCCGACATCACCAGCTCGAATTCGCGCCCCCCCAGCCCGGCTTTCCGGACGGCCACCTCCGTCCCCAAAACAAGCGATGCCGCATAGCTGTCTAGCAGGGAAAGCGCGTCACGGGAACCCCGCGCCGCCTCGCGGCCCAGCCAGACCTGGACGCCCGAAATCCTCTCCCACTGCCAGCCTGTGATCGGACGGACGTAGTCCGGCCGGCTCCCGCCGTAGCGCCAGCGCCGCAGGAAGTCGCGGTAGGAGGAGAACCCGCAGTGGGACAGGAGCCGGTCGGTGAATGATGACGGCTTGATGTATCCCTCAACCGCCATGAGAAGGCGTTCCATGGCCATGTCGCGCAATCCCTGGAAAACCAGGCCGTCGTGCATGAATTCCCGTTTCCCGTTCACCGCGAGCCACTTATGGCCGGAGCCCACCGTGATGACCGCCCCCCGCTCCCGCCAGCGGTCGTTGAAGAGCGCGATGAAAGCGTCGTTGTGGATCTTCACCCGGCACCCCAGCCCGAGGGGAGCCACGATGCATTCGAGCGCATACCTGAAATCCCGGGCTATGTCGATGCCGTTCAACCCGAGGCAGGCGGCCCGGATATCGCCCGGCCGCGCCCCCGCCACGCGGCAGGCCCGCGCCAGAAGGCGGCTGAATATCCCCGCGAGCCGCTTCGGCCCCTTGTATTCCATCGCCGAGCCCGGGCCGTTGATGAATGCGCGAAGACATCCGTCCCCGGAGGCGAGCGCCAGGTGCGTTTTCGACCCGCCACCGTCGACGCCCAGGACGAGGCCGCCCCTCACTTGCCCACCCCGTACAGGAGATCCCGTTCGGAGAGCGCGCCCGGCGGCAATCCCCCCCAGGCCGCGTGCATGGCGTAGACCAGCGCGCCGCGGACAGGTTTCCAGCGCGCCCCCAAAACGCGCGCACGGGGCTCACTCCGCCGCAGATGCCGCGCCACGGCGCGCCGGAGCGCCGGGATACCCGCGTTGATGCTTCCCGACAGTATTACATCGAACGCGCGACCGGACATTCCGAGCCGGCGGGCCACCGCCCGCACGCCGTCCGCCGAGAACGCCCCGTAGGCGTCGAGGACACCCAGGGCAACCCGGTCGCCCCGGGCCGCCCGCATTCCCAGGAACTCCGGGACGTGCAGGAACCTGGCGTGCCAGGCCGCCCCGGGGGGACGGACGTACGGCCTCTTCCCGCCCCCGTAGTGCCCCCTCAGCATGAAATCGCCCACCCCCTTGAACCCGAGCCGGCGGGACAACGCGGTCGCGAACGGATTCGGTTCGGTGAATCCCTCATAGACCTTGTAGATTTCGTGGAGGGCCAAGTGGCGTATTCCCGGGTGCATCCTTCCCTCCTGCATGAACCACCTTTTCCCGTTCACCCCCACCCACTTGTGCCATCCCCCGCAGGTAACCCCTATCCCCATGTCGCGCCAGCCGTCGTTGAAAACCGGGATGAAGGCGTCGTTGTGGACCTTTATGGGACAGGCCACCCCGATGGGCCGTATCATGCGGTTCACAATCTCGCGGAAATCCTCGGGAAGGTCCCCCCCGTTCATGCCAAAGCACCCGTAAACGATGTCCCGGACCCTCACCCCTGCGGCGCGGCAGGCCCGGCGCAGTAGGTTGTCCAGCACACGCCGGCAGGCCGGATAACCCTTCCCCTCATGGCCGCTGCTGGGCCCCCGTTCGAAGGCGAGCAGGGAGCCCTCACGGGAGGCCAGCGCCAGATGGGTCTTGGTCCCCCCCCCGTCAACCCCGAGAACGGCTGCGCGGATACTTCTGCTCAACGGAAATTCGGCAGGTATTTCCTGTGGGCTTTCAGCAGGGCGTCGAGAATCTTGCGGCCCGTGGGATAGTCCGGCACCAGCGGATGGCTCAGGATGGCGGAAAGGGCCGTCTTATAGCATCCGGTCATCGCGGCCTCCGCCGTCAGCGTCTCGTAGGCCTTTACCTGGCGCATGAGCCCCATCTGGTGCTCGGGTATCTCCCCGGAGGGTATCCTCACCGGCTTTATGCCCGCCGGCGAAATATGCGCGGGAATCTCCAGAACCTGGTCGTCGGCGAAACCGTCCACCGCGCCGCGGTTCGGCGTGTTGGTGGGGATGGTAACCGGCCTCCTCCCAGTCAGCGCCCGGATGTAGGTCCCAATCATCACGGAATAACCGGAGCCCCCGCGCAATTTCAGTTCCTCCGGCTGGGTGTCCAACTTGGGGTCGGAGTAGCGCCGCAGGAGTATCTTTTCAATGCGCAGAACTTCCTTGGCGCGTGGCTTTGAGTGTTTCGCGTGTTTATAGGCCTCAGCCGACTGGTAATAGTAATAAAGGTAGCCCACCGGAGCCCCGCCAATGGCCCTGATAAGGTCCGCCTTCCACCATCCCGAATCCTTGAGCCGCCGGAAATAGCGCTCCGTGGCATCCTTCCCATCAACATAGACCCGGTAAACCCAGGAAAGGTGGTTGAGCCCCACGCTCTTCACCCGGACGCGGCGCTCGGGAACTCCCATCGTGCCAGACACCCAGCCCTCCCGGCCCACCTGGATCGAGCAGACGCCCACGAGGCGCGAACCCGGAACGGCCTTGGTGACCCCTTCGGCGCACAATCCGGCCGGGTTGGTGAAGCTCAGGGTCCAGGCCCGGGGGGCGTATTTTTTCACCGCCTGTGCCACCTTCACCAGCTGGGGAATGGTGCGCAGGGCCTTGAACATCCCGCCCGGCCCGGTGGTCTCCTGGCCGATGACGCCGTAACGAAGCGGAATCGTCTCGTCAAGGAGCCGCGCCTGGTTCCCGCCCACCCGGATCTGGGTAATGACAAAGGAGGCACCCCGGACCGCCTCGGCAAGATTGGTGGTCAGGGTTATCTTCGACTCCACCTCCTGCCGGCGCGCCATCCGCTTGGTCAGGCCGCCCAGGATGGAAAGCCTGCGCTCATCAATGTCATACAGGGCCAGATGGTCGAGGGGTAGGAGGGACTTTCCCCGGTTACGGAAAAACTCGGTAACGAGTTCAGGGG
>Ga0315282_10000848_pt1 | contig 59825 bp, 39 predicted proteins | sample YL17G07_20_MG_FD_203693 | JGI IMG/M metagenome (GOLD analysis project Ga0315282, IMG submission 203693) | Sediment microbial communities from Yellowstone Lake, YNP, Wyoming, USA - YL17G07_20 | ecosystem: Environmental > Aquatic > Freshwater > Lake > Sediment | place: USA: Wyoming | collected...
CCCGCAGAGCTTTTCGCCCTGAATATCCTGGAGGGCTTTGACCTCAAGGCCATGGGCCTCAACAGCCTCGAATACCTGCACACCTGTGTCGAGGCAGTGAAGCTTGCGATGGGGGATCGAGAAAAATATCTGGGTGACATGGATTTCATCAAGATCCCTTACGGCGGATTGCTCTCCAAGGATTATGCCGCGGAGCGGCGCAAGCTCATTGATCCGGAGAAGGCTTCGCTCGAACTGCGGCCCGGCAGCCCGGAGAAGTTCACGAAGGGAACGCAGACGCCGGATCGGCCGGTGAAGGTGAGTCTCGAGGGTGAGGCGGACCACGCGGGTGACACCAGTTACATCGCGGTGGTCGACAAGGATCGCAACATGATCAGCTTCGAGCCGAGCCTTCACAGTGCTTTCGGCACGGGCGTGGTGATGGCAGACACGGGGCTGATCTTCAATTGCCGCGGCGATTACTTCTCCCTGGTGCCGGGCGAGGCCAACGCGCTCGAGCCGGGAAAGCGGCCCCGCAGCACGCTTCAGAGCACGCTGGTGATGAAGGATGGGCAGCCGTACATGATTCTGGGCAGCCCGGGCGGTGACGATCAGGTCATGCGCACCCTCCAGACTTTCCTCGACGTGATCGAATTCGGCATGGACGTTCAGAGGGCGATCGAGGCGCCGCGGTGGTCGACGCGGAGCTTCCCGGCTTCACCCTTCCCGCACACGATGTACCCGGGCGACATGTCCGTGGAATCCAGAATCCCCGAGGCCATCAGGAATGGGCTCATCGCCAAGGGCCACAAATTGCGCGTATCCGGGGCCTGGTCGCTTGGCTCGAATGCGGCCATAATGGTGGATCTCAAGACCGGGGTGCTGAGCGCCGGCGCGGACCCCCGCGTTGAAGCTTACGCCTGGGCCCGTTAGCTCCTTAGAGCCCTGGTGTCTTGGCGTTGGGTTTTTGGGATGCGGCTTTCTGAACTGCCAACGCGGGAGGTCGAGGCTTGCGGTTGCGGCGTTGCCAGCGTACAATCGGGCGTTGCTTCTCGGGCAACGAGCAGTGTGTCTGCATTAAGTTCGGAGAGGTGTCCGAGCGGCTTAAGGAGCACGCTTGGAAAGCGTGTGTAGGGGGAACCTTACCGGGGGTTCGAATCCCCCCCTCTCCGCCACCCTCCCACGCAACTGTTGACAGCCGCCTTTTTGCCCAAGGCTCTCCGATAAGAGCACCTGTCACCAATTCGGGTCACTCGTCACTCGTCATTCGTCACTCGTCACTGGTTTTGTGGCGCGGATGAATGCGCTCATGAATTTCCCGTCGACCTGCGGTGCGACGGCATCGACGTCGACGCCCATGTCCAGAAAAAACGATTTCGCGTCCTCCACCCGATAGATGCGCGTCGGCTCAATAGCCACCTGCCTGAAACCCGCCCCGGTCAGCTTGGTCCGATACTCGTTCTCTTCCAGTGCCCCGGCTATGCAGCCCGCCCAGAGCAGGACGTTTTTGCGGATCTCCGGCGGAATGTCGCCTCTAGTGACGACGTCGGAAACGGCAAACCGGCCGCCGGGCTTCAGGACGCGGAACGCCTCCAACAAGACTCGATCCTTGTCGGCCGACAGGTTGATTACGCAGTTCGATATGATGACATCTACAGAATTGTCGGGGAGCGGGATGTTTTCGATCTCGCCCTTCAGAAACTCCACGTTGTCTACTCCGGCTTTGCGCCTGTTTTCTTCGGCAAGCGCCAGCATTTCATCGGTCATGTCCAGGCCATAAGCCTTTCCCGTCGGACCCACCCGCCTGGCGGACAGCAGAACGTCGATGCCGCCGCCCGACCCGAGGTCGAGTACTACCTCACCGGGCTTGAGTTCCGCAAGCGCCGTAGGATTTCCGCATCCGAGGGACGCCTGCACGGCGGTGTCCGGCAGATGCTCCACCTGTGTGGAATCGTACAGATTGCCGGTAATCGGATCGGCGCACGGCTGACTTTCAGGAGCAGCCCCGCAGCAAGAGCTCTTGCTGCTGCTGACGACTTTGAGGGCTGCCTGTCCGTATCTCTCTTTGACTGTTTCTTTGATGTTCTCGGTGCTCATGGGTGCTCCTATCTGCAGGTCTGAGTTATTTTTTCAGGTTTGATTGCCTTCGAGCGCGTACAGCACTCGGCGTAGAGGAAGCCCAGGAGTTCCTGCAAGGCCTTCGTGTTGGTCGAGTATCGCAGGAACGTTCCTTCTCGCTTCACCAGGACCAGATCTTCGTTTTTCAGCTTCTCCAGATGGTGCGAGAGGTTGGACGGCGAGATGCCCAACTCGGCCTGTATCTCACCCACCACCATGCCGTCCGGATGCGCCGACAGAAGCAGCCGCAGGATGCGGAGCCGGGATTCGGTCCCTATGGCGGCAAACATGTCGGCGTAACGCGTGATCTGTTCTGGCGCCTCTTTCGCCATCGCATTCCTCCCAATGCGTTCTGATTATTTTGTACTTTACTTATAATAGAATTATCGAATGTTTCAAGCGAAAAATCCAAATCTCGGCCTTCGCTTGCGGAATAGATCGGTCGGATGCCTGTTGCCGGACGTCGATACTGCCTGATTCTGGCTTCTGAATCCCTGGTGCCTAGCGATGCATGTGAAGGTGATTGTTTATGATGGTTCGTGCTGCGGGCTGGATCTCTTCCCAGTGCCCTTTGGGCTCTTTTTGGAGCACGACCAGGCCATGATCGACCATTACTGTTACCACCCCCGGAATGCTAAGCAGTCCTCTGATGAACCCATCATCGTTGGGCGGAATATCGCGCTGAGTTCTATAGGTATGCTGCGAATCGGTCAGCTCGGTCCCGACGTAGAAATAGCAGGAACTGGAGGTCTGAGACACGAACTCATTCAGGATGCCCTTGTCGTTGAACGGTTTCTCTGGCGGCTTATCCTTGTTTTTGTAATGCTGAAACACAAAGGAGCCTATGCCCCCCAGCGCCAGGATAAAGAAGAGAAATACGACAAGGTTCTGCAGTTCATAGCTTTTTAGCGTCCCGCGTCCCTTAGACATCCTCCTCCTTCAACATTCTGGGCTCCGCCGGCCAGCTACGGCAAAGAGTCTCCGCATCGGAAACTCGCTACCGCGGATCAAGAACGTCCTTCCCATCCTTCTAGCCATAAACACGCTCATCCGGCGTCGGCATTTCGCCTTGAAATTCATTTCTTTCAAGACACCGCCCCTAGACCTCGCGGCCGTCTCAGCCCAATCTTTCGTGCGATGAATAAATGTTCTCGCAGATCGCACGCCGGTTCAAGGGGCAGCATCAGGCAGGCGCTGCTGTTGCGCCTGCCTCAGAGCATCTGGTCACGAAAAGTGGCCGGGTCCACCGTCATATCGGCAAGGCGAATCGCGTCTACGGCGGAGAGACTGCGGATCGGGGTCAGGATCGATGCGGTGTTGGCGGTCTTGTCGTTCCGTCCGGCAATGCCGAGAGCAAGGGTGAAACCGGCGGCGTCTTCAAATGCCAGGAGTTGATTGGGCGCTGGAGAGTCGTCGGGGAAGACCGCGAACCGCGAGACATCCACTTCAAGCAGCGCGGCGCCTGCGAAGTGCCGGGCGAAGCGGCGGGCACGGTGGCGCTGCCGCGCGGCCATGCTGCGGGGTTGCAGCGCCGGCGAGGGGTCGAGTTCAAAAATGCGGGCGCGCGTGCTCCGACGCAGCGGCCCAAGCAGAGGCTCCAGTTCGTCCTTTCGCCGGATTGCGATCAAGAATTCGGGATGCAGCAGGTCAATCTTGGCCAGCTTGAGCGGCACTCCTCCATGATTGGGATCGATCAGGCCGGTTGTGTCGTAGACGATGATCCTGATCTTCCTGCTTCGAGCAACCTCCACCAGGCGTGAGACGCTTGCCAGAAACGGCAGCACGTGATTTTGGGGCGTTGTCGATCCCGTGAAGCGGCGCCAGCGGCGTCCGCTGCCGGGAAAGCGCACCATCCCCGCTCTTGCCAGCGCCAAGGTGATTGTGGTCGGTGGCCCCAAGGTGCTTTGGCCTGGATCTCCGTCCAAGAACGCCAGGGGGGTGGATGATCTTGCCGCCAGTTGTTCGAGAAGCCAGTGCGCGAAAGTGCTCTTGCCTGTATCGGAGGCACCCACGACCATCACCAAACCTCGCAAAGGCGCGCGGGCAATTTCCATCCACCCACGAGAAACGACAATCTGCTCGTTAGCCAGGGATCTTTCTCCTTTACGGGGCCGACGCGAGAAAGGTGTCCGTCACCACTTTCGTGATCCTGTCCCTCCGTATCGTAGTAAAATCCCAACAAGAATGAAACTGCCGACGCTTACCTCCAAGAAAAGGTGGAATCATGCCCGTTGAGTCACTGGCGAAACGAAAAGCGCGGATCACAAAGATCGTCGAAGCTCTCAAGAAGACGTATCCCAACGCGCGCATCGCTCTGAACTTCCGCAACCCGCTGGAGCTGCTGGTGGCGACGATTCTGTCGGCCCAGTGCACGGACAAGCGCGTCAACGTGGTGACCGAGGATCTGTTCAAGAAGTATCGCACCGCCGCCGACTACGCGGCAGCGGACCCCAAGGTGTTTGAGAACGAGATCAAGTCGACGGGTTTCTATCGCAACAAAACGAAGTCGGTGCTGGCCGCCACGGCCAGGATCGCGAAAGAATTTCGGGGCAAGGTGCCCGACAACATGGACGACTTGCTGACGCTGCCGGGTGTGGCCCGCAAGACGGCCAACGTAGTGCTGGGCGGCGCCTTCGGCAAGAATGAAGGAATCGTCGTCGACACCCACGTGATCCGACTTTCCCAGCGGATCGGGCTGACTCAACACAAAGATAACTCCGGCGACAAAATCGAGAATGATCTCATGGCATTGGTGCCTCGGAAGGAATGGACGGATTTCGGCAACATGCTGATCTGGCACGGGCGTTTGGTCTGCACGGCTCGCCGCCCGAACTGCGCCGGGTGTTCCATCAATAAGCTGTGCCCGTCGGCCTTCAAAGCGTCCTGATCCTGAAACCGCTTGCAACCCCCCGGCAAAACATCTAGCTTATGCGGCATACGAAGGAGATCTATATGAAGCCAGCCGCGCGAGCACTCGTCTTTTTAGGACTCGCCCTGATTGTGTCGAGCTGCGGAGGTTCCAATCCGCCCCCGCAGGCTAAGACACCCGAGCAGGTATTTGCCGAAATTGACGGCAATGCCGTTCTTGAACACGTCAAAGTGCTTTCCTCGGATGAATTCGAGGGCCGTGCCCCCGGTTCGAAAGGCGAGGATTTCTCGGTCGCCTATATCGTGAATGAGTTTCGAAAGGCCGGACTGAAGCCGGGCAACCCCGACAACACGTACATCCAGAACGTGCCTCTCGTCGGCATCGCTCCTGACCCAAACGTCGCCTTGACCTTCAAGAAGGGAAGCAGGGAAGCGAAGCTCAAGTTCAAGGACGACTTCGTTGCGTGGACCAAGCACGTCGCCGACACTGCCGAGCTTAATGATTCGGAACTGGTCTTTGTGGGTTACGGGGTGCAGGCCCCGGAGTTCTCCTGGGACGATTACAAGGGCGCGGACGTGAGGGGAAAGACGCTTGTCATGCTGGTCGGCGATCCACCTGTGCCGGACCCGGCCGACCCCAGCAAGCTCGACCCTAGAGTTTTCGGCGGCCGGGCAATGACCTATTACGGGCGCTGGACTTACAAATATGAAATCGGCGCCAAGATGGGCGCGGCCGGAGTTCTCATTGTTCATGAGACCGAGCCGGCGGGTTACCCCTTCTCGGTGGTGCAGAACAAGACGACCGAGCAGTTTGACCTCATTGCGCCGGACAAAAATATGTCGCGCGTCGCGGTCGAAGGATGGATCTCCCTCGATCAGGCCAAGAAGCTGTCCGCGATGGCGGGCAAGGATTTTGACGCGCTCAAGAAGCAAGCGGTCTCGCGCGAGTTTAGACCCGTGCCCTTCGGAGTCGGCGCGTCGATCACGCTTCACAACAAAGTGCGCACGATCCGGTCGCGCAACGTCGTCGGCAAGGTTGAAGGCAGCGATCGCAAGCTGAAAGACGAGTACGTCGTCTACACGGCTCACTGGGATCACCTCGGCATCGGGCCCGAGGTGAATGGCGACAAGATTTACCATGGCGCGCAGGACAATGCGACCGGCATCGGCGGCCTCATTGAGCTTGGACGCGCATTCGGCAGACTGTCGTCTGGACCGAAACGTTCTATTCTCTTCCTTGCTGTCACGGCGGAGGAGCAGGGCTTGCTTGGCTCCGAGTACTACGCACGGAATCCGATCTACCCGCTGGCCAAGACGCTCGCCAATATCAACATGGATGTTTTGAACGTATATGGGCGGACCAACGACGTCACTGTCGTCGGTCTCGGGAACTCGGAGCTGGATGATTACGCGCAGCAAGCCGCGGCCGATCAGGGGCGGGTCATCAGGCCCGATCCGACTCCCGAAAAGGGTTCCTATTACCGCTCCGACCACTTCCCCTTTGCGAAGCTGGGGGTCCCGGCGCTGGCCAGCGGGAGCGGCATCGACTACGTTGGCAAGCCTGCCGATTACGGACCAAAGATCAGGGCGGAATTCACCGCGCACATCTATCACCAGCCGGCGGATATGGTGCGTCCCGACTGGGACATGAGCGGAGCGGTCCAGGATCTGCAATTCTATGGGCTGGTCGGGTTCCGCGTGGCGCAGGCGGACCGATATCCGGAGTGGAAACCCGGCGGTGAATTCAAGGCAGCGCGCGAAGCCCAGCTGAAGGCGGCCGGGAAACGCTGAAAAAGGCGGCCTTGTGCCTTGCGCAAATTGCAGTCGGCAATGACTTCGGGTATGATGTATGAGTATCAGCATGCGCATATCAACAGGAGAGGAAGATGGCTGCCACCCGCCGAACACAACTGCTTATGGACCCGGAAGAGTATAAGCTGCTCCAGGCCGAGGCGCGCCGTCGCGGCTGTTCCGTCGGAGAGCTCATCCGCCTGGCTGTGCGCCGGACATACCTGACGCCCAATCCTGCGAAAGGGCCCATCGTGGATGCGCTCCTGGGCATGAATTTGCCGAGAATGGACTGGAAGCGCGCGAAAAAGGACATCGAGAGCGGCCATGAAAACCTTCATTGACACGAATATCTTCCTGTACGCCGCCGGAAAGCCGCATCCACAGCGGGACGGATGCGTTAGAGTGCTGCGGAAGGTGGCCGGCGGCTCGCTCGACGCGGCAGTGAACAGCGAGGTGATCCAGGAGATCCTCTACGTCCTATGGCGCCGTGGCAGAAGCGAAGACGCCTTGACACTCGCGTCTCACGTGTGTTCCCTCTTTCCAGACATGCTGCCGGTGACCCGCGGCGACATGAAGAAAGCCTGCGAATTGCTCCGTCTGTACCCGAAGCTGCCTGTGCGCGACGCCATTCATGCCGCGACGATGACGCAAAACGGCATCCATCAAATCATCAGCGTCGATACGGATTTTGACCAGATCGAGGGTATTCGTCGTATCGAACCGCGATAGCAAATCAAGCCCCCTGGAAATGTGCGAAGCCCGACTCAAGGCGGCCGGGAAACGTCAACGACAAAGACATCATCGCTGGCCGGAGGAACGTTGGCCCGTGCCCGACAGTTTTTCTTCGACGCTGCGAATCTTGTCTTCCATGGTTTGCTCGCGGTCGATCCTGGTGCCCAACCGGATGGAAGAGCTGATGCGCGGGACTCCCATTGCGTGCAGCGTCTGATGGCATTCCTTGATGGCTGCCACGACGTCGTCCCACTCGCCCTCGATGTTGGTGCCGTAAGCATGCAACCGGACTTTGACTCCGGCCTTGGTGAGGATGCGTTCGCACTCGGCGATGTAACTGCCGAGGCTTACTCCAACACCGAGGGGAACGATGCAAAGATCAGCGATCACCTTCATCTTGTTTTCCTCTATTTCTCCTTTTGCCGCCCAACCAGATGATAGCCCGGCCGGATTCCCGAAGGAGGCTTTTTTCGCGTGTGTGCGAGCGCTTTCCAGCCACGATGCTAAGGTCTCTTGACCACTCTCCCGAGTTTGAGCTGCCCAGGGTTTTCCCCTTGCCCAACTAGGGATCAACCCAGTTTTTCCTCTCCAGACCCAATTGCTAGACTCCAGACGGTCTATGCGGCCAGCTTGTTTGGCCGCACCTGGCTGAGCCGGCAGTTGATGAGCGCAAGGCGCCGAATCGATATCAGGTGGTTGGTTTGCATTTTTCTTGGAGACAGGAAATGAGAATCGGTGAGGTCCTATGAATTGCCCACGATGCAACGGCTTGATGTACACTTTCGAGTTACGTGATAAACGAGCGCACGCTCGCGCTCCCGGGCTGGCATGCCTTCTCTGCGGGGAAATCGTCGATCCTGTGATTGCAGGAAATCGCAGGAGGTCTCCCGAGCTTCTCCAGCCGGCGAGGTCTGCTCGCCGACGAAGCAAACTGCGGCGCGTGCTGGTCCGATAGGCCGCTCGTTCTGCCTCAACAAACCGCTGTTCCCGCGCCCTTCAAGGCTGCAAGCGGCCGTCTAATCCCATCTCTTCATTCTTGAAATCCGGCGCCTGTCATCGAATCTGCCGCTATTTCGATCATGCATTGCCAATCGTCCAAATGCCTCCAGAACCACCAGGATCCAAAGACAATAAGGACCCAGAGCCCCGTTCGTTCTTGGTTCCTTGATGTCTTGGTGGTTGTGTATTCGGCGAGATTGACGGTCGCGCCGTCGGGAACGTAAAATGGATAGTTTGGTCTGGCGATGTTAGAGAACATTGTCGTGCGCGGCGCGCGCCATCATAACCTGAAGAACATCGATCTGGAGATCCCCCGCCGGAAACTGACTGTGATTACGGGGCTCTCCGGCTCGGGAAAGTCCAGCCTCGCATTCGACACCATCTATGCCGAGGGCCAGCGCCGCTACATCGAATCGCTCTCGGCTTTCGCGCGGCAATTCCTCGAGCAGATGGAGAAGCCGGATGTGGACAGCGTCGAAGGGCTGTCTCCGGCCATCAGCATCGAGCAGAAGACCACCAGCCGCAGCCCGCGTTCGACTGTCGGCACGGTAACGGAGATTTACGATTACATGCGCCTGCTGTTTGCCTCCATCGGCAAACCGCACTGCCATCTCTGCGGGCAGCCGATTACGCATCAGACGTTGGATCAGATCGTCGACTCCATCCTCGCTTACCCGGAAGACACGCGCGTCATGATTCTGGCGCCCGTGGTGCGGGGAAGAAAAGGCGAGTTCAAGAAACTCTTCGAGAAGTACGCCAAGAAGGGGTACGTGCGGGTGAGAGTGGATGGCCGCATTTGTGATCTCAGCGATGAGATCAAGCTGAGCAAGACCCGTGCCCATACCCTGGAGGTTGTCGTCGACCGGGTCCTGATCCGGCGCGGAATCCGCCGGCGGCTCGAGATGTCCGTGAAGGCGGCCATAGATCTGGCAGAGGGCCTGGTGACAGTAGCGGCGCTCGATCTCGAGGAGAAGCTCTTCTCGGAGCGCCAGGCATGCATCAACTGCGGCGTCAACATCCCGACGCTCGAGCCGCGCTCGTTTTCATTCAACTCGAGGTACGGCGCCTGCCCGGAATGCGACGGAATGGGCGTTACGATGGTGCTCAATCCGACAAAGGTCATTCCCGATCCGCGCGTGTCCATCTCAAGAATTCAGTTCCCGGTAGAAAATAAGAGAGTCGCAAGCTATCTGCGGGATTCGCTTCTCACCCTGGCCAGAAACTTCAAATGCGACGGCGCCACCCCCTTCGAGCAGATGCCTGCCAAAGCGCGGGAAATCTACTTTTTCGGCAGTTCAGAACCGCTCACGTTCACCTATGGCGACTATAGCTATAGCGCGGAATTTCCCGGCGTCGCGCGGTGGCTGGAAGAATTGCGCCGGGACGAGGAAAATCCCCACCTCCAGGAGGAAGTAGGCTCGCTGTTCTCGGCCCGGGCTTGCCCGGCTTGCGGGGGCGCCCGGCTCCGGCCCGAGAGCCGGGCCGTCAAGCTGGGCGGAATGGGCATTGACGATTTCGCTCGCCTGCCGCTGGACAAGGCTCTCCAGGCGTTCCGCCGGCTGACATTGACGGCGCGCGAGCAGAGAGTCGCCGGACAAGTCCTGAAGGAGATCAACGAGCGGATCGAGTTCCTTCTGGCCGTGGGCGTGAGCTACCTCACACTGGATCGCCCGGTATCCACGCTCTCCGGCGGAGAGGGACAGCGCATTCGCCTTGCGACGCAGATCGGGTCGAAGCTGAGAGGAGTTCTCTACGTCCTGGATGAGCCGTCAATCGGGTTGCACGCGCGCGACAACCAGCGCCTGCTCGACACGCTGGCCGAGCTGAGGGACGGCGGCAATACCATAATCGTGGTCGAGCACGATGAGGAGACGATACGACGCGCCGACCACATCGTCGATCTGGGGCCGGGTGCAGGAACGGCCGGAGGGGGGATCGTCGTCTCCGGAACATTGGACCGCGTGCTGCAGCATCCGGACTCGCTCACCGGGAAGTACTTGAGCGGAGAGTTGTGCATTGAATATCCCCGGATCCGCCGGACGGGCAACGGCAAGCGCCTGGTGGTCAAGGGCGCCCGGCACAACAACCTGAAGAACCTTACCGTCGAATTCCCGCTGGGACTGTTTCTTTGCGTGACCGGCGTGTCCGGGTCGGGAAAGTCGTCACTTGTGGACGACATCCTGTTTAAAGCGCTTTCCCGCAAGCTGCATCGAGCGCTCGCCGATTCCGGAGAGCATGATGAGATTCTCGGCGTCGAATACCTGGACAAGGTCATCGAGATCGACCAGTCCCCCATCGGAAGGACGCCGCGCTCCAACCCTGCCACCTATACTGGACTGTTCAGCCCCATCCGCGAGCTGTTCGCTCTGCTTCCCGAATCGCGCATGAGGGGATACAGACCCGGCCGCTTCAGCTTCAACGTCAAAGGAGGCCGGTGTGAAGCCTGCCAGGGCGAGGGGTTGCGGCGGATCGAGATGAGCTTTCTGCCCGAGGTGCACGTGCTCTGCGAAACCTGCCAGGGCCGGCGTTACAACCGCGAAACGCTGGCCGTCAAATACAAGGGATACTCGATCGCCGACCTGCTGGAAATGAACATCAGCGACGCCTACCCGCTCTTGGAAAACATACCGGCGATCGCGCAGAAACTGCAGACTCTGAACAGCGTCGGCCTCGGGTATGTCAAGCTGGGCCAGTCGGCCACGACCCTCTCGGGAGGCGAAGCGCAAAGAGTGAAGCTGGCGCGCGAGCTCAGCCGGCGCGCTACGGGCAAGACACTGTACATCCTGGATGAGCCCACCACAGGCCTGCACTTTCACGACGTCAAGAAACTTCTGGACATACTCAACAGCCTGGTCGAACGCGGCAACACGGTGATCGTGATCGAGCACAACCTCGACGTCATTAAGATGGCGGATTGGATCATCGATCTCGGGCCCGAAGGAGGCGAGAAGGGCGGAAAGATCATTGCTGTAGGCACACCGGAAGAAGTAGCCAGAACGAGGAGTTCTGCAACAGGGCTGGCGCTTCGCCACACCCTCAAGAAACAGTGACGAGTTACGAGTGACGAATGACGAGTTCCGGTGGCGTGGGGACGATATGCGTCACGGTTTATGCGAACGCGCAGTTCGGATCGAGGCAACAGTCATTGATAGGATCTGGCCTGCTTCACGTACGAGAGGTGACGCCGACTCTGCACTGACTTCCCCAGCCTCAACCAGCAGTTCTAACCAGTAAAGAGACTCATCGCACTCTTCTTCGACGACCTTCATTTTGGCGATAAAGCCGGCAATGGATTTCGCTCGACAGGTCGAACGGTAGTTAGCCCCCACCGATGTCCCGGCTCGGAGCAACTGGTTGCCGATAACACTGCACGTCCTGGTATTCGGCAATGCTCCCACAAATCGTATGATCTCGACAGCGAACTGTTTTGTGCGGTTTCTTAAGACTCCTGCGTTCATGCTCTTTTCTAACCACCACCTACGCCAACTGAGCCAAAAAACATTTGCTCGCCATCGCTTTTTACTCGTCACTCGTCACTGGTTTTCCGTTACTGGTCAATCCTAACTTATCGCTTGACTTGTATGCGGTTGCTGGCCGATCTTTGACGCCATGATCGAGCGCATCCGAAAGTCTGTCGCTGAAAGCTTGCGTCTCAAGGAATCGTTTTTTGCGGCCAACGAGGAAAAGATTGCCGCAGTGGCGCGCGAAATCTGCAGGACCCTGGAGAATGGCAACAAAGTGCTGCTGTTTGGCAACGGCGGAAGCGCGGCAGATGCGCAACACATTGCCGCCGAGTGGGTGGGCCGGTTCGCGCGTGAGCGACGTCCGCTGGCGGCCATCGCGCTCACGACAAACACCTCCATCCTGACTTCCCTCGGCAACGATTATGGGTTCGAGCAGATCTTTGCGCGTCAGATCCGGGCCCTTGGGCGGCCAGGGGACGTCGCCATTGCCATATCCACCAGCGGCGACTCAGCGAACGTGTGCGAGGCCACGGCGGTGGCGCGGGAAATGGGCTTGACCACCGTGGGCCTTACCGGCAGCGACGGCGGCAAGCTCGGAGCGGCGGTCCAGTACCATCTTCACGTTCCGCACCAATCGACGGCGCGGGTGCAGGAAGTCCACATCATGATCGGGCACATCCTGTGCGAGTTAGTTGATGGAAATCTGAAAGGCCTGTGACCCACATGTCCAAATACCCGGTCGAACCCTTCGACCTGAAGCGCGTCCGCACCTATCCGTTGAGGGAACGGCTCAGCAAAGTCGATGTGGGCAGCTTCGGCCGTCCGCATGTCCGAGGGGAGTCGGTCGCGGACTTCCTGAAGGGCCTGCCCGATATCCTCGGTGTGCAGGGCTTGCGCAGCCTTGCGCAGGCCATCGTGCAGGCGCGCGGCGCCGGCAAGCCGATCCTGTGGGGACTGGGCGGCCATGTTATCAAGACCGGCCTGAGCCCGATTCTCATCGACTTGATGGACCGCGGGCTGGTATCGGGCATTGCCATGACCGGTGCTGGACTCATCCATGACTTTGAGATCGCCGCCGTCGGCTCGACCAGCGAGGATGTGGAAGCACAGCTCGATCAGGGAGCTTTCGGCATGGCGGAAGAGACCGGACGCGGCATCAACGAGGCGATCAACAAAGGCGCAGGGGACGGCCTCGGCATTGGGGAGTCCCTGGGCCGTTACCTCAGCAGCCTCAGTGCGCCTTTCGGTGAATTTAGCTTGCTTGTGCAAGCTTACGTGCGCGGCATTCCCGTTACTGTCCATGTCACGATCGGCGCGGACATCATTCACAACCACCCCGCTTGCCTTCCCTCGGCGATGGGCGAAGGCTCCCATCGCGATTTTCGGCTGTTTGCGAGCCTGGTCGCCGGCTTGAACGGCGGTGGCGTCTACTTGAACTGCGGCTCGGCCGTGACGCTGCCCGAGGTCTTTTTGAAGTGCGTCACCCTCGTGCGCAACAGCGGCGACGCGCTCCAGGATTTCACCACCGCCAACCTTGACTTTATTCAGCATTACCGGCCGCGGGAGAATGTCCTCAAGAGGCCCGTCAAAAAAGGCGGTGTGGGCATCCCATTGACCGGCCATCACGAAATCCTCATTCCGCTGCTCGCTGCCTGGCTGGTGGAACTCTCCCCGGCCACACGCGACGACGAGTGATTCCTCCGGCGTCTGTTTTCTGACCCTCCGCGCGATGACCAACGGCATGCCCGTGCCAGGGAATAGATGCCTCAACACGGCGCAGAATCTCTGCAACTTTTTTGCAACCTGTTGCGTCCTATGTTATTGATACAAGCGAAGCAATTGCGATTGCCGGACTGTCACACCATCTGCAAAGAGTAAGATTATGAGACGAATGCCGTTCGCAGTAGCGATCGAGTGCTTGTGTCTCCTGGCCTGTTTCCCTCCGCCGGTTGCGCCGGCCCAACAGCAAGGACCCATTTCGGATGAGCAGCGCAGATTTCTCGACGTGCGCAGGCGGCAGATCGAGCTCGCTGGCGCGCGCGCGACGCTCGCGCGCACACTGGAACTGTATAAGCAAGGGCTCGTGCCGCAGGCGGAGCTTGACCACGCGCAGTCTGCGGTAGAGACGGCGCAGTTGAACTACCAGGAAGCGGTGTTGACGTTGCTGAGTCTGCAGCCCCGCCTCACCGTGACGCAGGCGATCAAGCGCCAGACGAAAGACGGCCGCAAATTCGTGAGCCTGACGGTCGAAAACCTGACGCCCACGTTCGACGACTCCCAGTTCAAGCTGCTCAGCAACTTCGAGGGGGCTGACCCGATTCCCGAATCGCTGCGAACGCGTGACGTGCGCGACATCTTCATCTCACTTCGGGCGACGGGAGTAGCCGCAAGTTCCGGTACTGGAAGTGAATCGCCTGAGCGCGGGACCACCATTGCGCTTCCCTACGAGGTTCACATTCCGGAGCTGAAGTACGGCGAATCGAAGAGCATGGAATTCCAGCTGCTCCGCGACGTGAACAGTGTGGTGGTGGCGTCGACCTATAAGGGGCAGAATCAGGAAAACGTCGTCCAACTGGAGCAGGCCGAGACTGAAAACGTCGTCAACATCTCCCCGATGCAGGTTTCCCAGGAAGCGGACCTGGGCTCGCAGGCGACCTTTGACCTGAAGTTCGAACGCTCGTCCGTGGACGTGAGGCAGTTCCAACTGAAGGCGGTCAACCTGCCGCACCAGATCAGCTACAGCTTCGTGGACGCGGCGAGCCAGGCGCGGTTGTCGCAGCTGAATTTCCCCGCGGGCGTAACGCAGCAGACTCTTGGATTGCGGCTGTTTCTGCCGGAACGCGCCGACGCGCAGGTGACGATCGACCAACCGCTCGAATTCTGGGCCCTGGCGATGGATCCGGCACAGGCGGAGCATTTCCAGCGGGAACAGAGCTATTCGCCCGCAGAAATCGAGCAGAGCAAGGCCGGGCGCGTGCGCCTGATCATTATTCCTCGCGGCGCCGGCAAGATCGAAGCCTCTGCCGCGAGCCTGTATTCGGAGATCCAGCCGGGCGACACGGTGGAGACCAACATTACGATTCGCAACACCGGCACGCGGCGACTGGATAACATCAAGCTCACGGCCGAATACCCGTTGAATTGGCGCGCCGAGCTCGTGCCGGACATTGTTCCCGCGCTCGAGATCAATCGGGAAACCAACGTGAAGCTGCGCATCGCGCCCCCGCAGGATGTGCAGGTGGGCGACTACGAAGTGAGAATCAAGACGGAAAGCTACGCCTACAACCGCCTGGTGCCGTCCGAAGACAAAATCTATCGCGTGAGCGTCAAGGCTCAGACGAACATCGCGGGCACCGCCGCGCTGGTGGGCGGCCTCCTGGTGATTGTCGTCGGAATCGTCATATTCGGCGTGAAGCTGACGCGCCGCTAGCATTGCAGTGCAGCTCCTCGCCCTGATCTTTGTATGTATCCTGATCGTCATAGACAAAGATGTGCGTGAGTGCGGGCATTGGCATCATGGTCAAGGCGGCACTGCTTGGCCGCGTAGCGGCCTAATGAATTTAGGCCGGCCTTTCAAGGCCGGCACCAGGAGACCATCCAATGCCAGGCGTCGCGTAGCGACGGTTGAAGAAGCTGGCGAACGTTTTGAAAGGATGAACTCATGATTGAAGCCAGAAACTTGAGCAAGCGGTACGAAGATGGCGTTCTGGCGCTGGATGCGCTGAACCTGAAGGTGAATCCGGGTGAGATCTATTGCCTTCTGGGCGCGAACGGCGCCGGCAAGACAACGACCATCAATCTTTTTTTGAACTTTATCGAGCCCACGAGCGGTCAGGCATTTTTGAACGATGTCGATGTCGTAAGGGATCCGCTCGAGGCAAAGAAGTACGTCGCGTACCTCTCCGAAAATGTAATGCTCTACGGCAACTTTACGGCGCGCCAAAATCTCGATTTTTTCGCCAAGCTCGGGGGCAAGAGAAAGCTCAAGAAGGACGACTACTATCGCGTGATGCGCGAAGTAGGCTTGCCCCAGCGGTCCTTCGAGCAGCGGCTGAAGGAGTTCAGCAAGGGGATGAGGCAAAAGTTGGGCATTGCCATTGCCATGATCAAGGATGCTCCAGCCCTGCTGCTCGATGAGCCCACAGCAGGGCTCGATCCCAAAGCGGGAGCGGAGTTCCTCGAAACACTCATCGACCTGAAACGGCAGGGAAAAGCCATTCTCATATCGACGCATGACATTTTCCGAGCCAAGGAGGTCGCGGATCGAGTCGGGATCATGAAGGAAGGGCGCAAGGTGATGGAGCGCACGCGCGAAGAGCTCGAGCACGAAAACCTCGAGCGCCTCTACCTCAATTACATGCGCAGCGGAACAGAAAAACAGTGACGAGTGACGAGTGACGACCGGCGACTGTCACTGTTTTTGAAGGGGATGAGCGATGTCCGCTTCGCTATTGAAGAAAGAAATCCTTGATTATCTGGTTTCGATCCGATTTTTCGTGCTGACGGCGCTTTGTGTTCTGCTCATTCCGCTCAGCCTGTACGTGAATTTCGAGACCCTCCGGCGATGGAACGCCGACTACAACGAACAGCTCATGATCGAGTCTGCCCTTGGCCGCTCCGGCGGGAGGCCCGGCTACCACGGCGTGCGCCCTCCTTCACTTCTCTCCGTTTTCGCCAACGGCATCGAGACCAGCCTGCCCAAAGATTTCTCGCTGGACAGCAACCAGGTTGCATTCGGCACGCCGCGGAGTTACGGGGATCCGATCTACGAGATCTTTGGGCGCATCGATTTCCTGTTCGTCATTCAGTCGGTGTTGAGTCTCATCGCCCTGCTCTTTGCATTCGACTCGGTATCGGGCGAAAAGGAGCTGGGCACCCTCAAGCTGGCGCTTGCGAATTCTCTGCCGCGCTATCGCATGCTGATGGGGAAATTTGTGGGAGGGATGATCGTCCTGGGCGCCCCCCTGGTGCTATCGTTCGCAATCGGCCTCAGCGTTCTGGCCGTCACAGGCTATGCGTTGTTCCAGACCGGAGTCGTCGGTGACGCTTTTCTGATCCTGGGGCTCTCGTTGATCTATGTCGCCGTTTTCTTCCTTCTGGGCCTTCTGATTTCTACTCTTACTCACCAGTCGAAGACAGCTCTGATCCTGCTGATGTTTGTCTGGGTGGTGCTCGTCCTCGGGGTGCCGCGGCTCAGCATCATGACGGCCAAGCTGATCCGGCCCGTCGATGATGAGTCTGTCGTCGTCCTCCGCAAGCGCCTCCTCACCGATAATATTCAGACGGAGAAGGGAAATGCCCTGAAGTCCCTTTACTTCGAGAAGGCAAGGCAGAAGGGTCTGAGCAAGGGAATGCTCACGTTTGATTCCGGCGACCCGGAATTTGTCCGCCGCCGGAATGAAATTGCAGCGCCGTTCGAAGCCAGGCTGCGCACGGAGCTTGCCAGGGTGGACGAGGATTACCAGCGCAAGAAGCAACAGCAGCTCAATCTGGCGCACAACATCTCCCGGATTTCTCCGGCGGCAATCCTGAGCTACATCATGACCGACTTGGCGGATACCGGGGAGTTTGTGAAGGTGAGGTTTTACGATGCCGTGCGCATGCATTACGCGAACATGGACCGGCTGGTTTTCAGCAAGAGCTATCGCGACCTCATCAGCGACGGCGACAGCAGCTGGGGCTTCGGCGGAAACCTACCGGGGAGCGAAACCCCGAAGTCCAAGGATCTTCCGCGTTTTAATCTGACGTTTCCCCGCAGGGCCGACACGCTTGCCGCCAGCCTCCCGGATCTCGGGCTTCTCCTTGCCTACGCGGCGCTACTGTTCGCCGGAGCGACGGCAGCGTTCATCAAATACGACGTGAGGTGATGGCCGTGGTTTGGACGATTGCGCGGAAGCAACTGCTCGCGAGCGTCCTCACCCACAAGTTCGTCATCGGCTTCGTCCTTTGCCAGGTCCTGTTTTCACTGAGCGCCGTGATTCTGACCCGCGACTACGAAGAGCGGCTCGCGGCTTTCAATTCGGCGGTGAGCCGGCACACGGCACAGCTCCAGCAAGCCAAAGTCTACTCTGAACTCGCGGTCACGGTCGACCGGCGGCCGTCTCTGCTCAGTCCGCTGTGCGAAGGCTTCGACAAGCGCTTTGCCGGCTCTGAGGAAGTATCGTACACGCGCATTCCGACCATCAGCGTCGGCCAAACGGAAAAGAATCCGCTCATGGCAGCCCTCGGCTCCATCGACCTGGTTGCGATCGTGCAGATCGTCCTCGGCTTGCTCGTCCTGCTGTTTGCCTATGACGTGGTCTCAGGCGAGCGCGAACAGGGAACTTTGGCTCAAATCCTCGCCAATTCTATGCCCAGGCATGTCATCCTGGCGGGGCAGTATCTCGGTGGGATGCTGACCATTCTGCCGGTGTTCCTCATTGGAATGGGACTCGCTCTCCTGATCCTGACTTTTTCCCCTTCGATTTCCTTTTCATGGGGTGATTGGGCTCTCCTGGGTTTGATCGTGCTGCTCTCGGTGCTTTACATCTCGGCGCTCTTTCTTGCGGGGATGTTCATTTCGATCGTAACGAGGAGGTCGTCTACATCCCTGGTCATGGTTCTTTTCTTTTGGGTCTTTTTCGTCATATTGCTTCCTCACGTTTCGGCTCACCTTGCTTACAACCTCCGGCCGATTGAACCCAGGTCGGTGGTGGATGATCGCGCTCGAAACCTGAGCGCCGAGGCCTGGGATCGCATGCTGACCTATGCACGCCAGCACCCCAGACCGCTCCACCGCTGGGAATTCATCAAGGGCCGCGAGGTCTATACGGGAGACATTCCCTATCCTATCCGCATCTACTATGCGCCCCGAGAGGTAATGCTGTGGGAGCTTGAAGGTCTGAAGTACTGCCTTCGGCTCGATATGGAATATGCGGAGAAGGTTCACGCGCTCTACCGCGAGTACGAGCTAAACGTGGTTTCGCAGGCATCACTGGCGCGCGCCCTTGCCCGCGTATCCCCTGCCTGGGTTTACTACCACGCAGCGTCCATCCTGGCCGGCACGGATGAAGGGGGATTCATGCGGTTTCTGGATCACACCAGACGCTACCGCCGTGATTTGATCCAATACGTGCAGGATAAGGGCGGCCTGTTCTCCGCCGCCTACTTCACGCGCGCCGATGTCGACAAGCTTCCCCTGACCCAGGAACTGGACGCCGTGAAATCGGCGCGGGGGCAGCGGGCGGTCGACGACATGATCGGCCAGGGCTGGGATGCCGTTCCGCCGCTGGACTTGCATGATTTGCCCAACTGGCAGGCCGTGCCCGATGTCCTCGCTGAGCGGGTCGCCTCCGCCCTCCCGGAGGCGTGCCTGCTCGTGTGTCTCAATCTCGTGCTCTTTCTTGCCGCCCATGTCGCCCTGTTGAGGACGGACGTGAGAGCGAACTAGAGGTGCAATGCGATGCTCGGGGAAATCGTCAAGAAGGAGATCCGCGACCAGCTCATGAGCCTCAGGCTCATGCTGGCTTTCCTCTTGGTCCTTGTGCTGATGATCGCCGGCGTTTTTCTGTTCCAGGCCGAATACAAGCGCCAGCGTGCTGACTATGATCGCGACGTGAGCCGCAGCTTGGCAGTGCTTGCGCGCAACGCCTCCTCCGGTTACCCTCTGTTCAGGACTTTCAGCTTTAGCGACCAATACATTTACCGGCGTCCCAATCCGCTGGGTTTCGTCGCCGAGGGGCACGACAAGGACCTGCCCAACGCATTCCAGGTCAACGCATTCCGTCTCCGGGCTCCCGAGTTTACGCTGCGAGGAGACCCGTTGATCTGGCAGTTCAACATTCTCGATTGGAGCTTCATCGTGACGGTGATTCTGAGCTTCGCTGCGATTGTGCTCGTCTACGATAGCGTCAACGGCGAGAAACAGCGGGGCACGCTGCGCCTCATGATGTCGTACCCGATTCCGCGAGCGAAGATCCTGCTGGGGAAATACCTGAGCACCGTAATCGTGCTGCTCATCCCTTTCACTTCCGGGGTCCTGTTGAACTTGTTGGTGATCGGTTTGGGAGGCGCCGTGCCGCTTGAAGCGGGTCTCGTGGGAAGAGTCCTGGTCAGCTTCCTGGTGAGCGTCGTCTACGTCTCGGTCTTTGTGCTCCTCGGATTGTTTCTCTCGGCGCGCAGTAAGACGCCGGTCGTAAGTCTCGTTACGGGGCTGCTGGTGTGGGTTTTTCTTGTGATCGTCGTTCCCGCGACAGGAAATTTGATTGCCAGGGGCCTGGTACAGATACCGACGGAGGATCGCGTGACTGAGGAAGCAGAGCGCGCCTTTGGGGAAGCGGCGGAGAGATATAACATGCAGCACCCCCACCCGGACAATTGGATCATGAGCCGCCGGTGGTCTCCTGGAGAGCCTCTCTTGCGCGCGTTCGAAGCCGACCAGGCGTGGGGCAGGGTTTTCCAGGCGTACCAGGATTTGAAGATCTCTCAGATCAAGGAAGGACTGAGGATCGCTGCGTTCTCCCCCGCATCCCTGCTGGCCGAAACGCTCGAACAGACGGTCGAATCCGGGATCGGCCATTACGAGAACTTCTTGAAATCGGCGCGCGTTTATCAGCAGGAACTGGCAAATTACCTCGACCGGAAATATCCGCTCGATAAAGCGCATCCGCTGAACCGGCAGAACACGGAGCCTGCGATCGCTCGGATGAAGCTGGATTTCGGCTCCATCCCGAAATTCGAGGACCGGACGGCGCCGGCGTCCGAAGCGGCAGGGATGGTGCTTCGGAGCGCCGGGATTCTTGCCTTGATCAACGTTGTGTTGTTTGCAGCCGCTTTCGTTTCCTTCCTTCGTTACGACGTCCGGTAAGCGATATCGTGGAACGGGCTCCCTTTTCTTGTTCCGGTTGGACAAGCCGTCAGGCATCAGCCATCAGCTTTCAGCCCCGAACCGCTGATCAACAGTACGTGGTACTCCAATTCGCTCGCTGATCCCATGCCGATGTGCAGGAATCGGGCCAGCTCGGCTGTGCTGCTTCTTCCACAGCCTTCAGCGATGTTTGCGGGGATGGACGCCGAAGCACGCCGCAACTGGCGGGTCAGGTCGTAGAATTCCGCTCGGGCAAACGGTGCTGTCGCTTTGTATACAGACAAGGCTAAGCGATGAGCTTTTGCCCAGACCTTCAACTGATGGAAGTCACGCATATCATCACTCTGATATCTTATGGCGACGATCGGCCTGTCGGCGCTGTATTGTTTCGCGAAACCGTCGAAGATATCATCATGTGTCTGCTCTTGGGACGTTATGCCGAGAAGATCGAGGGCGTGTTGAGTTGTTACGACCTCGTCATTTATGGCATGCTCGCCGTCGTGGGCAACGCCCCTGGGAGCACCGCCCTCGGGCTATCGCTGGACGGCCAACTGCCGATATCTGTTGGAAGCTATCAGCATCCAGCGCTCGGCTTTCCGCTAGCTCGTAATCCTGGCAGCCGATTGCTGAGGGCTGAATGCTGATAGCTGAGAGCTTTTGATAAGAATGGCACAATCCTCGCTAGCAAGGGACCACAGGATTGGAACCATGAACCCCAAGACGCGCGGTGGCGGAGGAAATGGAGCTAACCCTGTTTCCCATCCGCTCGTTTGGCACGACATAACTGTGATAATCTCTCCTGTGCGACGGCGCGCCTGTTGCCGCGCTCCGGAACCTGATATCAGATTTCCATTATGTCCTCGAATCAGCGCAGCCTTCGACCAAAACGTCGGCCCGGCAACTTGGAGACCAAGCCGCGGCTTAACGAAGCTGCGCTCCGAAGGTTCAACGCCCGAAAAACGTGGATCTTCGGGCTGGCGCTTCTGCTGGCAACACTCGCAGCATATCAGCCCGCTTGGCGTGGCGGTATGTTGTGGGACGACGATTTCCACCTCACCAGTCCCTCATTGAGTTCGTGGCACGGACTGTACCGCATCTGGTTCGATCCCGGGGCAACACTCCAGTACTATCCTTTACTGCATACCGTCTTCTGGGTTGAGCATCACCTTTGGGGTGACGCGACGCTGGGCTATCACCTGGTAAATATCTTGATGCATGTCACCGCTGCAGTGCTGTTTTCGCTGATTCTATCCCGGCTCGGCATCCCGGGCGCTTACCTGGCGTCTGCAATCTTCGCGCTTCATCCTATACAAGTGGAATCAGTTGCCTGGATGACGGAATTGAAGAACACGCTCTCTGCCGTGTTCTATCTGGGAGCTGCGCTGCTGTACCTCCGTTTCGATGAAACCCGCAAAACGCGATGGTATGCGAGCGCGTTGGGAGCTTTCGTCCTCGCATTGTTGACCAAGACGGTTACCGGAACTCTCCCTGGAGCCCTGTTGGTGATGTTCTGGTGGAAAAGGGGCCGGCTTTCCTGGAAGAGGGACGCGACTCCTCTGGTGCCGTTCTTTGTGTTGGGAGCAGGGTTTGGGATGCTCACCGCCCGATGGGAACTGGAATTCAACAACTGCGTCGGGGCCGATTTTGAATTCACCCTCGTGGAGCGCGCGCTAATCGCAGGGCGGGCTGTGTGGTTTTTGCTGGGGAAGTTGTTCTGGCCGGCAAATCTGACCTTCATCTATCCCCGCTGGCAAATCAATGCCGGCGTGTGGTGGCAGTACCTCTTCCCGATTGGGGGAGCGGCATTTCTCGCGTCTTTGTGGGCGATGCGGCGACGGTTCCGGGGCCCTCTTGCGGCGATGCTGTTTTTTTGCGGGACTCTGTTCCCTGTGCTCGGCTTCTTCAACCTGTACACGTTCCGCTTCTCGCTGGTGGCGAACCATTACCAATACCTGGCCGGCGCCGGAATTATCGTCCTGGCATCGGCAGGCGCCGTGCTGCTTAAGCGGCGCCTGGCGAAGCGGTTCCTATGGACCGGCTATGTGCTGGTTTCGGTGGTCCTGGCGACCTTGGGAGGGCTGACCTGGCGCGAGAGCCGGCAATACGCGGATGCCGAGACTCTCTATCGCACTACTCTCAGCCGCAATCCCTCGTGCTGGCTGGCGCTCAACAACCTGGGGAATTTGAAGCTGGAAACTTCACCCGACGAGGCCGTTGCCCTTTTTAAGGAGGCTCTGCGCCTGAAGCCGGACCTCGCAGAGGCCCACGGCAACCTTGGCAGCGCGCTTCAGAAGATGGGCCGGCTTGAGGAGTCGATTACGGAATGCCGGCTGGCGCTGAAAATCGACCCGGCCATCCCTGGCGCGAGACATGCCTTGGCCCGCGCATTGCGGGACCAGGGGCGGAATCAGGAGGCTGTGACACAATACAAAGAAGTCTTGCGGTTGAAGCCCGATTCCGCCGAGGTCTACAACGAGTTGGGAGACGCGTTGCAGGATCTGCGAAGCCTCGAAGAAGCGAAAGCGCACTATGAGGAAGCGCTAAGGATCGAGCCGGATTTCGTCGAAGCTCATAACAACTTGGGCAATGCGCTGCGCAAGCTCGGGCGCGCCCAGGCGGCGATCGATCAATATCGCGAAGCCCTGCGGCTGAAACCAGATTACGCCAATGCCCACTATAATCTTGGCAACATTCTCCAGGAAATGGGCCGGCTCGACGAAGCGGTGGCGCAGTACGGTGAAGCGCTCCGTTCCATCGCTGACAAGGCAAGCGTTCATAACAACCTAGGTACGACCCTCGAAGCGATGGGAAAGGTTGAGGATGCAGTGTGGCAGTATCGCGAGGCCGTGCGGGTCAAACCGGACTATGCCAACGCCCATTTCAACCTCGGCAACATCCTGCAGAAGATGGGTCGCAGTGACGACGCGGCGTCTCAGTATCGTGAGGTCCTCAGGCTGAATCCCGATGACGCGGAAGCTCATAACAATCTGGGTGTTGCTCTGATCGGACTGGGGCGCCCGGAGCTGGCGCTCGAGCATTTCAAGGAGGCCCTGCGGATCAAACCGGATTACGCAGACGCCCGCGCTAACGTGAGCAAGATCACAGCAGGCCTCAAGATCCGCCGTGAGCCGTCGCTGTAGCCACAAGGCTCTTTCGGGGATCAACGTTTCACACTAACCACCCAGGCGCCAAGACCACCTGTCTCTTGATTGTTTGTGGTCTTGGTGTCTTGGTGGTTCGTTTGCCTGAATTGTCAACTTTTCATTCCTTGGCTCGCATCCTGGCCCACTTGTCTGTTAAGCTGAGGGCTGAATGCTGATAGCTGAGAGCTTTTGACGAGAATGGCACAACCGTCACTACCGAGGGACTCGGGGACTGGAGCCGCGAATCCCAAGATCCGCAGTGACCGACGAGGTGGCGATCTCAGGTATGTTTCGCTGCCTTGGCTGCTCGGACTGATTGCCGCGGCGTTAGCCATCAAGGGTGTGGTGCTGGCGCAACTCGGAAACCATCCGCTGTTGCAGCCCCATGGCGAGCTCGACACGGCTTATTATGTCGAGTTGGCCCAGAAGGTCGCTCACGGCGGCCCGCTGGCAGTGGCGGAGCCGTTCTTCGTCTCGCCCCTCTATGTTTTCTTTCTGGCGCTGGTCTTCAAGTTAAGCGGCGGCTCGCTCTTGGCCGCTCGCGTTGTCCAGGTTTTACTTGGGGCGGCGGCGGTTGCGTTCCTGTACCTTACGGCGCGCGTGTGGTTCAGCGAGCAGACCGCACGGATCTCGGCCATGCTGTTTGCGACGACGGGCTTTTTTGCCTTTTCCGAGATCCTTCTCCTCCAGGCGGCGCTCGATCCGTTTCTCACATGCTGCACGCTCTACTTTGTATCGCGCACACAGGTCGACGGCCGCCGCTGGCCTCTGGCTGCGGCGGGAATCTCGATGGGGCTCTTTGCGCTGAACCGCCCGAACGCGCTCGCGTATGGGTTGGCTGTGGCTGCCCTGATTGCGGTCGCGTCATGGCGGCGCTCTGCCCGACAGGCGGCGTCGCATCCGGCGCGGATGGCCCTCGGCCGGGCGGCTTTATTCCTGGCGGGCCTATTCCTTGTGCTCGTGCCGAACGCGCTTCGCAATTACGCCGTTTCAGGCGAAGCAATCCTGATCTCGTCGCACGGCGGTCTGAACTTCTTCATGGGCAATCACGCCGGGGCCGATGGCACCTATCAGCAAATCGCGGGCATCACGCCTTCGATCGCCGGGCAGGCACGTGACGCGCAGCGTGTGGCAGAACAGGCAATGGGACGGCCGTTGTCCACCGGCGAGGCCTCGAGTTATTTCTACTCGCTTGCGGGAGATTGGATCGCGGAGCATCCGGCCGAAGCGTTGACGCTGCTGTTGCGGAAGATCGCGATCCTAGTGAACAAGACGAACGTGGCCCTGAACGCCAGCTACGCCTTTTATTCCAGAGAGCCGACGTTGCTCCGCTTCCTGATCGTCGGGCCGTGGCTGCTGTTGCCGCTAGGTCTGGCCGGCCTATGCCTGCCTTCGCAAAGGTCGGGGCGGTCCGGATTTTGGGTGTGGGCGTCATTCGTCCCGATCTACGGCCTGTCGGTGGCGGCGTTCTTCGTCTCGGACCGGTACCGGTTGCCGTTGCTCGTCCCCCTCTGCATCACCTCGGCGGCAACGCTCGGGTGGCTGACCGATCGCCTGCGCAGCCGCCGGCCGGTGCGTCTGGTCTCGCCGGCTCTTGTGCTCGGCCTCGCGTTCACGGCGACTTGCTGGAACCTGGGCCTCAGTGACGGGTTGGATGACGAGCAGACGAGCAAGGCCGTATGGCTGATTGAGAAGGGCGCCTACAAAGAGGCGCAGGAGTACGTTGCAAGCATCTCGGCCCGCCATGCGCATCCGGGCATGCTCCGGTACCAGATGGGACTAGCGCTGGCGGCAGCAGGCCGCTACGAGGATGCGATCGGCCAATTCCTCCAGGCGCTCGATATCGATCCCGGCCAGAACGCTATCCATCTTGCGCTTGGGCAAGCACTCGCGGCGGCCAAACGGCCCGCCGAGGCTGTCCCGCACCTCACCAAGGTTTTTGACGAAGGCTATGAGCAGAAGGTTTCCGGTCCCGCGCTCGTTTGGGCGCTCGCCTCTGCGGGGCAGTCCGATGAGGCCGTGAAGCGTCTGAGCGCGTTTGCCGACGCTTTTGCAGAACAATCCGGGACCGCGCTTTTGCTGGGCACGATCGCGTTCGAGGGGCAGGCTCCGGCCCAGGCGGAGCGGTGGTTTAGGATTGCGGCTGCGCTCGCGCCAGACGAGCCTGAGGCTCATTTCAAGCTCGGCGCCGTGCTGCTTCTGTCTAACCGCGCGCAAGAGGCCGTGGCGCCGCTCGAAACCGCGGTTCGCCTGGATCCGCAGAATGCGAGCGCGCGCCGAAACCTCGCGCTCGCCTATGCGAACTGCGGCCGCTTCGCCGAAGCCCGCGCGCAAGGGGAGGAAGCGCTTCGCCTTGATCCAAGCGAGACCCAGCTACGGGCATTCCTGAGGTCCCTCACCCATGCCGATAAAAAGCTGAACCACTAAGACCTCGAAGACCTCAAAGAAAACATGAGTCTCAGGCTTTGAGGTCTTCGAGGTCTTAGTGGTTTAAAGTCTTGAGAAGGGGAACAACAGTGGCACTGTGTTCCCCTTCTCGTTTTGAGGTGGGAGGTTAGAAGTTGATGCGCATGACGATCTGGATCAGTCGTCCGCCCGGATCCTGCGAGTTGCTGACGTCGGTATAGGCGCTGGTGATCAGGCCCAGGTTCAAGCTGCTCGGGGAAAGAGAGCTGAAGCCGCTGAAATTGATGTTGTTGAACGCATTCAGGAATTCGCCGCGCAGTTCGAAGTTTCTCGTCTCGCCGAACCTGATCCTTTTCACCAGGCTTAGGTCGAAGCGCGCGAATCCCGGTCCTTGGAAGTAAAGGTGCCGGTTAGTGCAATCGCCGCTCCTGATCTGGATGCAGCCGGCACTGTTACTGTTTGCGGGGGCGATATAGCGCCCGGTCGGAGCTCCGGAAGTAAAGCCGGTTTGGTTGTACTGCCACGCAAGGTACGAATTATCTCTGATATCCTTGGGGAGGTACCAGACTTTCTTGCTGGCGTCATCGTAGTAGACGCCGACGGAATCCCGGAATTCCTTGTCCGTCATACCGACGAGAAGGTAATTGCCGATATCATTGATATTGCCGCTCTGGATACGGGCCGTGCCCTCGACCTCCCAACCGCCGATGAATCTGTCCACAAGCTTGGGGGAATTTGCGAACAGCATACGACCCTGGCCGAAGGGCAGCTCATAAACCCAGGTGGGCTTGAATTGGTGCCGGAGGAAGCTGCCGAGGTTCTTTTGCCATGGCCTTTCCCAGGAAATCCAGCCGTAGGAAAATGCCTTGGAAAAACTATAACTTGCCTGAACCAGCAACCCATGGGACAGCCTGCGGCGCAATTCGACTACCATCGAGTCGTACCTGCTGCCGCCGCCATTCTTGTAAATCCAGGCGCCGCCCCCCTGCACCTGTGGGTTCATCATGAAGAAGTTCGCCGGCAAGCCGCTGCTGATCGCGTTATTGCGCCGCGTCGCGTCGCCGTAAAAAATACCGGCGAAGCTGCCCGGATTTGCGTTGTACTTCGCCAGGTAGTTCACATAGGTAGCATTGGTGAAAACGGCGTTCTGGGTGCTGCCCAGCGCCGCGCTGGTGTAGTTGGCTGAGTTGTTTGGATCAAGGTTGTTGGGCGACAGGTACTTAATGAAGATCGGCAAGGGCTGCGTGCCGGATACGCTGGCATCGTAACGCCATGTGTTGCCTTTGCCCGCTGCGATGTTTGCGTACAGGTTGCCCTGCGCCTTCAGGAATTCAGTGAGAAAGCCGTTCTGCGTGAGGACGGTCTCGTTGAGATTTGATTGGAACCAGTTTTGCATGGTGCGTGTGGCCGCATATCGGACTTCCAGCGCCGTATCCTTGGTGATTTCTCGCTGAATCGAGAACTGCCAGGAGAGGGTATAGGGCGTGCGGATATTCGGTTCGAACGCATTGATGGAATCGCTGTACTGCGCCACGATCGGATACGTCGGCGCCTTCGGGAAATCAGCAGAACTCAACATATTCGGGATCGTGCCGCGATTTCGGAACAAAACCGGCCAGGAAACGCCCGGAGCAGGAAAGTTACCGATGCTCTGGGAGCGGCTGGTAGTGTAATTTGAACCCGGGTTGCTGTAAAACATGCTGTCGAAGCTCGTGACACCATAGTTGTTATAGGAGACCCCGAATCCCGCGCGGATGACCGTTTGGGAACCGGTTCCCAGGATCTTCCCGAGAATCCCCTTGGCATTGGGGCTCCAGGCGAAGCCGACGCTTGGCGCGAAGGCCTTGTAGTCGACATCGTAAGCGGGGCTGCCGGGTTTGTATTCGTAAACCTGACTGAGAATGCCCCCGGTTGCGCCCGGCTTGAAAAGACTGTTGACACCGGAAAGCCCCCAGGCCTCTTTTGGACCGGAAAAACTGGCGGAGTGGTTGAGCGGCGTCCACGGGAAGTTTATCTCCCAACGCAATCCCATGTTGAGAGTGAAGTTCGGGGACATGCGCCAGGCATCCTGCACATAGGTCCCCAGGAAACGTTGTCTGGAACGCTCGACCGCGTCTCCCAAATTAACATAGTTGCCGGTCTTCTCATCAAGATATGCGGTGCTGCTGATGCTGGTGACGCGCGCCGTCAGCGCCGCATATAGGGTGGCCGCGCTTGAGATCTGCGACGTTGTTGCCTGGGGGAAGTTCTTCGTGCCGTTGTTGGCATCGAACATGGCGTAGGCCGGGTCATAACCGCTCGGTATGCCGAAGCCGATCGAAGGCGCGTACGTAGAGTCCCACAGCCAGCCGGCGCGGTGCTCGAATCTCACGCCGAAGCTCAGATTGTGAGCGCCCTTGCTCCACGTCAACGTGTTCTCGAGGGTTTTCATCGGCGAGTTTCGGCGCTCCCCACCGTTGCTGAAACTTATGCCGGTCATGCCGCTCGGGGTCCAGGAGTAACCCCCGAGGAGGTCTTCGCCGCCAGGCCCTGCTGCTGAGTAGATGTTCCTGGGAATGTTGTTATACCAGAGCGTCGTGCCCATGGTGAACCCGCCGCGAAGCTCGTTGACCAGCCGTGGGGTGATCGTCGAGCGCAGCGCAAAGGAGGCGGCGCCGCGGATGCCCGTATTAACCCCATAGTTGGGGAAACCGGGGTAGCGCGGGGCGCCGTTGTTGACATTATCCGGGTCGCGCTTCCGGTTCTCGCCGTTGAAGCTCGCTTCTATTCTGTGCTTGCTCGTCAGATTGATATCGAAGCGAGTGGTAACGTAGTTTCGGACCTCCGTCCCACTGACCATCCATTTATAGTTTTGATAGTTGGGGTCCGTTCCCACGAGCGGGTAGGAGGTGATGGAACCCTTTGTGCCTGCCGCCTTGCGGACAGCGGCAAGCAGCTTCTGCACATTCGGATCGATGGTCGCCGTATAGCCGTTGGCAGCCGCAAGGGCCATCAGATCGACAGACTTGACCACATCCGGCTGGCCGCTCTGCCTGTATACATACGAGTAAATGCCTTGCTCGAGCGTCGGAGCGTAAATCGTGTTGTTCCGGGTATACGAGGTAGGCTGCAGGAATTTTTCCAGGTTGATAAAGAAAAACGCTCTGTCCTTGCCTGAAAAAAGCTTCGGGATCAAAACTGGCCCGCCAAAGCGGCCTCCGGCCTGATGCACTATCACGGTGTTGCGGTCCGCCCTGCACTTGTCCCACTCTGCGAGCATCTGCTGCGCAGTGCAGGTTCCGCCGTACCCTGGGCCGTCGCCCCGATAGATCTGCGCTCCATCCCGGTTATTGAACCAGTAGTTGGAGTTCAGCTTCCAGTTGCGTTCGTAGTCGTAAAGGCTGCCGTGGTAGTCGTTGGTTCCCGAGCGCGTGACCCACTTGACTTGAATGGCGCCCCCGCCGGAAGCATCCGCCTGTGCTGCGGCCGTGGTCACAGTCACTTCCTGGATCGAGTCGGGGCGGACGGTGATCATCGTGTAAAAGCCGTCACTGTTCTTGTTGTAATTGTCCTGGGTGTTGATGCCGTCCACGGTGATATTGACAAAAGTACCCGAGAGGCCCATGAAGGTGGTGTTGCGCGCGCTTCCCGTCGTGGTCGCCCCCGGGAAAAACACCAGGAAGTCCAGGGCATTGCGCGTCTGGAGCGGAAGATTGGTTATCTGCGTGGACGACATGGTCGTCGCCACGGTCGCCGAAGTCGCCTGGATCACATCCGCGCCCGCCGTTACTGTTACGGTCTCGTTGCTTCCGCCAACCTGAAGAACGATCCTGACGTCGGTGGGCACGCCCACAACTAAGACGATGTTCTTGGTGACGGATTGTTTGAAACCTGCCATCGAGACGCTGGCGGAGTAGCTCCCGGCAGTCAGTGACGGGATCATGAAAGTGCCGTTCTCCGCCGTGGTGGCCTTGTACTCTGCGCCGGTGGCTTCGTTCTTGACCACAACGTTGGCGCCTGGGATTACCGCGCCGGACTGGTCGACAACTACTCCTGTGAGCAAGGAGCTCGATGCGACCTGCGCATAGGCGGGCAGGCTGACTGCTGCCAAGAGGATCATTGTCAGAAACAGCTTACAAGCCCAATGTTTCATAATCGTTCCTTCGATTGAAGTGGTTGCTCGCCGAAACAGGACCGGAACCATCCGTTCCTGGTTGTGCAATCATTCACTGATCGGGCTGCGCTCAGATGATCCAGACTGGCTGTCGGCGTTTCTGTGCGCAAGCCCCATCAGATAACTCGCCGCGACAGTGGCGGCCAAGTGCTGGCGCCGCCGTCAAAAAGCTGCACATGCAAACAGCCATAGGAGTCGCGGGATCTGCCAGGGGGAATCCCGCTGTAAGCGAGGGCGATTTGTCGGCTCCAATTCAGCCGCTGCCGGGCCATGCGCTGCTTCCACAATTGCCGGCGCGAGTGAGGGAGCGCGATCCCTCCCCGCCCTTGCTTGCCAGGGAATGGCTGTTTCCTCCTTACGTGAAATCGATCAATTTGCCGCCATGATAGCTGCCGGCACAGGCCGTAGCAAGAAAAATGTTGGTCAGTGCTATCGGAGGTTCATTCTGCGCAAGAGGGCTTGAAAGCGGACATCGGAGCGGACGGATTCAAAAAGGGGTTCCCTGGGCAGGTTCATAACCGTCATCGGATCGCGTTCTTCGCACACCGATTTCTCCGCCAGCTCGAAGGCGCGATCCCAGTTGTCGAGACCGGCCCAGGCGAACATGAGCGATTTTGACGGCACATAGGAAAACTCAGCCTGACGCTCTAACCGGCCGATCACCTTGCGCGCCTCTTCCGTTCTTCCGGCCTTCCCCAGCCCGTATGCGAGCATCCCCATCATGAAAGGATTGTCAGCGCGGACCTCGCAGGCTTTTTCAAGCGTCCGGATCGCCGCGTCCAGCATCCCTTTGCAAACGTAGATCAAGCCTATCACGCCGACGGCGAAGTAGAATTCCGGCTCGAGCTCGATCACGGTCATGAGGTGCTTGAGCGCGCGGTCGTGCTGCCCTTCTGCGTAGAGGTAGTAGCCGAACACCCATTGGGCAGCCACCGAGAGGGGATCGAACGCCAGCGTCCGCTCCATGACAGCGTTGGCTTCGCTTACCCGTTCGAGAGGCCACAGATAGAAGTTGGCATAGCGGAATAGTACGAACGGCGAGTTCGGCTCCAGCTCCAGAGCGCGTTGGAACTCGCGATCGGCGCCCCTCCAGTCGAAGTCGGCCATCCCCAGCAACGCCCCCAGGATCGCGTGCCCTTCGGCCAGGGTGCCGTCGATTTTCAGCGCATGGATGGTCGCTTCCTTCGCTTTAGCCAGGGCGTCCTTCGGATATTGGAACCCATAAAGCGCATTTTGCCAGTAGAACTCGGCCAATCCCAGATGCGCTGGCGCATGGTTTGGATCTTCTATGAGCGCATGCTCGAAACATTCTTTCGCCTTGGCGTAACCCTCCGGCGTGCGCTTTTCCTGGTAGTGGCGGCCTCTGAGGTAAAGCGTGTACGCTTCCGGGCTGGCCGTGTGGCGTTTGACAAGCGGCCTGTCGTCGCCGAGGCGTACCCGAAGCGTGCTCACGATTGCCTGGGCGATTTCGTCCTGGATCGCGAAAACGTCGGTCATCTCGCGATCGTAGCGCTCCGACCACAGGTGGTAGCCGCCGGCAACATTGATGAGCTGCGCCGTGACACGGATGCGGGCGCCCGCCTTGCGCACGCTTCCTTCGAGGATATGTTCCACATTGAGTTTGGCTCCGATCTCACGGACATCCAGCTCCTTGGCGCGGAAGGCAAAGGCAGAGGTGCGCGCGGTCACCTGCAGGCCGGGCAGCTTGGTGAGGGAATTGATGATCTCTTCAGCCAGTCCCTCGCTGAAGTATTCGTTCTCTTTGTCGGCGCTGAGATTGACGAAGGGAAGCACTGCGATGGACTTGAGGGATGGAGAGAATCCGCGGGACAGAGGGAGGCAAGCCTCGAGCGCCTGCCTCAGTTCACCCATACGCTGGAACCGGAGGTTGGGATCCTTGCGCAGACAACGGAAAACGATTCTCTGCAGCTCGGGCGTCACACTCGCTAACGGCTCGGGATCCTCGCGCAGGACCGCCGCGAGAATGGAGAGGTTGGATTGCCCGTGAAAGGCCCTGCGGCCGGAGAGCATTTCGTAGAGCACAGCCCCGAAGGAGAAGATGTCGGAACGGGCGTCGACCCGCGCTCCCTCGGCTTGCTCGGGCGACATGTATGCGGCAGTCCCGATGATGGCGCCTTCCGCGGTAGAGATTGTCTGGGCGAGCTCATCCGCCGGCGTCGGCTCCAACAGCTTGGCGATGCCGAAATCCAAGATCTTCACTTGCCGAGGGCCAGGCGGTGTGCCGCTGATCATGATGTTCGCCGGCTTGATGTCGCGGTGGACAATCCCCGCCGCGTGCGCCGCATCCAGGGCGCGCGCGATCTGAACGGCATAGTCCAGCGCCTCGCAAACAGGCAACTCCCGGCTGGCAACCAGCTCTCGAAGCGTACCTCCGCCGACATACTCCATGGCGATGAAGTCCAGGCCTTCTGCCTGGCCGATATCGTATATGGTGACGATGTTGGGATGGTTTAGAGCTGAGGCTGCTTTAGCTTCCCGCACGAAACGAGCCTTGCGCTCTTCATCGGCTGTCGTGCCCGGCGACAGTACTTTCAAGGCGACAGAGCGGTTGAGGTGAGTGTCATGCGCGCGGTATACCATGCCCATGCCGCCCGCTCCGATCTTCTCGAGAACCTGATAGCGTCCGGCGATGCGGCCAGTCATGGTGATTGAAGCATCCCCCGCCCAGTCTGCCGCCAACGCTGCCGCTTGATCCTCTATGGCCGGAGTCTCCATGAAGCCCTCAGCCGCCTGCTGATAGCGAAGCAGCGATTCGACTTCCTGGCGCAACGACTCGTTCCCCGCGCAAGCCTCTTGGAGGAATGCTTCACGCTGACCCGGATCAAGCGCGGCGGCTTTGTGATAAATCTGTTCAGCCTCGTCCAGTCGTCCTGGGTTCATGTTTCTTCCCGCTGCGATCGAGTTGGCGCAGCAGCCATACCTTGGCTATTCTCCAGTCGCTCATCACCGTGCTGGCAGAGACGTTCAGCGCTTCGGCCGTTTCCTCGACGCTCAGCCCGCCGAAGAAGCGCAACTCGACCACCTTTGCTTTCCTGGCATCTACCGTCGCCAAAGAGCTGAGCGCGTCATCCAATCCAACCAGGTCTGTCTGCCTCCCGACCGGAACGGCGAGAGATTCGTCCAGCGGCACTTTCTGTCCCGGACCGCCCCGCTTCAAGCGGCCTCGCGCGCGCGCGTGATCGACCAGGATGCGCCTCATCAGTTGAGCGGACAGGGCGAAAAAATGCGCACGATCGTGCCATGGCACCTGTTTCGTATCGACGAGCCGGAGATAAGCTTCGTTGACCAGCGCCGTTGTCTGCAGCGTGTGTCCCGCCCTCTCGCGGGCCATGTGCCGATGGGCAATGCGGCGCAGCTCGTCGTAGACGAGAGGCACAAGTTTGTCCAGCGCCGCTTCATCGCCACCACGCCAAGCCTTGAGCAGAAGCGAGATCTCCTCCTGAGAAGGTCTGGCCACAAAGCCTCCGATGACTAGGGACGGTCACCACAACCCCCGAATTCCCAGCCTCTGTATGCATCTGACGAAAGGTGAATTTCGGGATTGTGGTGACTGTCCCCCTGTCTGGCCGGATTATACACCGGTAGGGCTGCTGAGCGCCCGACCTTCAGTATCCCCGCAGCCCGTCCGGATTTCACTAGGCGATCACAGCCTTGGCGACGGTTGTCAGAACACTCTTGATGCCGGGGGGGACGTCTTTCACTTTAAGCCCTTTGACGACTTTCGTCCCGGAAGCAGCCAGGGAACCCTGAATCTTGACGGTCCGGGTTATCGGCTTGCCTCCGCCGGAGGACTCATAGTCAAAGCGGACCTCGATCTCGGTGTATGCGATCCTGGCAAGGTTGCGAAGAGTAAAGGAGTGAGTGGCGGTGCGAGAAACCGGATCGTACATCCAGGACTCGTCGACGATGCGAATGTAGCGATCCGGGTACTTGCGGTAGTACTCCAGGAGCTGAGCTTGAGGATCAGGTTTTTTCGACTGGCGTAATTGCTCAGCTCTCTCGACAGGAAAAGGGAGAACCCGCGTCGCCGCCTTGTAGGCCAAAGCCAGAAGTGCGCCTAAGAGCAGCAAAGCTTCCAGGAGCAAAAGCCAACGAGGCGTTTTCAGACGCATGATCCCTCCTGACCTGCGATCATCCTTTGATTTGCCGGTTGTCTTTGCGACACGGGTAATTTTACATCTTTTTGGCTCTTCTCGGACTGCATATTCACGAAATTGGCCACAGACGCTTTTTTCGCTAGGGATATCCCGGTCGATGGATCAAAGCGCCGTGAAGAAATGTGTCTGTCACTAGTTTTACGCCTTGCAAATTACACAACTTATCGAACATAAGTTGGCTACCGTCCCGTTTCTTAGAGTTGTTCCAAGCGGCCAAGGAACCCAGAGCCAAAGGGTCGAGGGAGACGTTTCCGTGCGTTGTCGCGGCTTAACTTCGCGGTGCTTTTCCCTTTGCTCCTTTGCCCCTCGGCCCCCAGGGTTGGCGAGCGCAGCGAGCTAAGTTCGTTTCAGGCGCATGTGGAGAGGAAAGACCCTTTGGGCTCGGTGAAGCTGATTGCCAGGAATGAGACGCCGATGGCGTAAAGCACGCGCCTCTCCACTACTTCCTCGCTCACGTTTCTGACGACTGCAGAGGCTTCGAAGAGCGGGCTGCTGATCTTCACCGTGGCGCCGGCTGTAAGCCTTTCGGGGCAAAGGAATCTGATCCCTTTTGGTGAGAAATCGAGCATGGTTGCTTCCCGGGCCTTGCCTGGCCACGATGTGCGATAGTAGATCCTGTCATGCCGCGGCATACGGACGATGGAGCGCTGATAGGCCCTCTGGGCGCTGGTCGGCTTCTTCGACTGCAATGGAGTATCACAGGTCGGACAGCATTCGCCGGGCCTCGGTTTTCGTTCCAAACGGCTCCTGCAGAAGGGGCAAAACGCCGAAATGGGAGACCGCCCAGGAAAGGATTCTTGCTTCCTGTGCAGGAGACAAAGTTCCTGGTCGTAGGCGGCGCGGCGCTCGGGATCACTGAGCGCTTCGTAGGCCTCGTTTAAGAGCGAAGCATCAAGATTGGACCCGCCGAGGTCGGGATGCAGTTTCAACTCGCGCATCATGGTGCGATAACTGGCCCGGATGATCTCGATGGGAGCGTCGGGTTGGACCTGGAGGATGCGGTAGTAATTTCGTCGATTCTTCATAACTCGATCCAAGCCTCCAATGGGATCGCACTATGTATTATCGTCAGGCCGATGCGAGGACTTCAGACCCCCACAACACAGAAGAATAGAGCTTCCAGCCGCAGGCGCGGAGTTCGTGAGTTGGATTATCCACAGATGTGAGCCTTTGAAGTTTATAGAAATATAAAGAAAAACCTTGCCATCAGGGATCGATGCGGCTATGATGACCCGCAGAAGAACAGGACGGAACACACGAACATTGGTGGTTTAAAGCAGTAACGGACTGTCTTCTTCAAGCAGGAGCACTGAAGGGTCGCGTTTCGGGATACCAAACGGTTGACGGTGTGCCGGACTGGGCTGATGGACCAGCAAGCGAAGATGTGCTCCTGAACACAGCATATTCTCCCTGGCAATTCCGTTGGCTAGGCGGCTCGCGGGCCGTGCCGAAAGGGTGATCCCTGCTCGCGGCTGTGGGCCCGTGACTGGTTCTTTGATTGGCCAGGCGCCCGTAGCGAGGCACCGGGGCGGCTTTTTGGCCTCTCCGACCGGCATTTGATTAGAGTAGGGCCTTTGTACACATCTGCCGGCCAAGTTTGAGTTCTCCAATTTTTCCAACAGGAGGCTATGAAATGAGGAAAACGATGTTAACTCTCCTGTGCCTGGCTGTGGTTGCTCTTGGAGGAGCAGCATCGGCTTACGGGCAGGGGACTTCCAATTCATCGATCACCGGAACAATCCTTGACCAGAGCGGCGCAGTGATCCCTGGGGCCGATGTTTTGGTCAAGAACGAGGCTACTGGCGCGGAATACAGGGCGGTGGCGGCGGATAATGGAATCTATACCGTTCCGCTGCTGCCTGCCGGGACCTACACCGTGACTGTCTCTGCGCCGCGATTCAAGCAGGCTGTTCTCAAGAACGTCGTTGTTCGTGCCGCGATGCCGACCAACCTCCCGGTTACTCTCCAGGTCGGTGGCGCCAATGAAGTCGTCACCGTGGAGGCGGGCGCTGCGATCGTGCAGTCTCAGTCAGCGAACATAGCGACGACGCTGGAGGTCAGGCAGATCTCCCAGCTTCCGCTTCAGGCGCGCAACGTGATTTACTATCTGATGCAGTTGCCTGGGGTGAGCTCGGCGGCGACAGCCAGCCCGCGCAACTCCACGGTCAACGGCATGCCGCCTACGGCGTACAACATTACGATTGACGGCCTGAACACGCAGGACAACCTGCTCAAAGACAGCGATGGGTTCTTCAGCTATATCTACCCGACGATGGACGCGATCCAGGAGGTCACCCTTTCTACTGCGACGCCCGGGGCTGAGAGCGCAGGACAGGGCGCGGTTCAGATCAAGTTCGTGACCCGCTCTGGAACCAACGATTACCACGGGAGCATATACGAGTACCACCGCAACCCGGCCTTGAATTCCAACTACTGGTTCAACAACCGGGACCAGGCCCCCGTGCAGGACGCTTTCCCGCACGCGAAGTGCGGCACGGCTGGGGTGCCCTGGGATCCCGAGACATGCCATGCTCCGCGGGACCGAGTATTGTTCAATCAATTCGGCGGCCGAGTGGGCGGACCCATTTCGATTCCCGGGCTGTTCAACGGCAAGGACAGGGCGTTTTTCTTCGTCAACTTCGAAAACTTCCGTCTGCCGAACTCGATCAGCCGTGTCCGGACGATCCTGAATCCGACGACGCAGGCAGGCATTTTCCAGTACACGGTCAGCGGGGCGACTCGGCAAGTAGACCTGCTTGCGCTGGCAGCCGCCAACGGGCAGACCTCGACGGTTGATCCGACGGTTGCGAAGCTGCTCTCGGATATTCGGACTGCGACGGCTCAGCGAGGCGGCATTGTGCAGCTGAGCAACCCGAATCTGCAGAGCTACACTTTCGCCAACTACGGGATTCAGAAGCGGTACTATCCGACCGTTCGCTTCGATTTCAATCTGTCGTCGAAGCATCACCTGGAGAACACCTGGAACTATCAGAGCTTCTTAAGCTTCCCGGATACTCTCAACAGCATGGACTCGACCTTTCCTGGTTTTCCCAATGCCGGGGGCCAGAACTCGAACCGGTTTTCCGACTCGGTGACGCTGCGATCGACCTTGACTCCAAGGTTGGTCAATGAAGCGCGCGCCGGGTTGACCGGGGGCACGGTGCTCTTCGCCACGGAGGTCAATTCCGGGCAGTTTAGCGGTTCGGTTGCCAACCAGGATGGCTTCAGCTTGGGCATCAATGCGGCGGGCATCAGCAACGCCTCGGCCCGGAACAGTTCGGAGCGGCGCAATACGCCGATTAAGGACGTCGCCGACACCATGACTTGGTCGCGCGGCGCCCACGGTCTGAGCTTTGGTTTTCAGTTCACTCAGGTCAACGGGTGGATCAACGATATCAGTCCCGTGGTGCCTACGATCGGCTTTGGCATAGCCACAGGGGACCCGGCGGACGCCATGTTCACGACGGCGAATTTCCCCGGCGCCTCCTCAACCAACCTCAGCGACGCGCGCGCCATTTATTCCGTTTTGACCGGGCGTGTCAATAGTATCGGTGCGACCGCCTATCTTGATGAGAACAGCAACCAATACAAGTACCTGGGGTCGGAAGTGCGGCGCAGCCGCATGCGGGAATGGGGGTTCTTCGTAACGGATTCCTGGCGCGCGCGTCCGAACTTGACGCTCACCTACGGCCTGCGCTGGGAGCTGCAGCGTCCTTTCACCACGCAGAACGGCGTTTACTCGACGGTTTCTCCTGCCGACATGTGGGGAGTTTCGGGTCCGGGCAACATGTTCAAGCCCGGCACGCTTCTGCCCAGCAACATCGTCGGCCAGACGTACCACGTACCGGTGTTCGTTCAGTGGCCCAGCGGTTCTCCTGCGTACAATCCCTCATGGCGTGACTTTGCGCCGAGCGTTGGCTTCGCGTGGAGTCCGAGGGCCGAGGGCTTTTTAGGAAGGCTTCTGGGCAGCTCCGGACAGACGGTGCTCCGTGGCGGTTATTCGATTGCCTACAATCGGCCGGGAACGAACATGATCCTCACCATGTTCGACTCCAATACGGGCCTTTATGTAGATGCCACGCGCAGCGCCACGCTGGGCAACCTGGTGACGGGAACAGGCACGGATGTGTTGCCGGTATTGTTCCGTGACAAGGGCCGCCTGAGCGCGCCTTCTTTCCCAAGCGCGCCGAGCTATCCGATGTCGGGAAACATCTCCCAATCGATGAACAACTTTGATCCGAAAATAAGGACGCCATACGCCCAGTCCTGGACGTTCGGCATCCAACGAGAGATCACCAAGGACATGGTTGTCGAGGTGCGCTATGTTCACAATTTGAACCTGCAGAACTGGATGCAGTATCAGCTCAACGAGGTCAACATCGTGGAGAACGGGTTCCTCAATGAGTTCAAGAACGCAATGGCAAACCTGCAGGCGAACCAGGCAGCCGGACGTGGGAACAACTTCAAGTACTACGGGCCGGGGACCGGCACCTACCCGTTGCCGATTTACCTGGCATACTTCAGCGGGGTGCCGGCTTCACAAGCGAGCGATCCGTCGATGTATACCGCTTCTCAATTCAGCAGCAGCACCTGGTACAACCCGCTGGCCGCCAAGAGCCCGGCTCCTTACACCCCTGCCTCCTCGAGTTCCTCAGCAGGTCTTTATGGCAGCGCAACGTTCCGCGCCAACGCGTTGGCAGCAGGGTTGCCTCCAAACTTCTTCGTGGTCAATCCGGACTACCTTGGCGGGGCGTGGATTATGAGCAACGGCGGTTCCAACCGCTACGACTCGGGCCAGGTGGAGGTGCGGCGGCGGCTGGCGCATGGGCTGTTGCTGAACAGCAACTATGTCTTTGCCAAAGCCTACGCTGGTTCACGCTATTCATTCCGTACGGGATGGGTGAACAATCTCAACACGAGCAACGGCGGGACCGTGCAGCATTCTTTCAAGATGAATTGGGTTTTTGAGCTGCCGGTTGGGGCCGGGAAGGCTTTGTTCGCCAATTCCCACGGCATTGTCGAGCGTATCATCGGCGGCTGGGAATGGGACGGCACGGTGCGGATTCAGACGGGGCCGATTCTTAACCTTGGGAACGTCAACCTGGTTGGGATGACGAAGAAGGACTTGCAGGATGCGTATGGTCTGCGTTTTGATGATGCGAACCGGGTCATCTACATCTACCCGCAGGACATCATCGACAACACCTACAAGGCCAACAACGTGAGCGCGACTTCGGCGACGGGCTACAGTGCATCCGGCGTGCCTTCCGGGCGCTACTTCGCGCCGGCCAACAGCTTTGGCTGCATTCAGGTGGTGACGGGCGACTGCGCTCCACGGGCGGTCATCATCCACGGCCCGGACTTCGTGCGCTTTGACATGAGCGCGGTGAAGAGGATCCGGTTCACGGAGACGAAGAACTTCGAGCTGCGCGCCGAGTTCCTGAATGCTTTTAACAATGTCAACTTCCTGGGCAATACCAACCTGACCAACTACACCAGCACGACGTTCGGCCAGGTGACGTCGGCCTATCGCGACGTGAACAACACTCAGGATCCGGGCGGGCGACTGATTCAGTTCGTTGCCCGCATCAACTTCTGATTTTCAGCCGGTTGTAACCGGAGAGGAACACGGCCCGGCCGTGTTCCTCTCCTTTCCGCCTTCTGCCGTCCTCGCATACTTCCAGCAGCGATTCGGACACGGCATCCCGATCGTCCGAATGCTCCTGGGACCTCAAAAACCCTTTGGCTCTTAGTTTTTTGAGGCCTTCGGCTTTTCGCGGTTCTTTCTTGGTGTCCGACGGCATCGCCCCATGGAGCGTGCATGACTGTCTGAGTTGCCGTCCGGCTGGAAGGCAGGCTCCCGCTTGTCTGTTGCGACAGGGCCCGCCAGCCATTGATAGTCGAGAGCAGTGGGAGCAAGAAGCCGACGCATCCGATTGGTTCTGAATTAGCAAATAGAAACAATAGCGCTATCTGGAATTGGCGCCAGCTAGTTTTTGCGCGTGCCATATCGGGCTATGTGCCGGTTACCCGATTGCTGTCGTGTTATAAGACAGAAGAATAGAGCTTCCAGCCGCAGGCGTGCAGTTCGTGAGTTGGAGTATCCACAGATATGAGCCTTTGAAGTTTATAGAAATATAAAAAAATGACCTTGCCATTTGGGGTCGATGCGGCTATGATGATTCGCGGAAGAACAGGACGATACACACGAACATTCGTGGTTTAAAGCATTAACGGACTGTCTTCTTCAAGCAGGAGCATTGAAGGGTCGCGTTTCTGGATACCAAACGGTTGATGGCCTGTCCGACTCGGCCGGTGGACCAGGAAGCGGAGCGGTGCTCCTGGACGCGGTAGATTCTCCCTGGCAATCCTATATAGGCTAAGCGGCTTGTGGAAGGAGCCGCGCCGAAATGGCGGCGCTGGCGCGCAGCCGTTGAGCCTGTGAAATGATTATCGGACGGAATTGGGGTGTGCCCAGCTCCGAGGATTAACTATTTCACCCAAGGAACCCTTATGAGACATTTCGCTTTCAAGATCATTCTTGCGCTGCTCCTGGTCGCGACCATGAGCTGTTTGGGCTTTGCACAGGGCAGCGTGAGCTCTTCAATTGTGGGGACGGTCCTTGACCAGTCGGGTGGGATTGTCCCAGGTGCAGAGGTTGCGGTCAAGAACGATGCCACCGGTGCGGAGTACAAGACCGTTACCGCAGACAACGGGACCTTCGCCATTCCCAGCGTGAGTCCCGGGACATACACTGTGACGATCTCGGCGCGTAACTTCAAGCAGGCCGTCGTCAAGGACATCAGGGTCATAACGGGCACGCCCGCCTCATTCCAAGTGACCCTCCAGGTCGGCGGTGTCAACGAGGTCGTCACCGTGCAGGCCAACGCCGAAGTGGTGCAGTCTGCGTCGGCGAACATCACAACGACGCTGACGACCAAGCAGATCGTGCAGCTTCCGCTTGCCACCCGCAATGCCATGGACTTCCTGGTATTCCTGCCGGGCGTAAACACGACGGGAGGCGCTCGCAACTCCACTATCAATGGACTACCCAACAACGCCGTCAATGTCACGATCGACGGCGTCCCCACGCAGGATCAGTACCTCAAAGGCAATTCCGGAGGAGATGGTTTCTTCAGCATGATCAGCCCTCGTCTGGACGCCATTGAGGAAGTAACCGTTTCCTCGGCGACGCCCGGAGCTGAGAGCGGCGGTCAAGGTGCTGTTCAGGTCAAGTTCGTGACCCGTTCCGGCAACAATGATTACCGCGGCAGCGCCTACTGGTACCATCGAAACCCGGCGCTTAATTCCAATTACTGGTTTAACAACCGGGACCTGACACCCACCTACAATGGCACGAGCACACCCTGCACTCCTGAGCAACTGGTAAATGAGTGGGACAAGTGCAAAGCGCCACGCGACCGGGTGCTGTTCAATCAGTTCGGCGTCCGTTTCGGCGGCCCCATTACGGCTCCGAAGAAGCTCTTTGGGCCATTGGGCTTTAGTGGCACGGACAAGGCCTTCTTCTTTGTGAACTACGAGGAATTCCGTTTGCCGGCGCAGCGCACCCGCACCCGGACCTTCTTCGGCCAGAATGTGGAAAATGGCATTTTCCCGTACACGGTATCAGGGGTCACCCAGTACGTAAACTTGTGGACTCTGGCAGCCGCCAATGGACAGACCGCTACGCCCGATCCCACCATCGCGAAGCTGCTGAGCGACCTTCGCGCGGCGGCGAACAATCCTGCTTACGGCGTCACTCTGAAGCCTCAGAGCGACCCGCTCTACACGGATTTCATTTTCACCAACAAGGGCTTGGGTATGCGCAAGTTCTTGACGGCTCGCGCCGACTTCAATCTGACGAGCGCGCATCGCCTCGAGATGAGCTATAACTTCCATCGCTATGTTCCGGGCGTGGACTTCCTCAACAACTACGATCCCGCCTATCCCGGCTCCCCGAACATGGGCCAGCAAGGCGGAAATCGCTTCTCCTCATCCTCGGCGCTGCGCTCCACCCTGACCCCCAGGTTGGTCAACGAAGCGCGCTTCGGCTTCCTAGGCGGGATCACGCTGTGGAATGGCAATGGCAGTCCGGGCATGTTCAGCGGATCGGTGTACAATCAGGATGGCTTCGCTCTCAGCCTCAGTCCTTTCTACAGCGCCTACCGATACACTACGCCATCGCGCCGCAGCGTGCCGGATGAAGCGCTTGAGGACACATTAAGCTGGACCAAGGGTTCCCATAGCATTAGCTTTGGCGGCTCCTGGACCAACGTCGGCATGTTTGTCCAGAGTAAGCAGATGGTGCCTACGATCGCCTTCAGCGTGAACACGAGCTACGACCCGGCGGCGATCATGTTCAACTCGACGAACGGCCCGAAGAACTTCCCCGGCGCCTCCAGCACGCAGTACGGCAACGCGCAAAGCGTTTACGCGCTCCTCACCGGCCGCGTCAGTTCCATCGGCGGCAACGCCGTCCTGGATGAAAAAACTCTCCAGTACTCCTACCTGGGATCCAATGTTCAGCGCGGCCACATGCGTGAGATAGGCTTCTTCGTGTCGGATTCCTGGCGGATGCGCCCGGGCCTGACGCTCAATTATGGACTGCGTTGGGAGGTGCAATTCCCATTTACCCCGCTCAACGACGTATACACAATCAATGATCTAAATGATCTCTGGGGCGTCACCGGTTATCCGGCCGGTGGTTTTGCAAATGGGGTCCTCTACACCCCAGGGACACTGAACGGCCAGGTGCCTACCTACAAGCAGTTTAAGGCTGGCACTGCCGCTTACAATACCAGCTACAGGGGATTCGCGCCGAGTTTTGGCTTTGCCTGGAGCCCGAAGCCGATCGGCTTCTTGGGGCGGCTGATAGGCGACAGAGGCCAGACCGTGGTCCGTGGCGGTTATTCGATTGCTTATAACCGCAACGGCATGTACGACTATTCCTCGATGTTCGGCGCCAACCCGGGAATCACGGTGAGCGCGACGCGCAATGCGTCGAACGGCAATCTCGTCTATGCGGGCGAGACGTGGCCGATTCTGTTCCGTGACAAGAGCCGTCTCGGCCCGCCAACATTTGCGGCGACGCCGACTTATCCGCTCCAGTCGACATCGATCTCGGATCAGGTGAATCTCTTCGATCCCAACACGAGAACACCTTACACCATGTCTTGGACTTTCGGCATCCAACGCGAGCTGACCAAAGACACGGCGCTCGAGGTGCGATATGTCGCCACCCGCAACCTGCAGGCATGGACGCAGCGCAATATCAATGAGCAAAACATCGTTGAGAACGGCTTCCTCAACGAGTTCAAGCTGGCGATGGCGAACCTGCAGGCGAATCAAGCGGCGGGGCGCGGGAATACCTTTAAGTATGCCGGGGCCGGAACCGGAACTTCACCATTGCCGATCACCCTGGCTTACTTCAGCGCAATCCCGGCTTCCCAGGCCAGCGATGCGACCAAATACACCTCTTCAAACTTCACCAGCAGCACCTTTGTGAACACGCTGGCTCAGTACAATCCAAACCCAACCAGCTACGCGAGCAATCTGTGGAGTGACGCAACCCGCCGCGCCAATGCCCTGGCTGCCGGTTTGCCCGCTAACGAATTTGTCGCAAATCCGACCGTCGCTTCGGGTGGCGCCTATATCTCGACCAACGGCGGCTACAACCGTTATGACTCGCTGCAAGTGGAGTTGCGCCGCCGCTTGTCGAAAGGATTGCTCATTCAATCCAGTTACGTCTTCGCCAAAGCCATTAACGGATCGCGACTCTCCTTCCGCAAGGCCTATGTGAATACTACCGGCGACACCCTGCCGCATGCTTTCAAGATCAACTGGGTCTACGAGCTGCCGTTTGGGAGCGGGAAATGGCTGTTCAGCAACTCCCATGGCGTGGTTGACCGCTTCATCGGCGGCTGGGAAATCCAAGGCACAGGCCGCTGGCAGAGCGGCAACCTGCTGAACTTCGGCAACGTTAGACTGGTCGGCATGACTCCGGATGAACTCCGGAGCCTGTACGGCTTGTACTTCGACGATGCGAACAAGCAGATCTATATTCTGCCATACGAAATCCGCATGAGCACGATTGCGGCCTGGAACGTGAGCGCGACCACCTCCACCGGTTACAGCACTGCATATGGCGTTCCCAGCGGGCGCTACATTGCACCCGCGAACAGCGGCGGCTGCATTCAGGTGGTGGCGGGAGACTGCGCTCCCAACACGCTCTATGTCAGGGGCCCGAGGTTCCAGCGCTTCGACATCAGCCTCGTGAAGAGGATCCGGTTCACAGAGTCGAAGAACTTCGAGCTGCGCGGCGAATTCCTGAACGCCTTCAACAACATCAACTTCTACGGCGTCACCGGCCTGAGCACCGGCATCAGCACAACATGGGGCCAGGTGACGTCGGCCTATACGGATCCAAACCAGCAACAGGATCCGGGCGGGCGACTGATTCAGTTCGTCCTGCGCATCAACTTCTGATTTTCCGCCGCTTGTAATGGGAGAGGAACACGGCCCGGCCGTGTTCCTCTCCTCAGCTTTCTGGCTGGCCCATACATAGCCGCGCCTTGCAGCTGTCCTTCCTGAATAATCCGGCTCAGTGTTTGAACTGCAGGAAGAGCAATATCCGCTCAATACTCGTATAATCGGTTGTTGAAAGTGTCAGTCGGCTGGCTGAAAGCTGATCGCTGACAGCTGAGGGCTATGATATGTCCAAAACGCCATCCGCGTTTGAGTGCCAGTCGTGCGGCTATACTTCCGCCAAGTGGCTGGGACGCTGCCCGGACTGTGGCAGTTGGAACTCGTTTACTGAGGAGAAACGGCGGGCTGTGCCCCAGACGAACCGCGCCGGTCCGGCGGCGCAGCCGCTCCGCTTGAGCGAGGTCTCGACTTCCGACGCCCCCCGCATCATCACCGGCAACGCCGAGTTTGATCGCGTTTTGGGCGGCGGCCTGGTGCCGGGATCCCTCGTGCTGCTTGGAGGAGAGCCGGGAATCGGAAAGTCCACTCTGCTGCTTCAGATCGCGCACGCCCTTCAGGGGAAGGAGCGCCGCGTTCTTTACGTGTCCGGCGAGGAGTCGGCCCAGCAGATCAAGATGAGAGCCGAGCGCCTCGGTTCGCAGGAAGCCGGTGAAATATACGTTCTGGCCGAGTCGAACCTCGAGGCAATCCTGGCGGCGGTCGCCGAGGTTCGTCCCACGGATGTGATCGTCGATTCGGTGCAGACAACCTTCTCTGAGGCGCTCGATTCGGCTCCTGGGAGCATTAGCCAGGTGCGCCACGTCGCTGCGCAGTTGCTGGCTCTGGCCAAGACGGAACAGATCCCGGTGTTTCTGATCGGGCATGTCACCAAAGACGGAAGCATCGCCGGACCCAAGGCGCTGGAGCATATTGTCGATACGGTCCTGTACTTCGAGGGGGAGCGCCATCACAACCACAGAATCGTGCGGGCGGTGAAGAATCGATTCGGCGCTGCCAACGAGGTCGGCGTCTTCGAGATGACGGCCCGGGGGCTGATCCCGGTGCAAAATCCTTCCGATCTGTTCCTGCAGGAGCGGGAAGAAACTGTGCCCGGAAGCGCCGTGGTGTGCGCCCTGGAAGGAACGCGCCCGATCCTGGTTGAGATCCAGGCGCTTGTGCTTGCGACGCAGTACGGCACTGCCCGGCGCACGGCGACCGGCCTGGATTACAACCGCATCTCCGTGCTCGTCGCCATGCTGCAGAAGAGGATGGAGATCCCCATAATGGATTGCGACATTTACGTAAATGCCGCCGGGGGGCTGCAGGTGGATGAGCCGGCCTCGGATCTTGCGCTCTTTGCCGCAATCCTCAGCAGTTTTCGCAACCGCGCGCTTCCTCCGCGCGCGGTTCTCATCGGGGAATTAGGCCTCTCTGGGGAAGTGCGCCCCGTCAGCCAGGCTCACCTGCGCGTGCGCGAAGCGGCTGCGATGGGCTTCCGCCGCTGCATTCTGCCTGCCGGCAACCTCCCTCTCCATGACCTGGTGGAGAGGATCGAGCTCGTACCGCTGCGCACAGTTCACGATCTGTCTGACGCGATCTTTGCCGTATAAACCACCAAGGCGCCAAGAGCCGGCGAGAAAGATTTAGCAGAACTCGTCATCCTGTGATAAATTTTCACCAAGTGTTTTTCGCATCGGTTATCGGGAGGGGAACCTGTTATCCGAACTATCTGATTGCGCTCTATGCGCCGGCAACCATTTCTTATGACAGGGATGGACGGACGGTTAATCCTCTTGATGTCGCAGGCAACTCTTCCCGCAGGTTGCTTACGGGCGCTTTTGTTTTTACGCTTGCCTCTTGAACCTGGCCGGCAATTCATTCCCGATTTCATAGCGCCCATGGCGAAGGAGCTAATTTATGGATCTCTGGATTATTCGTTTCCTACTATTTCTGGCAATTGTAGTGAGTGGCTACATCGTCCGGCCATTTCACCTCGAGACGCCTCTAACGCTCGCACTCAGCGCCACGCTAGGCCTTTTTGTCATCTTTGTTGAAATGAGGGTGAGGAGACTCTCCGTCAAAACGCTGATCGGGGCGGCAATCGGATCAATCCTGGGTATCGTAGGCGCAAGCCTGATCAGCCTCATCATCGAGCACATGATGCTCGATAAAGCGACCGCCAATTTCTCCCAGATGCTGGTCCTGATCCTTATGGCTTACGTGGGCCTGGTCTTGGGTGCGGATAAAGGAGAGTATCTGGACCTTTCGGGACTGGGGGGGCTGTTCGCAGACCGAAGCACGCGCATGTCCTACAAAGTTCTGGATACCAGCGTCATCATCGACGGGCGCATTGCCGACATTTGCAAGACCGGCTTTCTCGAGGGCGCGCTGGTGGTGCCTCACTTCGTCCTGAGAGAACTTCAGCAGATCGCCGACAGTGCCGACTCGATCAAGCGTAACCGCGGCCGCAGAGGATTGGAGATACTCGAGAAGGTGAAGGGGGCGCCGGGCGTTACGGTCCAGATCGTGGAAAAGGACTATCCGGAGGTGAAAGAGGTCGATCTCAAGCTGATCGAACTGGCCAAGGAGTTGAGCGCGAAGATCGTGACCAACGACTTTAACCTGAACAAGGTCTCTCAACTGCGCGGAGTTGACGTTCTCAACATCAACGAGCTGGCGAATTCGCTCAAGCCCGTCGTCCTCCCGGGCGAGACGATGAGGGTTTTCATCCTGAAAGAGGGCAAGGAATACAATCAGGGTGTGGCCTACCTGGATGACGGCACGATGGTCGTGGTGGATAACGCCCGCAAGATGATCGGGAAGACGATCGCCACGCAGGTCACGTCGGTGCTGCAAACGACCGCCGGCAAAATGATCTTCGGGCGCTTCCCGGAAGAAGAGGCAGTAAATGCTGCTCCACGCCCCGAACGGCGTCCGTACGACCGGGTTGCTGGTGTGATGGATGACGACAAAGAACGGGTCAAAGGGCGGTGACACGAGCGCGCACCAACACAGACACCACCCGGCTTCGAGTTGCCGTTGTAATCGCCGCCGGAGGAACCGGAACCAGAATCGGGGCTTCGCAGCCGAAGCAGTTCCTCGCGATCGGCGGCAAGCCGATGCTGGCGCGCACCGTCGAATCCGTTCTTGCACTGGAGTGTGTGACCCAGGTGGTTGTTGCCCTGCCAGGGGATTACATTCCCCGTGCCAAGACCATACTGGCACGTCAGTCCTGGACAGCTCCGGTCGTCTGCGTGCCGGGTGGATCTACGCGGCAGGAGTCAGTGCGCCTCGGTGTCCTTCAGGTTGCCTCCGACGTTGATCTCATACTGGTGCACGATGCAGTTCGTCCTTTTTGTGACCGGGAGACCCTCGCGCGCGTGGTGGAGGCCGCCTGGCGCGTTGGAGGCGCGGTCCCCGGCATCCCTGCCACCGAGACCATCCAGCGTGTGTCGCGCCGCGGCCGGGTTCTCAAGACACCCCATAGGGACGAGCTATATGCCGTCCAGACTCCTCAGGGTTTCCGCGCCGCCATATTGCGATCGGCTCTCGAGCGCGCTGCCAGGGATGGCTTTGAGGGAACCGACGAATCTTCCGTCGTGCGCTGGGCGGGACACCCGGTTGCGTTGGTGGAGGGATCGCCGGAAAACATCAAGATTACCCGCCCGCTTGATCTCGAAATCGCTGAAAGACTCCTGGCACGGGAGCCGGCGCGGGGTTCGCAGTTGGAGCGGGCTGCCGGAGGAAAAGACATCGTGCGCATCGGACACGGTATCGATTACCATCCGTTGGTGAAGGGGCGCAAACTTATTCTTGGTGGTGTACAGATCCCTTATGAGAAGGGCCTGGAGGGTCACTCCGACGCCGATGCCCTTGCCCACGCCATCTGCGATGCGCTGCTGGGCGCCGCAGCCCTTGGAGATATCGGCCGCCACTTTCCCGACGCCGACCCGGCGCATCGCAACCGCCCAAGCCTTGAGTTCCTTCGCGAGGTCAGGGACAAGGTCCGAAGCGCAGGATGGGCGATTGAGAACGTGGATGCCACCCTTCTGGCACAACACCCGAAGCTCGCGCCCTATTTCGACGACATGCGGCGCAACATCGCACAGTCGCTCGGATTGGAGCCGGATGCTGTCAGTATCAAAGCGACGAGCACTGAGGGATTGAATGCCGAAGGCCGCGGCGAGGGGATCTCTGCCCAGGCCGTCGCGCTTCTCAAGAGAAGTGCCGAGTGAAAGACTCTGAGGTTTGTTTTTCACTCAGCACTCAGCACTTGATCCGTCATTGGGGAAACGAAGCAAAGACCTGGATCTATCTAGGGTTATGGATAAGGTTCGAGTACGGTTCGCCCCGAGTCCGACCGGATTTCTCCATGTGGGGAACGCGCGCACGGCGCTCTTCAACTGGCTGATGGCGCGACATCACCATGGAGCGTTCGTCCTGCGCATTGAAGATACCGATCGGGAGCGCAGCAAGCCGGAGTACGAAGCGCAACTCATGGAGGATCTGCGCTGGCTCGGGTTGGAGTGGGACGAAGGGGTCGATGTCGGCGGCTCTCACGGCCCTTATCGCCAGAGTGACAGATACGCTCTTTACCGGGAGCAGGCAGAACGCCTGCGCGCGCAGGATCGCGTGTTCCGCTGCTTCTGTTCCGAAGAGGAGCTGGAACAGATGCGCCGGCAGCAAGCGGAGCACGGCGAAATGCCGCGCTACTCGGGGAAATGCCGTCAGCTGGCTCCCAGCCAGGTCGAGGAATTCGAGCGGGCCGGCAGGCCGTCTGTGCTGCGCTTGCGGGTGAGGCCCGGGACGGTGGGTTTCACCGATCTGGTTTACGGCCGCATCGATATCGACACACTGCAGATCAGCGATCCTATAATCCTGCGCAGTGACGGCAGCCCGACCTACAACTTCTCGGTTGTGGTGGATGATGTTACCATGGATATCTCGCACGTGATCCGCGGCGACGGCCACATTCCCAATACGCACCGGCAGATTCTCATATACGAGGCGCTCGAGGCTCCGATCCCCTTGTTCGCTCACCTGCCAACCGTGCTCGGACCCGACGGGAGCAAGCTGAGCAAGCGGCACGGCGCCACATCGCTGGAGGAGTTCCGGAAGCTGGGTTACCTTGCCGAGGCCCTCGCCAACTATCTGGCCCTGTTGGGTTGGTCCCCGCCCGAGGAGGGAAAAGAGGTCATGAGCCTGTCGGAGATCGTCGGGCATTTCGAGTTGTCGCGCGTGTCGCGAAGCCCTGCCATTTTCGACAGTGCCAAGCTCGACTGGATGAACCGGAGCTACGTTGGCAAGATGCCGGTCCGGGAACTGGCGGCGCGCGCAGCGCCTTACTTCGTGGCTGCGGGATTGATCCCGCCCGAGCCGGATGCCAGTGTGCTCGCCTGGCTTGAAATGGTTGTCGACGCGGTGAAGTCTCATGTTGACCACCTCGACCAACTCCCCGGTGAAACTCACATTGTCTATGCGTTCGCCTCCGATCCACCGCAGCTTGATGAGGTGGCGCGCGCGACGCTGGCGGAACCTGGGGCCCTCCGGGTAGCCAGGGAGTTCGCGCGCCACGTCGCCGACCGGGAGATCCTCACCTTCGATGCCTACAAGGAGATCATCGGTCTCATGAAACGGACGACGGGCCAAAAGGGACGGCAATTGTTTCACCCGATTCGCGCCGCTCTGACCGGATTGGGATCGGGACCGGAGCTGGATCGACTGATTCCGATCTATGAAGAGGGGAGCCGGCTCAAGCTGCCGCGCCGCGTGATGTCGTGCCGGGAGAGGCTGACCGCAACACTCAAGCTGTTCCCGGAATAGTAAGTGCTGAATGCTGGGTGTTGAGTACTGAGCAGACAGCACCGGGGGTTGTGCAAGTTCGTATGGGGCTCATATACGGGATTAATGCGGTACTGGAGGCGCTTGGTGCGGGCAGAGTAGACAAGGTCTGTGTCGAGCGCGGGCAGAAGAATCCGCGCATCCGGGAAATCGTCTTGCTTTGCCGGGGCAAGGAGGTTCCGGTTGCCGTCGAGGAAAAAGCTTGGCTCGACCGAAAAGCTGCAGGCAAGCGCCATCAGGGCGTTCTTTGTTACATCTCCGAGGTGCCCGTGCTGAGCGTCGGTGAGATTCTCGCGCGGGCAGGCTCGCCGGGGCTCCTCCTTGTCCTCGACGGCGTAGAGGATCCTCACAACCTGGGCGCCATTCTGCGTTCGGCCGAGGTGGCGGGCGCAGACGGTGTGCTCGTCCCGCAACGCCGCAGCGCGCCCCTCAACGCGGCCGCCGTCAAGGCAAGCGCAGGCGCGGCCTCCCACCTCAAGGTTGCGCGTTGCGGAAGCACGGCGTGGCTCATCGAGGAGCTAAAGCAAGCCGGCTATTGGATTGCCGGCTTCGATGCCGATCTGGGCCGGCCATTGTGGGAGTTCGACTTTACAGTTCCGACCGCTTTGGTGCTGGGAAGTGAAGGCAGCGGCCTTCATCGACTGGTCAAAGAGAGGTGCGACTTTCTGGCATCGATCCCGGTGCGCGGGAGAGTCAGCTCTTACAACGTCAGCGTAGCCGCGGGAATCGCGCTCTACGAAGTCCTCCGCCAACGCTCCAAAAAAGTGCTGAGTACTGAGTGCTGAGTAAGAACGTACGCGTCCGGTGAACCCATCTTTCCCCGGTGAGCTTTTGAGGTGATACTTCCCGGCAGTGGAAGATGTTTCCGCAAAAACCACAGGTTCAGAGTCTTTAACCCGGATTATTCATGAACCCATTACGCCAATTTGGCGTTCGCCCCGCACAGAGCCGCGAGCGTGAGCGAGCGGGCGGCTCTTCCGTTTTTTTCATTGTGTACCGTCCACCCGCTCCCTTACGGCCGCGGCTCTGAAGGAGATCCACACTTTGCCTCGGTTCTTCATGAATAAACCGGGTTAACTCAGCAGTCAGTACCTAGTCGGGGATGTCCAAAGCGATCCGCAGCGCCTTATTGAGATCCGCCACCTTCCCAGGCGAAAGAGTTCCGACAAAGTTGGTCAGCGCAGATTTCGACAGGCTTACAAGTTCGTCGCAGTGGATGCTGCTGTCGTGCTTGAGACCTTCCACAATGCCGACCGGAACTTGCGTCGACAGGCCTTCGTGGACCGAATAGACCGGCGCGCATGTCACAGTCGAGAAGCGCGAATCAATCAAGACCTGACGGCTCACGATCACAAAAACCCGAGACCTTCTTGGGTCCCTCGCGGACGGATGGGCGACCCGATACAACTCACCCCGCCTCATGGGATCACCTGATAGCCGAGAACGTCACCGGCTTCCTTATTGAGAACGTCGGCCCGTCGATTCAGAATCTCCATATCCTTCGCGTTCTCGTCATTGCGAATGATTTGCGCCATGTAGAGTCGCAGCGCGTCCTCGATAAGCTTGGAACGGCTTCTATGCGTGGCGCATCGCGCGTCGATGGTCTCCAACAAGTCCCGAGATAGCGTGATGGAAGTCTTCACTTTCATACTACTAAAATACTCCAGTCGCGAATACATGTCAAACATACCTACCCCTCGGGCAGGGCCACGGCAAAGTTGTGATTCTCGGGGCTGGAATCGGAATCGGCCTTTAGTGTGATGCGTGCCTCGCCGTTCCTATGGTCGACGCCGATAGCGATTCCGATCCCGATCCCGAATGTCTCTCTTGGCAGATGTGCCGCGATCAGCGGAAACCTCCTGCCTTCAGGGCTCCGCGAACGACTTTGCCGTGGCCGCGACCCCTCGGGTGCAGAAGGGCCGCAGCGGAATTCGCAAAGAGCACCCGTCGTGGGATCGTGAAGACGAAGCCGTGCTCAAAAAAGTGCTGAGTACTGAGTGAAAGACTCCAGGCCTGTGGTTTTTACTCAGCACTGAGTACTCAGCGCTCAGCGCTTAAGAGGAGGTTGCGGTAGCTGTCCACAATGCAGAGATGGCCGGGCGGAATCGCGGTAGTCGCGCTGTACTCGAAAATGAGCGCAGGCCCGTCGATTCGATTGCCCGCGCGGAGCAGGGCCCTCTCATAGATGCGAGTGCGGCAGCGCCTGCCTTCGAAAAGGACCTGCTTTTCTTTGATGAGCGCGCGACTTGGGTCCGGCGGTCCGGGGCGGCTCCTGGGCATACGCGGCTTGTCAGACATGCCCCGCGCGCGGACGCGGATGGTGACGACCTCCGATTCTCTCGATGGATCGGCATAGCCGTAGCGCTGTTCATGGCGCCGGTGAAACTGGCTCGCGAAGCTCCGCGAATAGGGGAAGCTGAGCTCGTAGCTCTGGCCGCGATAGCGCATGTCGATCCAGCGCTCGAGGCGGATCCGCTCCAGCGCGAAGCCCTCGGCCGTCATCGACGCGATCCCTTTTCGCTCGAGTTCCTGGTAGCGTTCTTCGAATGCGGCAGTGCCGGCCTCCTCGCTTGGCAGCATTACGGTGCGCGAGAAATCCTGCACGCTGTCTGACAGCAGGACGCCCAGCGCGGAGAGAAGGCCGGGATTCTCGGGTATCAGGACCTGCGGCACGGACAGACTTGCCGCAAGCTGGGCCGCGTGCAGCCCGCCCGCCCCGCCAAACGTCACCAGCGTGAAGTCTCTCGGGTCGTAACCTCTCTCGACCGAAATCACGCGCAGCGCGGCCTCCATGTTTGCGTTGGCCACATCGACCACGCCTTGTGCCGCGATGGCGGGGGTTGCGGCCCCCATTTCGCGAGCAAGGGCACGGAAGGCCGGCTCAATGCGGCGATTGTCGAGGTACAGGGTGCCGCCGAGCGGGTAGCCGACATCGAGCTTGCCCAGATAGAGGTTGGCGTCCGTGACCGTGATGCGCTCTCCCTTGCCGTAGCAGATCGGTCCGGGGTCGGCTCCGGCGCTGTCCGGACCCACGCGCAGAGCCCCGCCCTGGTCGACGCGCGCGATGGAGCCGCCGCCCGCGCCAACAGTGTGGATGTCGATGACCGGCACTCCAATCGGGAAGTTGGCGATCACGGACTCGCTGGTGATGCGGATTTCACCCTCGCACAGCGAAACGTCTGTCGACGTGCCGCCCATGTCGAAGGACAAGATGTTCGGGAAGCCTGATTGGCGTGCCACCTCCCACGCCCCGACAACTCCGCCCGCCGGGCCGCTCAGGATGGTGCGGACCGGCTGCAGGATCGCTGAGCGCGCTGAGACGGTGCCGCCGTTGGATTGCATGACACGCAAGCTCACGCCTTTGCGTCCGCGCCGCGTCCGCAGGCCCCGCTCGAGGTCGCCCAGATAGCGGCCCATCACCGGCGCCAGGTAGGCATTCACGACCGTTGTCGACGTGCGCTCGTATTCACGAAATTCGGGCAGTATGATGTGACTTAAGCTGATTGGAATCTTCAAGTTTCGCAGGGCGCGGCCGATCTGTTCTTCATGAGCCGGATTGGCAAACGAGAAAAGGAGGCAGACAGCGACGGACTCGACCTTGGCGCGCCGGAGTTTTTCGACCAGAAAGCGCACCTCGCTGGATTTCAAAGGAACCAGGACCTTGCCGTCAAACAAGACCCGCTCCTTCGCGCCGAAGCGGAGGCGGGCAGGCACCAGAGGATCCGGCCGCGATGGGAAAAGACTGTAAATTTTGGGGCGATTCTGCCGGCCGATTTCGAGAACGTCCTCGAATCCCGCAGTGGTGATCAGGGCCGCGACGGCTCCCTTCCGCTCCAGGAGCGCGTTGGTGGCCACGGTCGAGCCGTGGCGGATGTCGCACTCACGGCCGTCCAGCAGCTCCTCGAGACCCCGGAGAATGGCCTCAGCCGGGTTCGAAGGCGTCGAGAGCAGTTTCAGTGTCCGGATGCGCTTGCCATCGAGAGCAATGAAGTCCGTGAAGGTTCCGCCGGTGTCGACCCCTATTCTGGACATAACGGCTGATTATAGCCGAAAATCAGTCCGTACAGAGCCGCGAGCGTAAGCGAGCGGGTCGTTACGAGAGTGCACATGCCCTAACTTAAGCGCGATCCCATCCGCTCCCTGACGGTCGCGGCTCTGAACAATGTTGCGGTCCCCGCGCCGGACCTTCATGGATAATGCGGGTTGACTCGTGGCGGTTTCAGTCAGCGTATGGCGATTATCGAAATTGAAGATCTGACGAAGGATTTCCTGGTCGGGTTTTGGAAGAAACATCCCGTGCGGGCATTGGACCACCTCAGCTTGTACGTCGAGGAGGGTGAAGTCTTCGGCTTCCTCGGCCCCAACGGCGCCGGCAAAACGACAACCTTGAAGATCTTGATGGACCTCATCCGGCCCACGGCTGGCTGCGCGCGCATACTCGGGGAATCGCTCGCCTCGGTGTCGGTGCGCCAGCGCGTCGGTTTTCTGCCCGAGAATCCTTATTTCTATGATTACCTCACCGCCGAGGAACTCCTCCTTTATGTGGGCAAGCTTTTTGGTATGCGCCAGCCCGCGCTGGGCAACAAGGTCCGCGCTCTCCTGGACAATGTCGGGCTGGGAGATTCAGGCGGGCTTCAACTGCGAAAGTTTTCCAAGGGAATGATCCAACGCATCGGATTCGCGCAGGCCATCATCAACGATCCCGAAGTGATCTTACTGGATGAGCCCATGTCCGGACTCGATCCCCTGGGCAGAAGAGAGGTCCGGCAGGCGATTCTGGGCCTGAAGGAAAAGGGCGTCACGGTTTTTTTCAGTTCCCATATCCTGTCTGATGTCGAAGCGCTGTGCGGCCGCGTGGCGATTTTGAACCGGGGCCGTCTCCAGCAAGTAGGGGCGCTGCACGACATACTCAAAGTCAAGATTGAAGCGCACGAAATCGTTCTGGCCGGCGTCAGCGCCGAGACCGCTGCCGGCCTGAAGCCCCTTTGCGACGAGATAACCCCAATGGGGGAGCGCCTGCAGCTTCGCGCGGGAAGCCCGCAGCAGGTGGAATCGATAATCTCGTATGCTCTTGCGCATGGCGCGGGCCTGGTTTCCGTGAATCCGGTTCGCCCATCACTGGAAGACCACTTTTTCCAGGAAATCAAATCGCCCAGGTGATGTATGACTGGTGAAACATGAAGATAGAAGCCAGAAGCTGAAAGGAGGACTGCCTGACGAACTAGTGCTGCCGCGTTGTTATTCCGGCTCCTGGCTTCTGGCTGCTGGCTTCTGAGGTTCTTTATGAAAGTGCTGGCGATTGCCCGGAACACGTTTCGCGAAAACATTCGCGACAAGATCCTATACAACCTCATTCTCTTTGCCCTGCTGATGATCCTGAGCTCATTTGTGCTGGGACAGCTGACGCTCGGTTATGAGGCCAAGGTCATCGTGGATCTCGGCCTGTCGTGCATATCTGTGTTCGGGACACTCATCGCCATTTTTGTGGGCATAGGCCTGGTTTACAAAGAGCTGGAACGGCGCACGGTGTACGCGCTTCTCGCCAAGCCCGTGCATCGTTGGGAATTCATCCTGGGCAAGTACATGGGGTTGCTTTTGACGCTGCTTGTAAACGTCGTGGTCATGACGATCGGCCTCGGGCTCGTGCTTGCGTATCACGGAGGTGTTCCGCTACAGAGTTTTCTGCGCCTCTTGCCGGCGGTATATCTCATCTTCCTCTCGTTGGCGTTGACAACCGCGCTCGCCCTGGTTTTTTCTTCCTTCTCGACGCCGGCATTGTCGGCTCTTTTCACCTTCTTTCTCTGGATCATCGGCCACTTCAACTCGGAACTCCTCGATTTCGCGCGCCTGACCAAGTCCGCTGTCGCCGTCTTTGTCGCCCAGATCCTTTATTATCTTCTGCCCAACATTTCGGATCTCACCACGGCGGACAGCCGCAACGTCATCCAGGGCGCCGCCTACTTTGAACCGATCCGTGCGGCTGCGGTTGGCTGGGCCACTGGCTACGCCGTTCTCTACTGCACGATCTTGTTGGGGCTTACTGCGACCATTTTCTCGCGCAGGGATTTTAAATGAAGCCGCGATCCTCGCCGTGGATTCAGGGTAAATGGCTGCTGGGCGCGGCCTGTCTGGTCGCTGCGCTGCTGGTGAAACCGGTGCAAGATCGCATCGACGCACTCCTGCATCAAGCCTCGATCGATCCGGACATTCTTTATTTTTCATCGCCTGCGGCCGTGAAGGCCGCGGCAATCGGCTACGACAGCCTTGTGGCCGATGTTTATTGGATGCGTGCTATTCAGTATTACGGACGCCGCGCCGAGGCGGCGCGCAGGCAGGTGAGGTACAAGAACCTGCCGGCGCTGCTTGACATTGTCACGACGCTGGATCCCAAGATGGTGGATGTTTACCGGGCTGGGAGCATTTTCCTGGCGGAGCCCGATCCTGTCGGAGCTGGGCAACCGATAACCGCCATCGGGCTGCTCGACAAGGGGATTTCACAACTGCCGCAAGAATGGCGCCTCTGGTTCGACAAAGGCTTTGTCTACTTCTGGTACTTGCAGGATTTCAGAAAGGCGGGCGAGGTGTGGCTGGGCGCCTGCCGCGTGGAGGGATCGCCGCCGTGGATGGAAGCGCTCGCCGCCCGCGCTCTGTCGCAAGGCGGCGAAATCGAAACCGCCAAGGATCTTTGGCGCCACCAGATGGAGGGTTCTACGCGCGAAGATATTAGAGAAAACGCGCGAAACCATCTGGCCAGCATCCAGGTGGACGAAGACATCTGGACTCTCGAGTTTTTCGTGGAAAGGTACGCCGCCGTTTATGGAGCCTCCCCCGCAAGACTGGAGGAACTGGTGCGCGCCGGATTTCTCATTTACGTGCCCAAAGACCCTTCCGGCGTGCCGTACCAGTATGATCCGGCTGCGGGCGCTGTTCACCTGAGCGCTGAAAGCAAGGTGCGCTACTTCGCGCTGCCTTATAACTACCGAGAAACGTTCAAGGAAAGGTTGGCACGCCTCTACGAATCCAGCCGGCAACAGAAGAAGTGACGAGTGACGAGTGCAGGCCATCCCTTACTCGTCATTCGTCGTTATTTGGCGAGTGTGACGCGGTCGCCGCCGGCATCCTTGCTCAGGTAAAGGGCGGCATCAGCAGCCTGAAGCAGCGCCTCGCCCGTTCTTCCGTGCGCGGGGAAGACCGCGACTCCCAGTGACGCGGTCACGCGGCCGAGGGCCTGCCCTCGGTGCAGGACGTCCAGGCGCTTGATCGCTTCGCGCAAGGCCTCCGCCCGCTGCTGAGTTACTTCGGCGTTCCCTTCCGGCAGGATCAGGGTAAACTCCTCCCCTCCGTACCGGCAGGCGACATCTTCACCGCGGATGTTGGTTTGCACCAGTGTGCTCAGCTCGCGCAAGAGAGTGTCGCCCGCGTCGTGGCCGTAAGTATCGTTGAAGCGCTTGAACTGATCGAGATCGAGCATGATCACGCCGAGAGGACGTTGATTGCGCACCGCGCGCCGCAGCTCGAGCGTGAGCGACTCTTCCATGAACCGCCGGTTGAACAGGCCGGTGAGCGGATCGCGGATCGACTGGCTGCGCAGGGTTTCGTGCAGCCTGAGGTTGGACAGGGCCATTGCGATGTGCTCAGCCATGGCCACCGCCAGGCGCTGCCTGGCTTCAGTCAGACCGGCGTTTGCAGGCTGCGTGAGGTAGAGCACGCCGAGCGCTTCGCTCTGGGCCATCATGGGTACGCACAAGTAGCCCTCCGGGACCGGATGGGAAAGGTGTTTGCACAACAAGCCGACGCTTGAATTCTCTACCCAATGGACACGGCCGCGGCGCAGGGCCCAGCAGTCATCGGGATGGAAGACGCGTTCGACGAGCGACGGATCGCCCCATACGACTACTGCCTCGACGAGATTGCGCGAAGGCGCGATGACGTATAAAGCGCCGGCCCTGACCGGGAAGATTTGCTGTGCCACCCGCACGATGACGGTGTAAGCCTCGTCGGTCGTAAGGCAGGCGCGCAGCATGTCGGCCATTTCGCTGAGAAGCGTCATTTCGCGGGTGCGCTGCTCGAGCTCGTGCACCCAGGCTTCGAGGTTATGTTTTGCTTGCTGGAGCGCCTCCTCGGTTTTCTTCCGTTCGGTGACGTTGCGTGCGATGCCCTGCACCCCGACAGCCTTGCCCTCGCGGGATATGATGTGGGTGCTGATTTCGAGGGCAACCCGCGCGCCCTCCTTGGTGATGATATCGAGCTCGTGGGTCGCGGGAGTCTCGTGCCGCTCGATCATCTTGCGGGCGACCTCCTGGCAGTCGGGAGCCACGAACTGCCCCAGCTTCATCTGCAGCGCCTCCGTTCGAGAGTAGCCCGTGATCATCTCGGCAGCCTTGTTGAGCGAGGTAAGGTTGCCTTCGAGATCCATGGTGTACACCATGTCGTTGGCGTTTTCGAACAGCTCCCGATAGCGCTCCTCGCTCGCGCGCAGCGCTTCCTCGGCCTCCAGCCTGCGGCGGTCAAGGCCGAAATCCCGGTAATAGCTCCGAAAGAGAGCAGCCAGCCGCGGCTCGTCGCGGAGCAAGTTGGGAATGTGCGCCCGGACTTGAGGGTCGGAATGGTAGGAGATCTCGGCATGGGCTTCCAACCACAGGTGAAATGCCTTCACGTATGCCAAAAAAGCGGCCAGATGCTCGTAGCTCGTCGACGTTAAGAGGCGCCGGAGTTCCAGATGGCACCTCTCGGCCTCAGCCGGCTTGAGGAAGAAGAGGATGCAGGCGCTCACCAGAGCTTCGTGAAGCTCCGAATCCGGATCGGGCCAGCCGACCAGGGGGTGAGGCGCCTCCGACAGAATGC
>Ga0315282_10000849_pt1 | contig 59721 bp, 47 predicted proteins | sample YL17G07_20_MG_FD_203693 | JGI IMG/M metagenome (GOLD analysis project Ga0315282, IMG submission 203693) | Sediment microbial communities from Yellowstone Lake, YNP, Wyoming, USA - YL17G07_20 | ecosystem: Environmental > Aquatic > Freshwater > Lake > Sediment | place: USA: Wyoming | collected...
ATTATGGTGATTTTTTCCATATCCTAGCTCCGTGTTAATGGTATCGGCGCGGTGTGGCGGTTCGACTCTCCGCTATTCCGCATATCCGCTGATTAGCATATCACAAGACCAAAAAAATTTGCAAGCCCTAAAAAAGCCCCTTTCCGAGCATCCGCCCATCCTCCACAAGTACGCCTTTCTGTAGCAGGCGCACTCGGGCGGCATCTTTTGAGACCCGGAACGCGGTTGCGGTCCTCGATATGAGACCCTGCCCCTCGGGGGAATCCATGCCAAGCCGACTTGCTGCGACGTCGTTCTCTTTCATGAAAGCCTTCACCACCTGCCGAAATTCGCCGATTGGAATAAGGAACGCGCCACAGGAATACCCGGCCTGCCACTCCATCCAATCAGCCTGACCCGCGTTCACGATATTTTCCCGCTTGCACTTGCTTGAGTACGGCTGAGGCGAGGCTGAAAAGAGTGGCAGAGTCGCTGCTTGGATTTCAAACATGAAACCGTGAAAGCGGACATGCGCGTATTCATGAGTGAGCGTGGTACGTAACCGGTTTTCCAGGTTCGGAGCTTCTGAGAGGTGGCGAGAAATTTGGACTTTTGGGCGCTTGCCGGGAAAGAAGTCAGTAATCCCCTCGATATCCCCATCGTGTTGCGAAAGATCAGCGTAAAGATCCAGGTCCTCGACGGCACTCTCGATGAGGACGGTGAGATCATCCGTGGCGACGGGAAACGACGCTTGACCGTGCCGGTCACGCAGAAACGAAAGGATGATATGCTCGCATTCCTGATCGAGTTCCTCGGCTAGATAGTGCGGCCGTTGCGCAAAGCGCCCCGTTTTGTCTTTTACCCACTTCATGATGCCTACTTCTCTTTCTTGATTGTCCGGCGAAACGCGCGAAAGGCATCTTCGACCGTCTCGGGAGGGGCAGCGGTGAGTTTTTGATGGAGCTCTTCCGGGATGGTGCCAGCAGCGAGGCAGAGGTACTCTTTTGAAAATTTCAGCTCGCGTGCGAACTGCGCAATGAGAAACTCCGAGGGGGGATTACGACGGTCGTGTTCTATATCATTGAGGTATTGGGCTGATATCGATTCTCCATCTTCTTTCTTGATTCTCAGCGCGAGCTCCTTTTGGCTCACTCCTGCCTTTCTGCGGGCATCAGCGATGATTTTGCCGAATGTCATCATATTCCTTTCTCGAAGTTATGATGATCCGCTGATTAGCGTATCAAATCGGAGGTGTCGTGTCAAGCAAGGTAGCGCGGGTGGCGCCGACATCCCGCCTTGCGGGACCGTTAAGAAGCCAGGACAGGCCATTGATAGGATGCGGTGACAGAGATGTTGCGCGTGTTCGTGGGGCGCATACATAAATGACAATGTATGCGCCACCCGCGGGGTCAAGAAACCATAGGCGCGGTCATCGAGCAAACCGAAATTGCGGAAAGCGCGAAACATCCGAGGTAACGCGCCACTTATTTTTTCTCGTCGATGACTTTCAACATCGCGTTATAGACGTTTGAAATTTTGGCCACATTTTCGGTAAGAAACGCGAAATCTGTTCCTTTGGGTAACTCTGTATTTGTACGGTCGAAATAGATTTGGGTCAGGGTGGCTGCGGCAGCTTCTTTGCTCATGGGAACCTCCAAAGATTGAATTTGAGGGGGATAGTTTAGACCGCGGGTGGCGCTGACATCAACTTTTATGTCGGCGACCGTTAAGAAGCCAGGACAGGCCATGGATAGGACGCGGTGACAGAGATGTCGCGCGTGTTCATGGGGCGCATACATGAAAGACAACGTATGCGCCACCCGCGCGCATGACAATTGCGCGAAAATCGGGCGTTGACTTTGACCGCGAATGCCTTTATGTTCAGATGGACAACGTAACGCGAAGTGACATTTGGGCGTAATGGAACTGCGCGTACCATACACTCAGCAATTCTCGCCGCAGCAAACTCCACTCAGGCGGCTGCTACCGATTATTCGCCAAAACGCGGGTGACGCCAAACGCCTGCGCACCGCCATCGGTGCCGCTTTCTTCAAGGACAAGGCTGACTCTGGAAAGCTGGCGGGGAATACGCTGATTGCCCTCCGCGCCCACGGCATCATCAGCGCCGGAGGCGCTGACCTGACAGACTTCGGCAGTCAGCTCGTCGCGCTCCAAGGCTCTGACGATCAGGCGCATGAGCTCATGGCAAAGCACATTCTTGTCGATCTTGATGGCATGGGCGTCGTTGAAACCCTGCGAGAAATGAAGCGCGCCGATTTGAAGATCAGCCTCGCAACCCTGCCCGATGAGTTACGTCAGCGCGGCTACCAAGTAAGCGACAATTCCAGCGATTTGTCCGGCGTGCTCAGTTGGCTTCGCGAAGCCAAGCTCCTGACGGAGTATCACGTAAACGAAACGGAATATGCGTCCCAACTGGGTACACAGCCTGCTCTGGTCGATGCCATGAAGGGCCTGACGAGAGAACAGATCGCATTCTTGCGGGCAATGGTCGCTCTCAACATAAGCGATTGGTCTCCGTACAACGCGGTCTGCAAGCACGCCGAAAACCTGTACGCCGGCGAGGTACGTTACAACTGGAAAGAGATTATTTCGGCCGTCTTGAGGCCCCTTACCGAAATTGGACTGATAGAGCTTCGCAAGAAGGCCAAGCAAGACAAGGAGACTCCTGAGGGCAGAGGCGGAAAGCCAGCAGACATCAGGCCCACCGAAAGGTTTGAACAACAAATTGCCGAGCCAATCCTCAGGGCGCTCTACCGCTCTGCGGGATTTGCCGAAATTCGGGAGATACGCGCCAAGTCGTTGGCTCAGATCGTAGAGACTATCGAGAGGAGCGCGGATCAAAACGAGCGAGCGCGAGCTCTTGAATGGCTGGCGATTCGCCTGTGTCAAATGCTCGACTTGGACTTCATGGGTTGGCGCGAGACAGATATCGAGGATGCCGGGAGCGGTGAAGTGAACGCCTTCCTTCGCGCCACCCGGCAAACCTATTCGCGCTGGCAAGTCCAATGCAGATTCGGCCCGATCACCATGGAAGCTGTTGCCAGGGAAGTGGGAATCCAAAAGGCGACACTCGCCAACGTCGTTTTGATCGTCAGCACGCAGAATGCTAGCGCGAGTGCATATCAATACCGGCGGACAATAGCGAACACCATTGGTCTGAACATTATCTTTGTTGATGGATTTGCTCTCCGAAGGGTCATCAAAGACCTCTCTGCTCTTCACAGCGCCCTCCTTGAGCATGCTGACGACCCCATCCGCTCGGCACAGAAGTGGACCCCCTGGGGGTTGGCCCCACAGGCCAGCAACACCACTGCGGGAAACGTATAGTCACTTGACTTCCCCCACCTTGACCAGAGCGGAACTTGTTAGAAGCCCCTGGACCGAGGCTTTCCGTCGCTTGGTCTCGACTGTCCAAGACAACTTGATGCTCGTATCGCCCTTCATCAAAACTCGCTCGACAGAACAGATTCTGTTCGACTTGGAGCGGCGTGGTGTCAAGAACCGAGTCTCCGTGAGGGTAGTTACTAATCTTCGCCCTGAAAGCGCCTTGTCGGGAGCACTTGATTTGGAAGCACTCGTGGACCTGAGCAAGGCCCTCCCCAAGTTCGAACTAACTCATCTCCCCAGCCTTCATGCCAAGGCGTACATAGCAGACAACCGCGTCGCAATCATAACCTCCGCCAATCTGACCGAAGCAGGGCTCACAGGCAACATTGAGTACGGGGTTGCCTTCAGTGACGAACACGTCGTTATCGAAATCCGTCGAGATTTCGAGGGCTACGCGTTACTAGGAGCGAAGGTTGAGTCAACTGACGTCGAGAGCCTACTGACCACGATCAGCGAATTGAAAGGTCTCTTCAAAAAGGCGGAACAGTCCGTTCGGTCCCAGGCACGACGAGCATTTGACGAAAAGCTCAGGGCTACACGCTTTCAGATCTTGCGGCACCGCGCGAAGGGCAAGACGACACACGCTATTCTCTCCGATACGATCCTGTTCCTCCTCGCCAGAGGCCCCTTGCGCACGACTGAACTGCATCCACTTATCCAGCAGCTGAACCCAGATGTTTGCGACGACTCAATCGACCGAGTAATAGACGGCGTTCATTTTGGCAAACGATGGAAGCATTACGTACGCAATGCCCAACAATTCCTGAAACGGCACGGGCAGATCCGATTCGACGGAGACCGTTGGCATTTGGTGTCAGGTGGTTGAAGATGCCGTCAACAAAATACGGAGGCTGGCGCAAGACCCCTTTGTGGACGCTGACAATCGCCGCGTCTTGACACCGTATAGCGACAGCATGAAGGATCTCCTGCGAAACGGATACAAGGCGAAACTTCGCCCTTCAGGACACAACATCAGTACAAAGTTTCAAAAAGACAATGCTGGCTCTATACCGCCCAACCTTTTCCAGTTCGCGAATACCGCCAGTACGAGCCACTACTTACGGAGATGCCAGGAGGAGGGCATCAAGCCACATCCGGCACGCTTTCCGCAAGCCCTTCCGGAATTTTTCATCAAGCTGTTAACGAAGCCCGGTGACATTGTTCTCGACCCGTTTGCTGGCTCCAACGTTACAGGGGTGGCCGCCGAATCACTTGGACGTCAATGGATGAGCATCGAGATGGACCCAATTTATGTTGCTGGTTCTCGTTTCCGCTTTGAGGCACCCAAACCAAGTGAGAAGCGTCCCAAGACCAAACGCCGACTTGACGCCATCCCGCCCCTCTTTCTTCAGGCGAGCGCAAGCGGCTAAAATGGTCGAAAGCAAGCTGAAGGATGAACGTTGCGCGGGTGGTGCCTACATTGTCTTTTATGTACGCGCCCATCAGCGAGGGGACTAAACTGCTCGCATGTCCCACACCGCCCCGCGGGAGTCCTGGTAGCGCCGTTAGGCCGACCGCCGGAGCGCCGCGGATGGCCGGGTGACCTAGCTCTCACGCGCAGTCAGTGCTAGGATACGAAGTGAGATTGGAGAGTTGCCGTGGGGACAAAGCAGCAGATATTGAAGGCCATTGAGGAGCTTCCCGACGACGCCGGCGTCGAAGACGCCTTGGATCGGCTTTACCTGCTTTACAAAGTCGAGAGAGGTCTTCACCAAGCGGACCGCGGTGAACTGATCAGTCAAGAAGAGGTCCGCCAGCGTATGGCGAAATGGCTCAAGTAAGGTGGACGCCGCAGGCGGCCGATGATCTCGAGGCGATCTGCGTGTTCATTGCTCGGGACTCTCCGCAACTGGCGGCGGCGTTCGCCGACCGAGTCCTCCGTGCCACAGATCGACTGGCGAGCTATCCGCGCTCGGGGAGGACCGTTCCGGGATTGGGAATCGAGAACATCAGAGAGGTCATAGTCGGCAGCTACCGCGTCATCTATCGGATTCGACAAGACGAGGTCCACCTTCTGACGGTGCACCACGGCGCCCGCCTTCTAGACGCCACAAAGATTGAGGCCGGGGACTAACGAGACGTCAGGCGTAGCGTGTCCCACACCGCCCCGCGGGAGTTCTGGGAGCGCCGTGTTGACCTCTCCGCCCGGTACGGCGTTGATCCCTCGGCTTCGCTCGGGATTTCGGCAGTGGGCTCAGACGCCCGCTAAACGCCTCAACTTCGGATGAACGCGCATCCCATCGATAGGGCCAGACCGCCATTCGATCTGGGCCGGTTGCCAACTGCCCACACGCTTCCGGGCGTATCGTCGCCGACTCGGAAACTACCACAGCGCCTTGCGGCTCCTCCTCTGACGTGGGCGGTCGCTTGGCCGTCAAGTCGGCAAAGCGGAGAAGTGGCTGCGATTTTTCCATCCCCGGATAGGCGTTGTGGGTCGCGTCGGTTCAGGCAACATTCCTGTCGCGGAATCCCCAACCCGCTCCAAAACCACCTCGCCGCATATCGTGTGTTTCGCTGCAAGTCGCTGCTGGCTAGACAGTTCCGCTCCGGGTTCAGGATTCGGCCTGTAAAGTCGGCTTCCTGGCATCTGGACACGCCACGCCAATCCTTGAGTCGGCCCGTGGTGCGCGAACTGCTTGAGATTCGCTCCTCTTCGGCTCGGCCCCAATCGCCGAACTGACCCACTACAGAATTGTAAGAGCGCACGGCGCGCGCCCAGGCAGCGAATCGCCGGCCTGAAAGGCCTGCGCCGGCCTGCCCGCTAGAAGTCCAGCACCTCGTAGAACTCCACCCAGGCATCCTGGAAGAAGGGGACTTGCTGGTTGAAGAGCTTGGTGTGGGCGCCGCTGGTCTCCAAAGATTTGAGCGCCTCTTCGGCGGCGCGGAGGCTCTCAAAGCGGCCCTCCCAGATCAAAGTGTTCCCCGGCTCGCGGCCGGCAATGGGGGTCATCCGCTCGCCTTTGGGCAGAATCCCTTGGCGTTCCAGAAGCGCGAACTGTTTCTCCAGCTCCATGAACTCTTGCTTTTTGGGCGCCTGAAAACGCTGCACGAATCGCATGACGATGGCCATGGGTAATCTCCAAAAAAGAAATGTCGGGGCGGACAGCGGCCGCCCAGGGCGCCTGCCATGCGCCCCTACATCGGCCGAAGAACGGAGGGCGGAATCTCGAAGCCGTGCCGGGCGGCGAAGTCGCGGATCTGCGCCAGGGTCCCAAACGAGGGAATGCTTTCTCGAACCGTGACGGCGCGCGCCGCAGTCAAGCAACCGAACCGCGCCGCTTCCGCGAGGGGCGCTCCGGCAACGAGCCCAAAGGCGAGCCCGGCGGTGAAGGCGTCCCCGGCGCCCGGGGTGTCCAGAACCTCGACCTTAAAAGCAGGGACCATCTCGCGCTTCGTGCCGTCAGCCACAAATGCGCCTTGTTCTCCCATGGTGATGACCACCCGCGCGAGGCCGAAATACTCTCGCAACCTGGCCGCAAGCTCTGCGGGCACGGCGGAGTCGTCAGGCGGCCGTCCGGTCAGGATGTTGGCTTCGGTCTCGTTAGGGACTAGCAAATCAAGTCCGGCGAGGGCCTCGCGCGGCAGGGGTTCGGCCGGCCCCGGCGTCAGGATGGTGAAGGCGCCGAGTTCTTTGGCGCGGCGCACGGCATAAAGCGCCGTGGCAATGGGGATCTCAAAAGTGACAAGTACGAGCTTGGCGCGCGCCAGCGCGGGCTCGGCATGGTCGACGTCGGCGGGCGAGAATTCTTCATTGGCGCCCATCGCGGTGGTGATGGCAGGCACACCCTGAGGATTAATCATGACGAAGCCACAGCCGGTCGCGGTGGTTTCGCTGCGGCACAAGTAAGTCAAATCCACTCCGGCATCCGACATCCAGCCGGCGCCACAATCGCCGAGGCGGTCTTTGCCGACGCGGCCCACGAAGTGTGTGGGCAGGCCCAGGCGGGCGCAGGCAATGGCCTGGTGCGATCCCTTGCCGCCGTCCAGCGCTTCCTTGTAGTCCCATCCCAGGACCGTCTCATCGGCGGTGGGAAAGTGCGTGACCCGCATAAACAGGCCCTGCACATGGCTTCCTACAACGACCACGCCCCTTCGTTCCATGATTTCCTCGCCTAAGAGTCAGATTCCCAGCGGAGGGCAAGCGGCTGTGGCGGCATCGACCGTGACCACACAGTCGGGATGCTCCTGGCAGTAAGTCGCCGGAATCTCGGGACTCACATTGCCAAACAAGAGGATGCGAATCACCGTCTGTTTCCATGCGCCGGTCTCGCTGTAAAGCCGGAGGCGCTTGGCGGAAAGCAGCTCCCGCATGCCGAGGGTGACCACCATGGGCGGAATGATGTCCGAGCAGCCTCCCGCGCCGCGCTGGCTGAGCGCGATCAGGCTATCTTCGTTCAGGTGAAGGATGCGGGTGGTGCAGTTCCGGAATTCTTCCTTGCTGATCCGATACCAGGGCGAGCGCGGAGGTTCGTTGAACGCGATGTGGCCGCGATAACCGATGCCTCCGTAGGTGGAATCAATTCCTCCCACTTTCTCGATCTCGGCCGGCATCTCATCCAGTTGAGACGCCCGCGGAAAATGCCGCTGCTTCGCCGGAACGTTCAGCGCCGGGTCGATGGGGTCATAGAAATTTCGTGTCATCCAGCCTTCGTAGCAATACGGATGATCGAGCGGAAGGTGACGGCCCTGCCAGTCCAGGTGGTCGTCCATATGGAAGACGTGGAGGTTCTTCAGGCTGATTCGCTCGCGGTTCACCCGCTCAATAAACAGCGGGTACTGGCCGCGCGGCCCGCAGGGGAGAATCCAGCGGGTGGGTTTACCGGCGGCGTTGTTGGCCTTCACCTCGTCGATCAGCGTGTTCGCGAACTCTGCGTACATCGCCCGCGGCGTGGGCACAATCTTGAGCTTGACCTTCGCCTGGGGATGATCCGGGAGTTCTTCCGGCGGGACCTTGCACCAGGCGAACAATTCCTGGGAACTGTTGTATGCGGACATTGTGCTTCCTCCAAGATGGTGGCGGCCCCGCACGCGGGGCCGCCGCTACGCGAAAACTGGAAGCAGGATTCTATATGCGTGGGGGTGCAGAGTCCAGCCGCGCCCAACGTTATCGCAAGCGCGCAGGCGGGGCTTGCGCCCCCGCTGAGGAAGGGCTGCGGAGTTAGAGAACAACTCCGCGCTACAAGTCGGCGGTCCCGCCCGCGCCAGGCGGGCTAAAGTGAAGCCGAGGCGGGCAGGCCCTGCACCAGATGGCCGGGGGCAGGCGCCGAGCGCCGCTCCAGGCTTCCTTGACTTGACTTGAGAGCGGCGACTATAATCCCGGCGGGTTGGAAAGCCATGCGTGAAGCGGTCATCATCGCCGCCGTCCGCACCGCCATCGGAAAGTTCCAAGGTTCTCTTTCCCCCTTCTCCGCCGTTGATCTTGGCGCTTGTGTAGTCCGAGAAGCAGTGCGCCGCGCGGGACTTGAGCCTACGCAAGTAGACGAAATCATCATGGGGAACGTGGTCTCCGCGGGCCTGGGACAGAACCCGGCGCGGCAGGCGGGGCTGAAGGGGGGCCTCCACCACCACGTCGCCGCCATGACCATCAATAAGGTTTGCGGCTCGGGGCTGAAGGCCGTGGGCCTGGCGGCGCAGGGAATCCAGACGGGCGACACGGAGATGGTGGTGGCCGGCGGCATGGAATCCATGACCAACTCCCCTTATCTCCTGCCGCAACTCCGCGCGGGACTTCGCCTGGGGCACGGCAAGGTCCTGGACGCCATGATCACGGACGGCCTCTGGGACGCCTTCGAAGACTTCCACATGGGGATGACCGGGGAGTTGGTGGCGGAGAAATACAAGATTTCGCGCCAGCGCCAGGACCAGTATGCGGTGGAGAGTCACCGCCGCGCCATCGACGCCATCCAGAATGGCCGGTTCAAGGACGAGATCGTGCCAGTCAGTATCCCGCAGAAAAAAGGCGCGCCGGTGCAGTTTGCCACGGACGAATCGCCCCGCGCCGATACCTCGCTGGAGGCCCTGGCCCGCTTGAAACCCGTGTTCAAGCCGGACGGCACGGTGACGGCCGGCAACGCCCCGGGCACGAACGATGGGGCCGCCGCGCTGGTGGTAACCTCACGCGAAAAGGCCCGCGAGCTGGGCAAGCAACCGATGGCGCGCGTGGTGGGACAGGCCGTGAGCGGCGTTGAACCCAAATGGGTGATGATGGCGCCGGTGGACGCCGTGCGCAGGCTCCTGAACAAGGTGGGTTGGAAACTCGAGGACGTCGGCCTCTTCGAGCTGAACGAAGCTTTTTCCGTGCAGGCCGTCGCCGTGATCGAACAATTGGGCCTGGACCCCGCCAAAACCAACGTGAATGGCGGCGCGGTGGCGCTGGGCCATCCCATCGGAGCTTCCGGCGCGCGCATCCTGGTGACCCTGCTGTATGAAATGGCGCGGCGAGATGTGAAGCGCGGTGTCGCCGCGCTGTGCCTGGGCGGCGGCAATGCCGTGGCTTTGGCGATTGACAGATTGAGCGATTGAGTGATCGGGTCATTGGTAGAAGAATTACTCCGCATCTTCGTAGCCTCTCAGCGTACAGCGAAAGTTGCGGGAAGCAGTTTAGTTCGACAAATAGCAGCGTAGCGGGAAAACATTCAATGGCTCAATTACCCGAACACTCAATCACTCAATCATTCAATCACCCGATCACTCAATCATCCAATGGCTGTATAATTCAATGACTGACCCACTGAATAATACAATCAAAGTTGTGGGGGTGGTGGGCGCCGGAACGATGGGTCACGGGATCGCCCAGGTGCTGATCCGCCAGGGATTCTCGGTGCTGCTCAACGACGTCTCCGAAAAGTTCCTGGAAGCCGCAGCGGCAAGAATCGCCAAGGGGCTGAGCCGGGACGCCGAGAAAGCGCGCCTGACGGCGGAAGAACGCGAGCAGGCGCTGGCGCGATTGAAAACCACGACCAACCTTGCGGACCTCGCGCAGGCTGACTTCATCATCGAAGCGGTGACGGAAAACTTCGAGGTGAAGGCCGCAATCTTTCGCGCCCTCGAGCCCGTCGTCAGGGCGACCCGCCGGGAAGTGATTTTCGCCAGTAACACCTCGTCGATTTCCATCACCCGGCTGGCGGCGCAAACGCCGCGGCCGGCGCGCTTCGTCGGCCTGCATTTCTTCAACCCGGTTCCCGTGATGAAACTGGTGGAGGTGGTGGCGGGCGTTCAAACCGCTCCCGAGACGGTGGAAGCGGCTGAAAAGCTGGCCACGGCGGCGGGCAAGACGCCCGTGCGCGTGAACGATTTTCCCGGCTTCGTTTCCAACCGCCTCCTGATGCCGATGATCAATGAAGCGGTCTTCTGCCTGATGGAAGGCGTGGCGGATGCGAAGGGCATCGACGACGTCATGAAGCTGGGCATGAACCATCCCATGGGGCCGCTCGAGCTCGCCGACCTGATCGGGCTCGACGTCTGCCTGGACATCATGATGGTCCTCTACCAAAGCCTGCGCGATTCCAAGTACCGCCCCTGCCCGCTGCTCGAGAAGATGGTGAACGCCGGACGGCTGGGACGCAAGACGGGACGGGGCTTCTACGAGTATCCCCCGGGGAAGGCGTGAAGCATGATGGGCCTAACCCGGGTGTTTAGAGCATATAGAGCAGTTGATCCGGTTGAAATATGCCGACTGTGCTTCGGAAAGGGCCGTACAGGTTTTTCTTCTATTCTGGTGATTATGATGAACCGCCCCATGTTCACGTTGAGAGGGATGCGTACAAGGCCAAATTGTGGCTTGATCCGGTCAGACTGCATAATAGCGGAGGATTCAACAGGGGTGAGATCAATCGAATTCAGAGACTCGTGGAAGAGAACGTTGGCTCTCTGTTAAGGAGCTGGAATGAGTTCTTTCAGCGTTAAGGTGCAAGAACCAAGGGCACAGCGCGTGGTTATTACCGAAGATAGTGTGGCCGTCGATCTTACGGACGGGCGGACGGTCTCAGCGCCCCTTGCCTGGTACCCAAGGCTTCTGCATGGCACACCTGAGGAGCGGAACAACTGGCGAGTGATCGGCAGCGGCGAAGGCATTCATTGGCCTGACTTGGATGAAGACCTGAGCATCGACAGCCTGATCTCAGGAATGCCGTCCGGTGAAAGCCCTGCGTCGTTGAAACGCTGGCTGGAAACACGCAAATCGCGTAAGAAGCGTGCCCGAAGCTCGAGGGGAGGGCGGACTTGCAAGATCCAGCAACCGACGCAGCAAAAAGCACGACGCCGATGAACCAGGAACTTCACCACACTTCAATTCCCGGTGCGTATGCGGGAAAGACAATGAACGCCGGACGGCTGGGACGCAAGACGGGACGGGGCTTCTACGAGTATCCTGCGGGGAAAGCCTGACGAGGGTGGAGCCGCGGCGAAGGGTTTTGCGTCGCGCGGTCTGCCCAAGAAAGAACCCACGATGATTCCAAGGACGAACCATCGTGGCTGGCCAAGCTCTCGCCACTGGGGGCGAGCCGAAGTTTCGGGAACGCATTGTCCGAGGAAGAGAGGGCTGTGGCATGCTAGAAGACCGAACGGAAAAGATAAAAGCGATTGATCTTGCGCTCACCCAAATCGAAAAGCAGTTTGGCAAGGGCTCGATCATGCGGCTGGGCAGCAAGGAAGCGCTGGTGCCGGTGGAGGTGGTCCCCACGGGCGCCATTTCTCTGGACGCGGCGCTGGGCGTGGGGGGCGTGCCGCGCGGGCGCGTGGTGGAGATTTTCGGGCCGGAGGCCAGCGGCAAGACCACCCTGGCCCTGCACATCATCGCGGAAGCGCAGCGCCGCGGGGGCATGGCCGCTTTCGTGGACGCCGAGCATGCGCTCGATCCCATCTACGCCCGGAGGCTCGGCGTGGACGTGGACAACCTGCTGGTCTCGCAACCCGACTACGGCGAGCAGGCGCTGGAAATCGCAGAAGCGCTGGTGCGCTCCAACGCCATTGACGTCCTGGCGATCGACTCCGTGGCGGCGCTTGTCCCCAAGGCCGAACTCGATGGTGACATGGGGGATTCCATGCCCGGCCTCCATGCGCGCTTGATGTCGCAGGCGATGCGCAAACTCACGGGCATCGTCTCCAAATCTAAAACCTGCTTTATCTTCATCAATCAGATCCGGGAGAAGATCGGCGTGATGTTCGGCAATCCGGAAACCACCACGGGCGGCCGTGCCCTCAAGTTCTACTCCTCCGTCCGCATCGACATCCGCCGCATCGCGGCCATCAAGGATGGAGAGCGGGTGGTGGGTAACCGGACCAAGACGAAAGTCGTTAAGAACAAACTTGCTGCTCCCTTCCGGGAGGCGGAATTTGATATCCTATACGGCGAGGGGATCTCGAAAGAGGGCGATCTGATCGATCTAGGCGCCGAGCGCAACATTTTGGAGAAGAGCGGGGCGTGGTTCTCCTATGCCGGCGAGCGCATCGGCCAGGGTAGGGAAAACGCCCGGCAGTTCCTGCGGGACAATCCCGACGTGCGCAAGAAGCTCGAGGCAGAAGTCCGCAAGGCGCTGAATCTGCCCGCGGCGCCTGAGGCGGCCGCGCCCGCCGAGCCGGCGACAGTAGCGAAGGGCAAGAAGTAGAAACCCCGCAGGAGTTCGGCAATCCTCCGGGCGCGAGGTTCGATTCCACGCCTGGCAGGTTGCGAGGAGGGGGGCAGCGGCGGACAGCAAGGGCTGGAACGCGCGGGCGTTCCTGAATGTGGTGCAGGTGAGCGCAGAGAGTGCCACTCTCCGAGGACCGGCGCCAGGGTGGGTGGAGAGTCAAGAGGCATCTCAATCAAAGCAGGGAGGCTTGGAAACAACTTTGCTCAAGAAAATTGCCATCCTGGCAGTGGCAACATGCTGTCTCGTGGGAATCGACATCCTCGCAGACACCACCTCCACCCCAGGGCGCAAATCCAAGCCCGCAGTTCATTCTTCCTCGCTTCACGCATCGACCGGCAAAAAGAGCGTCCGCACTGCCGTGAGGCATACCCGCGGAGGCCGCCGAGCGCGCCGTGGGAGCCCGTGGCGCATCAGCTCGTTTGGCGAACCCGCTGCCTCGGACAATCCTGCCGGCGAAGACCCTGCCATCCGCCAGGCGGCCATCGAGGCGCTGGGCAACTGGAACGGGAGCATCGTGGTGGTGGACCCCAACACCGGGCGCGTCCTCTCGGTGGTGAATCAGAAACTCGCGCTCCAGGGCGCCTTCACACCCTGCTCGACGTTCAAGCCCGTCGTCGCGCTGGGCGCCTTGAAGGAAGGACTCATCACGCCGCAAACCAAGCTGCGCGTCGGCCGCAGGACACGCATGAAGCTGGCGGATGCGCTGGCACGTTCCAACAACCCGTTTTTCTTGAAACTCGGCCAGATGCTGGGATTTGAGCGCGTGGCCGAGTACGCTCACGAGTTTGGGTTCGGCGAGAAGGCCGGGCTGAATATCCCCGGTGAGTCTCCCGGCAAGTTTCCCCCCGCGCCCCCCAAGGAGGGCGGAGTAGGCCACCTGGCGTACACCGGTCAGGACATGGAGGTGACGCCGCTGCAAATGGCCGCCGTCATTTCCGCCATCGCCAATGGCGGCACCCTCTACTACTTGCAGTATCCTCGCACTGCGGAAGAGACCGCGCAGTTTGAGCCCCGGGTACGCCGGCGTCTCGAGGGGCTCGCCAAGTATTTCCCCCACATCAGGGAAGGAATGGCCGCCGCAGTGATCTACGGCACCGGCAGGCTGGCCTATAGCCCCGACGAACAGATCTTCGGGAAGACCGGGACGTGCAGCGAGGACGGCGCTCGCCTGGGCTGGTTCGTTTCTTACGCCAACGAGCAGCAGCCCAAGTACGTGGTGGTGGTTCTCTTGCGTGGGGGACGGCTGATGTTTGGGCCGCACGCCGCGGAAATCGCCGGCCACCTCTATCGTGACCTGCGGCACAAAGACCAGAACCCCACTCAGGCCACCAGGATTAGCGCCTTCGCCAGCCGCGTCCAACGCTGACCTCTTCAACCCTTCGCAAGACCCAAACCCCGGATTGGATCGAAACCGTGCCTGGCCTGCGCCCGGTGGGGAAGAGGCCACGCGCTGGCAAGGGACGGCTTACCCGCCGGCGTTGCCGGAGTGCAGGCCGCACTCTTTCTTCGTTCCCTCTTCCCACCACCAGCGACCTTCGCGCTCGTGCTGGCCGGGCAGAACCGGGCGCGTGCAGGGCTCGCAACCGATGGAAATGAATCCCCGCTCGTGCAGGGGGTTGAAGGGAACTTGATTTTCACGGATGTAAGCCCACACCTGCTGGGAAGTCCAGTTAGCCAGAGGATTGAACTTGATGAGCTGGCGACCGGGCGAGGAGAACGTGGGATCAACCTGCACGACGGGGACCTGCGCGCGGGTGGAAGGGCTCTGGTCGCGGCGCTGGCCGGTCACCCAAGCCTCCAGCACGCCGAGCGCGCGGCGCAGAGGCTCAACCTTGCGCAGGTCGCAGCATTCCTTGTGCCCGTCACGGTAGAAGGAAAACAAACCTTTCTCCCGCACCAGCTCTTCCACCGCTTCCGGACGCGGGAAGAACACCTCGACAGCAATCCCGTAATGCTCGCGGACCTCGTCGAGGAAGCGATAGGTTTCCGGGTGCAACCGTCCCGTATCCAGGGAGAAGACTCGGAAAGCGCCGCCCAGCTTGTGAGCCATATCCACCAGGACCACGTCCTCGGCCCCGCTGAAACTGATGGCAAGGCGGGGTGAATATTCTTGCAGGGCAAAAGCGAGGATCTCCTGGGGATGCCGCTGGGCATAAGCCTCGGCAAGTTCCGTGATGCTGGCGATTTCGAGTGCCATAGTAGTTGTGCTACCTGCCTTTTCGAAGGATGAACTGGATGCAACGCGAAATCTGATCAACCCACCAGCAAGCGCGCCCCCAGCGAAAAATAGAGAATGCTGAAAAGCCAATTGAAATGCCGTTCCGGGATGATCCGGCTGAGCCGGCTGCCCAGCATCACGCCGGGCAGCGCGCCGAAGATGAGCCGCGCGAAGAGGCTCGAGTCAAAGTGCCCCACCCAGACGTGGAAGGAGCCGGCCAGCGCCATGGTGGCCAAGCCATAAAGGATGTCGGTTCCCACCAGCTCCGCAATCGGGAAGGGCGTGAGGAGCAAGAGGAAAATCATCAGCAAGCTACCGCTGCCGATGGAAGTCAAGGCCACCAGGAAACCGACCAGGGCGCCCACCGCCATCAGCTTCAGGCGCCCTCCCCCTACCTGGGAATCCACCAACCTTGGGCGCGGTTTTAACTTTCCCAGACGCGCGAAGGGGAGCAGAAACGCCACGCCGAAGAGCGTGGCGCCCAGCAGGATTCTCAGGAGGTGGTCAAGCTGGCTTCCCACCAAGCGCGCTTTCAGAAAGCCCAGGAGCAACACTCCCCCCACGGTTCCCGGGAGAGTCCCGGCGATCAGGAACGTGGCCAGCCGCCAACGAACCTGCCCCAGCCTGCGGTGCTCAAAGACTCCCAGGAGCTTGGTGAACGCTCCATTGACGATGTCGGTGCCGATGATGACCACGGCGGGATAGGGCGTGAGGACCATCAAGAGCGGGGTGAGGAGCACCCCGCCCCCCGTCCCCGTAAGCCCGATCAACGTTCCCGTGATAAAGCCCAGTATGGTAATGAACATCGCTGCTTATGCCGTCCCTCTCCGCCGCCTCTCTACAGATCGAGCTGAGCGACCTCCTCGAAAAAAGTCCGAAAAACAAAAACGCCCGCTAACGGGTTTACCGTTAGCGGGCGTCTGAGATAAGAACTGACCAAAAAGGGCTTACAAGTCCTTCATCTCCGAGGGGCGAGCGCCGCCAACGGATGGATGACAACAACACATCCGCTGCGCATCCTGGCCCTTCATCGACTTGTGACTTGTCGCCATGGCACTTAGCCGAAACAAGCTACCAGAGCGAGAAGGCGGTGTCAACAGTTTCCATAGCCCGCCCTACTGTTCATTCTGCGCTGTTGGCGGGGGAGCAAATTCTCTTCGCGCGCTTGCCGCCTTCAAGCCAAGAGCAGGCGCGCTCCCAGGACGAGGTAAAGAACGCTGAACACCCAACTGAAATGGCGTTCGGGGATGCGCGGGGTAAGGCGGCTACCGATGATCACGCCGGGCAGCGTCCCCGCCAGCAGCCGCAGAAAGAGCCCGGTGTCCAGGTGGCCCATCCACAGGTGAAGGGAGCTGGCCAGCAGGCCGGTCCCCACTCCAAAGAGAATGTCGGTGCCGACCAACTCTGCGGCGCGAAAGGAGGTGAGCAGCAGCAGGAAAATCATCATCAAGCTTCCGCTTCCAATGGACGTCACCGCCACCAGCAGTCCCACCAGGGCGCCGATCGCCAGGACCTTCATGCTCTCGAAAATGGTCTTGGGGTCAACCAGGGTGCTGCGCCAATGGGGCTGCCGGCCGCGAGCCACCGGCAGGAAGACCGCGACTGCGATCAGGACAATCGCCAGAAGAGTTTTCAGCAGGTGGTCGAGCTCGCCCGCCACGAGGTGAGACTTGAGCAACTTGATGAGCGCGCCGCCCGCCAATGTCCCGGGGATACTTCCGGCGATTAGAAAGGCCGCCAGCCGCCAGCGGATCTGGCGCAGGCGCTTATGCTCGAAAACTCCCAGCAGCCGAGTTACCGTGCCGATTACGATGTCAGTGCCGATAACCATCAAGGCGGGATAGGGCGTGAAGATCAGCAGAAGCGGGGTGAGCACCACGCCGCTTCCGGTGCCCGTCATACCGATGAGTGTTCCGACTCCCAGGGCCAGCAGGGTTATCCACATAGCCGGAGGGTCTTACTCGACCGCGAGCCCCTTCGTTGCTGAGGTTACGCTAAACCTTTTCCAGCGCCAGTTCCAAGTCGCGGATGATGTCGTGCCAATCCTCGAGGCCAATGGAGAGCCGGACGCCCTCCGGGTGCATGCCGAACGCCCGCTTCTGCTCATCGGGCAGCGCGGAATGCGTCATGGAGAAGGGATGCTCGATGAGGGTCTTGATCTGCCCCAGGCTCACAGCCAGGGTGATCGAGTAAGCGTGCTCGGCCAGGTAATCCACCAGTTTTTCGGCTTTCGTTTGCTTCGAGTCCGTTTCCCTCAAAACGAAATACAGCATGCTGCCGGGTGCGAATTTGCCGTCGGAGCTTACCATTTGCCGGCGCGCCAGGGCTTTCTGGCCAAAGCATTCAGCGCCGGGATAGCTGACACTCGCCACCTTGGGATGCTTGCAAAGGAACTCCGCCACGCGCTGCGCGGTCTTCTGCATGTTCGCCATGCGGGCGGCCAGGGTGGGCACGCCGTAGACCAGGACGCCCCAGGCGCTGCGCGGGGAAAGTACCCCGCCAAAGTCCTTGCGGAAGAGCATCAGGTGGTTATACCACTCCCGGGGAGCGATCACGGCCCCGCCCATGTCCGTTCCAAACCCCCCCAGCCCTTTGGTCAGGCTCTCGAGGACGATGTCCGCCCCCAGCTTCAAAGGCCGCTGGCAGTAAGGGGTGGCGAAGGTGTTGTCCACGATCACCAGGGCTTGGTCGTGCTCGTCCCGGTGGGCGTTCACCTCATCGGCCACGCGGCGGATGGCCGCAATATCGATCAGCTCCATGGTGGGGTTGATGGGGGTTTCGAAATAGAGCACGCGCGTCGCGGGCGTCACCTGCCCCAGCAGCGCCTCGGGCTTCAGGAAATCGGCAAAGCGGGCTTGCATGCCGAAGCGCGGCAACCAGTTGGTCATCAGGCTGTAGGTGCAGCCGTAAAGGATTTCGTGGGCCAGCACTTCCTGACCCTGCCGCAGCGCCGTACCCAGCGCCGCACTGATGGAGGCCATGCCGCTGGCGAAGGTCACGCAAATTTCCCCGCCCTCCGCGTACGCCAGGTTCTCCTCCAGCATCGCCCGTGTGGGTTCATCCAGCCGGTCGTAAATGTAAATGGGGATGTGGCCGCTCAAAGCCTCGTCGGCGGAAGCGAATTGCACGAAACCCCTCGCACCCCGCTCCAGAGAGCTCAAGCGGAAAGCCGTGGAGTGCGAAACCGGAGGGATGACGTGGTGGTCGTAGTCCCACTTCTTGCTGTCAAAATTCCCGTGGATCAAGTGGGTGCGGAGCTTGTAGTCCTCTTTCTTGCGGTGACGTTTGCGGTTCTCCATAGCCACACCTCCCCTCCAGCAGTTTACACCTGCCGCAAACGTCTAGCACGCCACATGCCTGGCAGCAATGAGGAATCAGTGCGGGCGACTTTGTGTCGGGATCACGGCCCTTTCCGGGTGTGTATCGAATGTGCAGGGGCGATGCACCCATCGCCCCTGCATGGGCAGGAGCGTTTTTCTTCGCAGACCTCAGAAGAGTCTGGCTCAAAACTCGCTATTTCGCAACTTTGCACAACGCAAGTTATTGATTATTCGTCGAGCGAAGCACGATTTCTCGAGTTAAGCGACAGCCCCTCACAAGCCCTGACGCTGCCTGCGGCCGGCTTTCTGCTTACTGCCTACTGCTTTCTGCCCTCCCGCCCCCAGCCCCTAATCCCGAACCGTGAATGCCTAAGCCCCGCCTTCACGGCCGGGCTTCAAACACCAGATTGAAGGGCGTCTCCGCCGCGCGGCGGAAGTAGGTGAACCCGCCGGTGGTCACCACTTCACGCATGCGCGCTTCGCCCGCCTGGGCCCCGAGGGCGAGTCCGACCTCCTGCGCGCGCGACGCCGGCGTGCAAACCATCGTCGAGGCGCTATAGAAGATGCGCCCCACGGGATTCAGATTATCCTCGAGGCGATCGTGGGCAAAGGGCTCGACGATCATCCACATCCCGTTGGGGGCCAGTGTCTTCCGCACATGCGCCGCAGCGCCCGCCGGGTCTCCCATGTCGTGGAGGCAATCGAAGAACGCCACGAAATCGTAGCCCGTGCCGGGGAACCCTTTGGCTGTGGCGACCTCAAAGCCCACCCGGTCATCCACGCCGGCTTTGGCCGCAGCCTTCCAGGCATGCTCGACGGAGGGCCGATGATAATCGAAGCCCACAAACTTGGAGTTGGGATAGGCCTGCGCCATCAGGACGGTCGAGGCGCCGTGCCCGCAACCCACGTCGGCCACCCGCGCCCCCGCTTGCAGCTTCCCCTCCACGCCCTGCAGCGCGGGGATCCAGGAGCTCACCAGGTTAGCCGCATAATTGGGCCGGAAGAACCGTTCCGTGCCTTCAAAGAGTCCCGGATCGTGTTCATGCCAGCCCACCCCGGCGCCGCTGCGGAAGGCTTCGGCGATGCGAGGCTCATCCCTGAGGACGGACGCCACAACCTGGAAGGCTCCCGGCAAATACACCGGGCTATCTTCCACGGCGAGCGCCAAGGCTTGTTCATTCGGAAGCGTATAGCATTGGGTGCCGGCGTCGTAGGTGACGAAACCCCCCGCCGCTTGCGCCGCCAGCCACTCGCGCACGTAGCGCTCGGCCGGAGTTTACCCGCCCTGTGCGGGGCCACCGACCAAAGCCGCGCAGCGCGCCGCGACGGTAAACGCCAACCGCTTCATCTGTTCTTGCCCTCGGGAGTACAATCTCGCCGGAGGTTTCTTACCGATGTACCGAGTGATTGCGCTGGGCTTGGCCGTGTACTCCTTCGTGGTAATTGATCGGAACATTCCCCGCCTGCCCGCGCGCATCCCCACGCACTTCAATTCTGCCGGCAATCCCAACGCGTGGGGCAGTCCCGATAGCTTGTGGTTCTTGCTGGTGATCCAGGTCCTCGGGACAGGCCTGTTTCTGACCATTCCCCATCTGGGCCGCCGCTATCCCCGCGCGGTTAACCTGGGATTGCGCAAATTGAGCGATTTCCCGCCCGCCGCGCGCGAGCGGATCATGCCCCTGCTGGAGGACATGTGTGGCGCCATGGGCCTGCTCTTCAGCTTTCTGTTCGCAGCCCTCATCCGCGAGACCATCCGCGTGGCCACGTCCCCCGGCGCGCGACTTGCCCCCTGGCTCATCTGGTTATTCTTGGGCGGCAACGCCCTCACCCTCTTCTACTACCTGCGGCGCATCAACTGTGAGACCAAGGAGAACTCTCGTCCTGACTCACCAACCCCCATTCCATAAGCGCCCTGGCGCCCCAAGGGGATGGCGGTGAGGGGGTGGCATGAGTGCGGCGGGGTTCCCGATCAGGAGCATCCCGATAGAAAGCACCGGGACAGGTCGGGACAGGTTCCACCCCGCCTTTCCAACTCAAACGAAGATTGCTCTGACTAAGGCAACCTAATACTAGTGTACAATCCCTCGCGCTTTCGGTTCGGGCTATTACACTACCCCTGTCGACCCCGTCGGGTCGTTGATCGCCACGGAGGTATCCGCTAGCGCCGCCGTCTCCACGGCAACCATCGCGGGTCGCTGACCGCCAGAAAGGAGGAAAGCATGAGAAAACTGCGGGTCTTCCAAGCTGCCTTCATCGTTTCAGCCATTCTAATTCTCGCGCTCTGTCGCGCGTCCTGGGCGCAGCCCGCCGCGTCGGACGAGAAACCCGTCGCCACAAAGGACACCCGATGGAACGTGGACGACATGACCTCCCCGGAACGCGCCGAACAATTCCGCATTTCTCCGGACAGCAAATGGGTGGTCTGGGTCAAGCTCCTCCCCGATTCCGACAAGGACGAGATGGTCTCGAACCTCTACCTCAGCAGCCTGACCGAAAAAAAAGAAATCCAACTGACCCGCGGGCCTAACAAGGATTCGAGCCCAAGATGGTCGCCGGAGGGCCGGCTTTTGGCCTTCATTAGCGATCGCCCGCTTCCCAAGCCCAAGGAGAAGGACGCGGAAGGCCCGCCCACCAGCGATCTCTCCAAGACTCAACTCTGGCTGATCAATCCTTTCGGGGGAGAGCCGTGGCCTCTCACCAAGCTGGAGCGGAGCATCAAGAGTTTTGACTGGCTCGACGCGGACACGATCCTGATGGCGGTGGAAGAAGACCTCACCCTCTACGAACGCAACCTGAAAGAAAAGAAGGATGACTCGCGCGCGGTGGACGACGCGGCGCACACGCCCCCCGTACGCCTCTTCAAGGTCAACGTGAAGACCCAGGAGATCGCGCGGCTGACCGACAACCGCGATTGGATCGACATCCTGGCGGTTTCTCCCGATGGCAAGAAGGCCGTCGCCGTCCACGCGCGCAGCCTGAGCTACGAGTTTGACCAGAAGGTGAAGCCCCTCACCTTCCTCTACGATCTGGCGACGGGAAAATCCCAGCAGCTCTTCGCCGATGGCAAAGTTCTGCCCTCGCAGATTCGCTGGACGCTCGATAGCGCGGGCTTCTATGTCTCCTCGCCTTATTCCACCCATCCCCTCTACCGCACGGCGGTGGTCAGCCAGCTTTATTACTTCGACCTCGCGCAAGACAAGGCGACCCAGGTGGACCTGGACTGGGAAAACCAACTGGGGATAGAAGCCAATCCTGCCTTTGCCACGACGCCCGATGGGTTCATCGCCCTGCTGGCCGCCGGCAGCCGTTATATGCTGGCGCGCTACACGCGCCAGGGTGAACGCTGGAAGCGCGCATCCGTTGAAGGCGCGCACGCGAATAACATCTTTGCCATCGAGTTGGGCAAAGATGGCCAAAGCCTTGTCTATGGCATGAGCACCGCCAGCCGCCCCGAGCAATGGTTCCGCGCGAGCCTCCAGGGCGCCACGCTCTCGAACCCCGCGCAACTGACCGACCTAAATCCCAAATTCCAGAAGAAAGCGACAGCCAGGTCCGAGCTCATCCGCTGGAAGGGCGCGCTGGATGAGGAGGTGGAGGGAATCCTCTTCTACCCGCAGAGCTATGAAGCGGGAAAGAAATATCCCTTGGTGGTGATGATCCATGGTGGCCCGCTGGGGATGGACATGGATTCCTGGGATGAAGACTGGGCCTATCCCGTGAACCTCTACACCCAGCTCGGCGCCTTCGTCATGAGGCCGAATTATCACGGCAGCGGGAACTACGGGCTGAAGTGGGCGGAATCGATCGGGGGAGGCAAGTATTACGACCTGGAGGTTCCCGACATCGAGAAGGGTGTGGACTCGCTGATCGCCCGCGGCCTCGCCGATCCCGAGCGCCTGGGTGTGCTGGGCTGGTCAAATGGCGCGATCCTGACAACAGCTCTCACCGTGAACAGCACGCGCTACAAGGTGGCATCCGCCGGCGCGGGCGATGTGGAGTACATCAGCGACTGGGGCAACGTGGACTTCGGCGCGGCGTTCGACAATTACTATTTCGGCAAAGCGCCCATCGATGATCCCGAACTCTACATCCGCAAATCGCCCCTCTTCAAGCTGAAGAATGTGCGCACTCCCACCCTTCTCTTCTTCGGCACCGAGGACCGCAACGTGCCTCCCAGCCAGGGCTGGAGCCACTTTCGCGTGCTTCAGCAGCTTGGGCAGACGCCCGTGCGGTTTGTGCTCTTTCCGGGCGAGCCCCACGGGCCGCGCAAAATTTCCCACCGGCGACGCAAGCTGGAGGAAGAGCTGGCGTGGCTTGACCAGTACTTCTTCAATAAAGAACTCGGCAAGAACGAAGCCCTGAAGGAAGATTCTCCGCTTGCGGAGCTCATGAAACGCCAGAAGATCAAGCGAGTCGGCTGGAACTTTGGCATGCTGGTGAAGGCGACCCTGGTCCCCGAGGTCGTGAACTATCAGGTGCTGCAACTGGGCCGCATGGAGGTGACCCGCGCGCAGTACGCGGCTTTCGACAGGAACTGCAAGTTCGATGCCGGGACCGAGAACTATCCTGCCAGCGGAATCTCTTTTGAAAATGCGCAGGCGTATTGCGCCTGGCTCAGCAAGCTGACCGGGGAAACTCATCGCCTGGGAACCGAGGCTGAGTTGGAGCCGATCTACAAGACTGCCAAGGCAGATGAGAACACACTGGATTACTGGGCCGGATACAAGCTGAACCCGGATGACGCCGCGCGGCTCCAGGCCAAGCTCAAGGATTTGAAAGGGGACGCGCCACTCCTGAAGGAAGTGGCAAGCTTCAAAGGTGTGGGCGAGGACGACCTGGTGTTTGATCTGGGCGGCAATGTCGCTGAGTGGTGTACCACCAAGGATGGCAAAGGCAAGCCGCTCGGCGGCAGCGCGGACCGTCCCGCCGATTCCAAAGGCCCTGGTTCGCTCCCTGCCCCTGCTTATATCGGCTTCCGCGTGGTCAAAAGCAAACCGTAGAGACGCCCGCTGGGGCGTCTCCTCTGAGTGCCTATGTCTGGAGGAACGAATTGAAAGCATCAATCCTCAAGTCCATTTTCACCGACAGCCATTTCTGGGTACCCGTGGTGGTGCTGGGGGCGGGCATTGCGATGCTCATTTATATTCGTTGACGCGCGGTGGCTTCACGCCGCTACATAGCGCCGGTCCCGCAGGCGGGACTGGCACAAGTGCCGCGCTGAAGCGCGGCGCTACAGCGCAGTAGCGCCGGCTGGAAGCTATCTCGACCTGTCCCGATGCTCTCTATCGGGATGCACTCCATCGGGATACTCCAGGTCGGGAGGCCTGCAAAGGGAAAAAAGTTGGCATCCCAAACCTCTTCTCTCACTCGGTCGCGCTCGCTCCATGTGCTAGGGGTGATGTCCGGCTTGGCGGCCGGCGCGTGGCTGGGCGCCGCGGAAGCTCCCACTAAGCTTGTCACCGTGGGCCTCTCGCCTTTCGTGATATCTCTCTCCATGGTGGCAGGAGTGTTCGTCGCCCGCTGGACGCTGCCCACGCTTTTGAAAGGCACGGGCTACGTCTTCCTCGACCTGCGCGCGAAGGCTCACCTCGTCATCTGGGGCATCCTCGCCGGCGCGCTCTGGGCGGTCGCCAACACCCTGACGGTTTTCGCCATCCGTGACGTGGGCCTCTCCATCGCCTTCCCGCTCTGGAACGCCAACAGCTTGGTGGGCCTGTTCTGGGGTTGGCTATTGTTCAACGAATTGCGCGAGGCGGGCCTGAGCCAATGGACGAAGGTGCTGGGAGGCGCGCTCGCCATCGTTGCCGGAGCTTGCCTGCTGGCCTACGCTACTTCCCATCATTCCGCCGGCGAGCCGCAGCGCGCGGCGGCAGGCATCCTGGCGGCGCTGGGCGCCGGGCTGCTCTGGGGAACGATGTACATCCCCTATCGCAAAGCTTACATCAGCGGCATGAATCCACTTTCTTTCGTCACCGTGTTCACCGTCGGCGAACTGAGCACCATGACGGCACTGGCGCTGATTTTTCGCGGCGGCTTCGCGCCTTTGCTTCAGGAACTCACGAAAGCCCGCCCGGCGCTCTTCTGGTTATTCCTCGGCGGCTTCTGCTGGGTGCTGGGCGATTTGTTTCAGCAGTACGCAGCAAAATACATCGGCATCGGACGTGGCATTCCACTTTCCAACACCAACCAGCTCTGGGGTCTGGCCTGGGGCGCCCTGGTTTTCGGCGAACTCGCGCGGCAGAGCGGCGCGACGCAGGCCCTGATCATTGCTGGCTCACTGGTGATGATCCTGGGGGCGGTGGCCATCAGCACGGCGGTGGCACCTGCCTCCGAGCAGGCTTCCTGGCGGGCCGCCATGACGCGCGAGTGCGATCGCTACGGGCTTGACTCCGGTAACGTCGCGGCGGCGCTCAAAGGAGAGGATCCGCTGGCGGAGGAAACACCTGCCCGGCGTTGGTTGGACATTCCGATTGTGGTCGCTGCCGTAGGGATTTTTCTTTGGCTGGCCCGAGACGCCCGTCGCCCGCCCATCGCCATGAATCCCACCTGGACCGTCGTGCTGGTGATCGCCATGCTGGCGTTCCTCTTTGCCTGCGGCACGTTGCTGTGGAAACGCACAAGGTTTTCGTAGCGCCCGCCGCGGCCGCAGGCCCGCCACTCTTGATGGTGGCCGGGTTCCTCAACTCTGCGGCTTTTGGATGTCTAGCTGTCCGGAGGACGGCAGCACAAAAGCCGCAGACCCGCCGCGGCGGGTCTGCGCTACACGCGCTTCGCGCGGGCCTTCTCAAGCAGGAACCACACCGCTTGCAGCACAAACCCCGCTAAGAAGCCCCACATCAGGTTGGTAGTCGCGAGCGAGACCACGCCGACGCAGACCGCGATGAAGAGCAGCGGTGCGCGTCTCACGATGTCCCGAACATAAGCCGCGTGCTGGATGCCCACATACACCAGGAACACTCCCAGCACCCCCGTGGGAATCAGCTTCAGCAGGCCCACCGCCGCCCGGCCGAACAGCGCCAAGAGAATGCAGATGCCGCCAATGACGTAGCTGGATTTCGGCGTGCGCGCCCCAAACCGATAATGCGCGGTGACGCCGCCCGACCCGTGGCACAGCGGCGCGGACATGATGGAGCCGCTGAGGATATTGACGAGCCCGACGCTCATGCTTAACCCCCGCACTGTGACGCGCCGGGCTTGCGCCCCGTAGAGAATCTGCGCGGTATTCTCTGTCGCCACAATGGAGTTTCCAAACGTTAACGCGAATTGCGGAATGACCAGCAAGGTCAGGACGCGCCGAAGCTCGATGACCTGCGGGCGCAGGAGTTCGAGCGGCGCCGGCCCCCAGCCCAGCGCGGGGAGTCTCCCGGAGTGAGCGAAAAACCCAAGCATCACTCCGGCAACCAGCAGCACCAGGGCCGCCGGGTAGCGACCGGAACCTTGAAAGACCAGCAAGACGACGGCGCCTCCCAGGGCAATTTCCCAGGCTGCGAAGGACCAACCCCACGTCAACACCAGACCCGATTGCGGCCCCAACATCAGCCGCAGGCCCTCGCGCGCGAGAAGCAGGCCCAGACCCAACTGAATGCCCCGGACGATAGGCAGGGTGAAAAGTCTGGCGAGCCATTTGGCGAGGTTGGTCACCGCGACGAAGGCCAGCAGCAGGCCCATCAGCAGCCCGGCGCTGGCGATGGAGGAAGGCGGCAGCGCCAGCGCCAGCGCGATGGCGGCGACGGCTTTGAAGGGTTGCACCGCAATCGGAATCTGGAAATACCGGCCCGCCAGGATGTAGGTGAGTCCCGCGGCCAGGAACACCGCGGTGGGATTCATGTGGTTGAGGGTGATGAGGGCAATGGCGATGGGAAAGAGCACGCCAATGTCGCCGAAGGCTCCGGCAACGTCCAGCCGGGTGAGCGGCCAGTGGAGGGCTTTGGATTCGAGGCGGGAGGCGGTGGCCAAAGGCTATGACCTCTGCGCCGGGGGTCGCATGATCATCACCTCGGTGGCTTTGATGAGGGCCGCGGCGGTTTCGCCGACCTTCAGGGCCAGGTCACGGCAAGCGTCGCGAGTGATAATCGCCGTGATCGCTTGCCCGCCCACGTCCAGCACCACCTTACTCAGCAGGCCAGCCGTCTTGAGTTCAATGATGCGGCCCACCAGTTGGTTGCGCCCGCTGATCACGTGCTCGAGCCCGGTTCCTGCGGGAAAATCCAGGGTGGCGCGCGGCGGCGGGGTCGCTGCCACCACCCTTAAACCGCCTTGAGTGCGCTTGCCTCTCTGGAACAGCAGACGGTCAATCTCCGGCCGGGGAATGCGGTGATGTCCTCCCGGGGTTTTCACCGTGCGGACTTTCTGCTTATAGATCCATTGCTTGAGGGTGGGATAACTCACGCCGAGCTGGCGCGCGGCTTCCGGCAGGTGGAGGAGTTCCATAAAAACCGTCACCTCGAATTAATATGGTTAGAAATGGCATTTCTATATGAATTGATACAAATAGTCAAGCGCGCGCCAGAACCTCTTGTAGCGCAGCCCCGTCCCGCTCGGCGCGATCTGCGGCTCTTCTGTAGCGGCGGTCGGCGCCTGCCCCGCACCATCCGGTGCAGGGCCTGCCCTCTTAAGGGCGCCCACAAGGGGCGCCCCTACACGGCTCGCTCATGTCGAATCGCCCGTACAAGTCCTTGCATGTGAGCTAGATACTGATATATAAACGGGGCACGGCAGATGCGTCGGCAGGGGCGATTCCCGATGAGGTCAGGACAGGTCGCGAATCGCCCCTGCAAACCACGGCGCATGACGTTGGGGCGGATCGCCAACCGCCTGTACCACCGGTGGATGATGTAGGGGGGGCGCGACGCGCCCCGCCGGGGCAGGCATGGTGAGGGCGATTTCTACGCGTCCAGATCGTAGGCGGCTTGCAGCCAGCGCTTGACCTCAGGGTCGATCTCGGCGAGGGTGGTAATGGGGATGCGGTGGGTAATGCGGTCGCCCTTGGCTAGCCTACCCGTCGAGACCAGTCGTCCGGCAGGCTTGGTTTTCGCCAGGGCGAGGCCCAGGTCGAGGCGCGTTTGGGTGGCGGGTTTGATCTCGGCGAACACATGTTGCCGATACAGCGGGACGATCGTCTTGCAGGGGCAGGCCTTCACATCCTTGCCAAGCTGCAGGCCGAGACGCAACAACTCGGCGCAGATCGGCCGCAAGGCCTGCCTGGGACCGGCGAACATCGCCTCGACCATCGCCTCAGGGTCGTAGTCCTCCGCGCTCCCCTTCCCCTCGGCGCGCTCCGCAATCAACATGGCGGTGCCCGTCCCCAGTTGGTGTTGCCTCTTGAGCCATGCCGCGCGCTCTTTCCGAGTGCCGGGGCCTGATTGCTTGAGCACTCCCATCCATTCTTCCAGCGTCTTCCCGGTTTTCTCTTTCAGGTTGGCAATGATCGACTCCTGGTAGGGAAAAGCGGGATGGACGCTGTAGAGGGATTCTCTTTGAGTTTTCCGCAGGGTGTGCGGCATGGATGAGCCTCCCTTTAGTCTGTCCCCTGACGCGTTTAGATCTTTGTAAGAAACTTGTTCAGCCGGCGGCGCCCGAGCGGAATTCGCGCTACGGGTTTTCTTTGGTGTTAAACCCCTTGGCGGTTTGCTTTTCCAGCTCGGGGGTAGGCATGTGGCACTGGCCGTCGAAGAACCCGCCCGGATCGATGACCAGGCAGGGCGTGTAGATGTCGCCCAGAACCACACCGTGTTCCTTGATCTCCACTCGCTCGGAGGCGTGGACAGCGCCTTTCACTTTTCCCGTGATGCTCACGAGCTTGGTGCGGATCTCACCCTCAATCTCCCCGCGCTCCGCCACCACGATCGTCCCCTCCGAAGCGATCTCACCTTTGAAGTGCGTGTTCAGGCGGACCATGCCCGAGGTGACCTTCAGTTTCCCGTCAATTTCAACCCCCGGCTCGAGCAGACCGACCATCTCATCATCAAACAACTCTGTCAGCTCGTGGCGGCGACGTGACTTCCCGAAACCAAATGCCATAGTGGCCTCCCGCCGGGACGGAAACCCACAATCCCGACTTACTACATTTACAGTTAAATGGGCCGTTCCTGGCTCTAATTACTACATCCGTAGAACTAGCGCTTTACGATCCATTCGTAAATCCGGTTCAAGTCTTCGGCAGAGAAGTAGCTGATCTCGATCTTTCCGCGTTTTTCGTTGCCCAGTATTTTGACGCGCGTGCCAAGCGTCCGTTCCATTTCCAGGACGGCAGCGCGGGTATTAGGATCGAGCTGGGTTGCCGCTTCCGCCCTCTTTGGCCGCTCGGCCTTCACCCCGCGCAAGGCCACCATGTTCTCGACCTGGCGAACCGAAAGTCCTCGCTCCACAATCAACCTGGCAAGCTGCACCTGGGCGCTGAAGGAAGCAAGCCCCAGAAGGGCGCGCGCGTGGCCCGAAGTGATCTCTCCATTCGCAATCATTTCCTGGACGGCGGGCGGAAGGCGGAGGAGCCGCAGGGTGTTGGTGACCGTCGAGCGGTTCACACCCAAATGTTCGCCGATGTCATCGTGGCTGAGGCCGAACTTCTCCTGGAGTGAACTGTAAGCATGCGCGACTTCCAGGGGGTTCAGGTCTTCGCGCAACAGGTTCTCGGTCAGAGCAAGTTCCAGCGTGTCGCGGTCGGGCAGGTCGCGGACGATTGCCGGAATCGCCTCCAGCCCGGCCAGCCGGGCAGCACGCCAGCGGCGCTCACCGGCCACCAGTTGGTAGCGAGCGCCTCGTCCCTCGCCTCCCTCTCCCGGCCTCTCACCACGACGCAGCAAGACAGGCTGCACCACCCCGCTCGCGCGGATGGAATCCACCAGCTCCTTCAGGCTCTCCTTGGAAATTGCGCGGCGTGGCTGAAAGGGGTTGGGGTCGATGAGGTCCAGCGAGACCTTCTCGAGTCCCACCGCCGGGGTGGTTTCGACTTCGCGCAACAGCGCGCTAAGCCCGCGCCCCAACGCCTTTCTGGTCATGGCTGATGACCTCCTGGGCAAGTTCAAGATAGCTGGCTGCCCCGCGACACTGCGGGTCGTAAAGAAAAATCGGTTTGCCGTAGCTGGGCGCCTCGGCCAGCCGAACGTTTCGCGGAATCACTGTGCCAAAAACCTGGTCGCCGAAAAAATCGCGGAGGTCGTCGCGGACCTGATGGGAGAGGTTGGTGCGCTCGTCAAACATGGTCAGCAGGATTCCCTCCACGGCCAGCTTGGGATTGTGGGCGCGACGAATGCGAATCAACGTGTCGAGCAATTCGGAGACTCCCTCCAGAGCGAAGTATTCGCACTGCACGGGAACGATCACGGAATCGGCCGCAACCAATGCGTTCAGAGTGAGCAGGTCGAGCGCCGGGGGGCAGTCGAGCAGGATGTAGTTGAAGCGGTCGCGCAGGGAATCGACCTTGCGCTTGAGGATATGCTCGCGCTCTGCCTGCTCGACCATCTCCACGGTGGCGCCCACCAGGTTCTTGTCCGAAGGAATCAGATGCAGCCCCTCCACCGGCCCCTTGACAATCAGGTCCGCCAAGGGCACGTCCATCATGAGCCCATGGTAGAGCGACCGCCGCGAGGGGTCTTTGGGAAAACCCAAGCCACCCGTGGTGTTGGCCTGGGGGTCACAGTCAACGACGAGTGTCCACATGTCATGACTTGCCAGCGCCGCGCCCAGGTTGATGGCGGTCGTGGTCTTCCCGACGCCACCTTTCTGGTTAGCAATGGCGATAATTCGTCCCAATTTCCCCAACCGTATGAAAGTTAAGGTGAATCTAGCAGAGGCAGGGGATTTGCGCAAGCCCAAACGCGGCCAGGGTGCCTCAGGACGTTTCACGTGGAACGTGGCTTGAATTAGCCACCAGGGCACGACAAATTGGATCATTGCTTCATTGGGTCATTGAATCATTGAAGAGCTCGCTGCTATTATGGCTTGGTGGTTCAGAGCCCTTGGCTGTTGACTTTTGTTCCCGCCCGGATCTCGCCCTGCGGCTGAGCGGCAACGCCACCTCGGTTCTCTGACGCTGCGGCTTTTCCAGTCCTTTTCAGCGTTTCCTTTGCCCACACCAAATCTCGCCTTGACGACTAAGGGGAATTGGCATCGGCGAGTCCCACTGAACACCCCCTCCCTCTTTGCCCTGTCTCGCACCCAATCGCTCGCGGAGTCCCTCGCCCTGTTCCCGGCTCAACCAAAGAAAAAGTCGCCCGCCAAGTTTGAGGCAACGAGTTGCGAGCGGCACGAGTTCTTCGAGATGTCCTACGGCCCGTGAGGTGGCAGAGTCGAAGGAAGCGGTGGGAGCTTGCCGGACGAACTCCCCGAGCCTTTCCGCGCGAACCTCCACAGCATCCATGCCGCAGGCACGCGCGACTTCCTTGAGGAAGGCGCGCTTCTTGGCCACGGGTTCGAGCAGGGTCGCTGAAAGCTCCGGGAAGGGAATCTTCAGCGCCAGTCCGGGAAACCCCGCGCCACTTCCTATGTCCAGTAACCTTCCTTCGAGCCGGGTAAACCGCGAGAGGTAGAGGCTCTCACCGAAGTGGCGGGTAACGCATTGCTGGGCGGTGCGAATCGCTGTGAGGTTGATTCGCTTGTTCCACCGTAACAGGAGGTCCAAATAGGCCATCAACTGCGCGGCTTGATGGTCGGTCAGTTCCACGCCGAAGGGGGCAAGCAATTCCCGCAGTTGGCTTTCGCCCAGCATGGTGAATTGGATTGTAAGGGGACAGTCAATCCTCAGGCAAGCACGCAGGGGCAGGTTTGAAACCCGCCCGTACCAGGAGGCAGGTAGCGACCGTCGCTGCCAGAGCGCGGGGACGGGATGGACCTTTGCGGCAGGCCCCTCCCGAGGCCCCGTTCCACGTGGAACATGACGTACCAATTAGCTGATTCCATTGCACTTATCAAAAGCTGCGGCGGAGTCGGTAGGGCCCTGCCACTGCCCGCGAGGGGGTTTTGACTCCCCTCACGCCTAACCCTCGGTGAGAAGTTGCCCGGCGCCATTTGCCCCTTCGCTCCTCCGCGAGGCCTATGTATCATAAATCGAGTATTGCAAAATATAAATACATGTATCTCCATAATATCTAGCCTAAAAATGCTCGAGGGCCGCGAAAGGCCGCGGGAAACGGCTCCGGGGGGGGGCGCCTCCCCCTGGCGGGATCGCGGCCCCTGCGCTCACGAGGCTCTTGATGTAAAGCCAGGAAGGCGTGTACGATGGTTCTTCACCTCAGGGGCCAACGAGTCCACCTGAAAGTAACGCTTGGCGATCGGTAGCGGCGCTCGCAGCGTGCCCGCCTGGGCTTCAGCTTAGCCCGCCTTGCGCGGGCGGGAGCGCCGAGCGATGGAGGGCGGTCCCCGGCAAGCCTGCACAGTCGCCGACCACCACCCAAGCCTGGAGGTCAACTTCATCCACGTGAGTCACGGGAACAACGGAAACGAGAAGGCGGTGGGAGTTGTGCTCTTTCAGCTTGGGGGGCCGGACTCGCTCGAAGCCGTCGAACCCTTCCTCTTTAACCTCTTTAGTGACCCGGACATCATCGACTTTCCTTTTGTGCGGCTAGCCCGGCCCGTGCTGGCGCGCCTGGTGGCCTCGCGCCGCGCCAGGAAAGTCCAGGAGCACTACGCGCGCATCGGAGGGAAGTCCCCGATCCGCGAACTGACCGAGCGGCAAGCGACGGCGCTCGAACGCGAGTTGCGCAAGAGGCTTGACGCCCGGGTGTTCGTGGCCATGCGCTACTGGCGCCCGCTCACGGAAGAAGCCATTCAGGCCGTTGAGGCTCATACGTTTCGCCAACTGATTCTGCTCCCGCTCTATCCTCAGTACTCCAAGACCACCACGGGCAGCAGTCTGAATGAGTGGCATCGGCAGTACGCGACCGCGCGGAACCCGACGCCGACGAAAACCATTCGGGAGTTCTACGATCATCCGCTCTACCTGCAAGCCGTCGTCGAAAAGATGAACCAGGGACTGGAGAGGTTCCTGCCTTTGCCCAGTTCACCCGGGTTAAGTGATGTACACCTGGTTTTCAGCGCGCACGGCCTGCCGATCAGTGTGATTGAAGCCGGCGACCCTTACCGGACCCAGGTGGAAGCAACGGCGAAGCTGGTGATGGAATGCGGCGGGTGGTCAAACCCGCATGAAGTCTGCTACCAGAGCCGTGTCTCTCCGGGCCGTTGGCTGGAGCCCACACTCCATACGACCCTGCGGCGTCTTGCCGCCCAGCACGCGGAAAGGATTCTGGTCATCCCGATTTCCTTCGTCACCGACCACGTTGAAACGCTGTACGAAATTGACATTGAAGCCCGCGAAGAGGCGAGACACGCGGGCATCCGGCAGTTCGAGGTGATGCCCGCTTTGAACGACTCACCGAAATTCATCCAGGCGCTCGCGGAGCTCGTCCGGCGCGAGGTGGGCGCGCAATCCCCGCCCTCCCTGGTTGAGGTCACTTCACTCCGGACCGCGCTGTAGTGGCGCTCGGGGTTTACCCGCCAGGGCTTCACTTTAACCCGCCTTGCGCGGGCGGGAGCGCCGATCGGAACCCATCCCGATGCCTCGGACCGGGAGGGGGCAGTTTCCCCGCCTGGCGCCCCGTGCCTGCTCAAAGGCGGGCGCTACGTCGTGTCCAGCCTGCTGCGCATGCGTCATCTTTCCTGCGAGCTGATGACAGAATCAAGGTATAATGCCGCGCGCTCACAGTCATCATTGCCGAATATACTTGTCAAGCTGCGCAATGATGCAGGAGGATCAAAATGCCCGAACTCCCTGAGAATGCAAGTCCCTCGTCTGCCAACCCTTCTCCGTCGTCAAGCGGACCCCTTTGGGGGCGGGGGAAGGCCCTCTGGCTTGTGCTCGCCATTGTGCTGATCATCTTCTTCGCGGGTGGCGCCCTCTACCTGGGACGGCAGGGCCAGTGGCGCTGGCTGGGCTGGTTCCACCGGCCGGCGGCCAGCGGCGAAAGCGTTGCCGCCTCCATCGCTTCGCTCACACCGGATGAAAAGCAGCAAGCCTATCAGGACGAGGTTAACGGACTTCAAAATCGCTTGACGCGCCTGCAAGCGTATCTCGACGGTTTTCCAAAAACCCTCACCGACCTGGACGCTCTCGCGCAATCGCTCACCACGCCGCAAGCCGCCTTTGAGTTTGTGCGCGACCAGATCGCCTTCGAGCCTTATCCCGGCGTCATGAAAGGCGCCCGCGGAACCCTGATCACACGCGGGGGAAACTCGCTCGACCGCGCGCTGCTCTTCGTGACCCTGCTCAAGCCGCAGGGGATCACCGCAAAGATCGCGCACGGGAGGCTCTCTACAGCCCAGGCTCAGAGTTTGCTCCAGCAAATAGTCGGCACCCCGGATGCGATTGACCAGATGTTCAAGCCGCTCATAAAGAATTCTCCGCAGCCAGAACTGAGCGATACGAACCAGGAATTCAAGAAGACGGTAGAGCAGGGGGCCGCAGAACAGGGAAGGAATCTGCGCGAGGCGGTAGAACGCAGTTACCAACAGATACAGTCGCAACTGAACAAGTCAGGAGCGGCCCCGGGCCGCGACGTCACCTCCGACCAGTTGGCCGTTCTGCAGGATCACTTCTGGGTTCAGGCCTCCATCGGCGAACAAAATGTGGACATGGATCCCAGTTTCAAGACTGCGACTATGAATCAGAAGTTCGCGGAGTCCACAGAGACCCTTGACCCCGACGAATTGGCAGATGCCTTGTATCAGCAAATCGCGATCCGAATGGTTGGAGAATTCCTCCAGGGGGGCCAAGTCACCAGCAAGGAGTTGCTGGCCAAGCAACTTAAGGCGGTGGACCTGATTGGCAAGAATCTCCGTCTGGCGCTGGGTCCCGAACCCCCCGGCCGAGAGACGAAAAGCTTCCTCCCTCTTCTGATGGTCGGAGACGAAAGCACACCCGGCAGCGTATTCCAGATTCAGCAGCAGGAAAGTGAGGAGCCGGAATCCCCGGCAGCCGGAGAGGAAATGCCAGGTGCCGGTGGAAATGCGGCCGGAGGCCTGGGGGGATCCGAAGAGGAACCCGCGAAAGAGCCAAAGAAGACGCAGACGAAAGGGAGGGCCACCGGTGGGGTACTCGGGCGGCTCTACGTTGAGGTTTCCAGCAAGGCCCCTCATCTCCCTGACGCAGGGTACCGACGAGTCATCCTGGACCGCCTGGAGTTCCGGAACGGCAAGACTGAACTGCAGGCAGGGATGCAGGACGTCAAGGGCATTCGACCCCTCCTCATCCAGGTCTGGGACGGAGCGCTCTCCGTGGGTCCGTATCACGTTCTGTACGCACTGAGAACCCGCCTGGAAGCGGCGAAGGCGCAACAATCCATGCAAGAGAAGGCCCGCGCGCATCTTTACCTGGGAGAGGATTTCACGGTTGACGACCTGACGGGGCCGGTCCTCCCCCCCGAACTTATCAGTTTCTTCTTCTCAAGTGATTTTGTGCGCCACCTCATTGTGAGCAAATCCGCCGGCGCGGTTCGTTCCTACTATGAGCGCCCCCGTCTGGCTTTCTTCCACCATGGATTCGGAGTGCACGACTGGTCGAAGCCACAGGGCGTGCGAAGCTTCCGCGACGGGTTAGATCTCCTCAACGAACCCATCCGCTTTGTGGGAGGGCGCGAGGCAACGTTGCCAGCCGCATTGAAAGCGGGCATCGTGGACACCGCTCTCGAACGCCTCGTCTCGAAGTCCCGCGCGGACTTTAACACGTTGCCCGTGTTCGCAGCGGCGAGCGAGCAGAAGGTTCCCATCGTCACCCTCGGCCCATCTCAAAGTGCCGCAATCGATTCTCTACCCCTCCCCGTCTCGATCAGAACGGTCCTGCACGACGAACTCTCTCGCGGCTTCACGGTAATTGTCCCTTCGGGGCTGGTCGCGCTCAATGGAACCCACACGTTCGGTTGGTGGAGCATAGACCCGGACTCCGGGATGGCATTGGGCAAGATAGAACTGGGAGGGGGACAGGCCTTTACAGAGACCGGTCAACTGGAAAAATCGGTCCGGCATGTCGCTCAGCTCTTCGCAAAGTTCTACGGCAGCCTCCTCCGTTGCTATTACCTGGCCACCGCCGAACAGATGGCTCCTCCTGAAGAGGAATCGGTTAGTGTCGAAGGGCTCCCAGCCCCCGGCGAGGCGAAAGATACTTCCGACAAGCTAGCTGAATGTGTTATCGGGGTGATCTGCGAAACCATTGAAGACGCCATGGAGCTGGCTGCTTCGGGTTATATGCCCGAATCAGAGAAGGGGGAGCTTCAGGAGACTATCGAGGAATTGAAGGAGTTGAAAGAAACTATCATGGCCGAGGAACCTACGCCCGGAAGCAAGGGTGCGCTAGTTAAGCAAGGATGCGGGATGGTAGCGGGCGGCAAGGGTTTTGAGTGATCTTGATAGCTTATCATGCCTGGCCTTTGCGCGAGCTTTGCCACCTGAGGAGACTATGCTATGTCCAAAGCGGCTTCATACGTGCTGACAGGCTTGATACTGCCTCTCATGCTTTTCCTGGCATCGTGCGATGCTTGCCGGAAAAAGAACAGCTTGACGGCCGAGGCATCGCCCTCGGGAGGTGGGAGTACAGCAGCCGCAGGCAACACCCGGGCTGAGAGCGCGGGTCCACCAGAAGCCGCCGAGCAGGCGGGACCGCCTCTCGAGCTGAAGAGTTACAGCCCTGCGGCGAGGGCCAAGAACCAGGCCGTGGAATTCTCTATTCCCAGCTTCAGTGTGACTCGAACCCTCGGCTCCCGCACGGCGCCCTCCGGCAAGGCCTTCCTGGTCATCGACATGGTGTGGAAGAACATCATTCCGCTCACCAAAGTTCTGAGGCATCCGGAAAAGCAAGACCGCACCATGGGAGTGGGGGGATTAGGAGTGGGCGGTGGAAAGCAGGAAAAGGAAAACCCGGACGATTATGAAATGAGGCCGACGCCTTACGTGGTTCCTGAGGTGAAGGACCATGCCTTTGTCCTCGTCAACGGGCAGGACACGGCCCTGCTCAGCGAGGCGAACTCCGCTGCGCCGCACGCGCTTTCGGCAGAGCAGATCGTGGTTCCCAAGCTCAATGCCGAAGTAAAAGGCCAGCTCGTGTACGAAATTCCTGAGCGCGGCGTGACCAGCCTGGTCTTTCGATACCTGGACACAGCTTATGGAAGCTTTGATGTCCCGCTGTTTGGCAAACCGCCGGCTCCCGCGGTGGCCATCGCCGGCCCCATGGCGAATGACGTCCTGGAAGTGAGCGCTTACGGCGTGCAGGAGCTCGCCAGGGTTGGCGACAGTTCTGCGCCGGCCGGCCAGAAATACGCGGTCGTGCAATTGGGGTGCACGGGAAAAGCAGAGGGTAGCCTGGTTCGGGTCGAACTCGAGAACTATGCCTCGCTTCGTGACCCTCAGGGGTTCTCATTCACCCCCGCCAAAGACGCGAGCGCGCCGGGCCAGTTCAAAGGCATGGTGCAATTCCTGCCGCAGACTCCCCAACGCGGCGCCTTGGTTTTCCAGGTGCCGGAACAGCACGGCGCTTTGACCCTCGTGCTCACTATCCCCGGCAATGCGCCGCTCGAGTTGAACCTGCCCAATACCGCCACGGGTGGCGCGGCAAGCGCCGCGGCCGCGAAGCCGCCGGCCGTGCTCTTCACGATTCCCGACGGTGACACGCTCGACGTCCAGGTGCACGGAGTGAGCGTGGCAGCGAATCTCGGCAGCGCGCAGCCGGAGGAAGGGAAACGATTCCTGATGCTCGATCTCAGCCTCGTCAACAAGGCCGACCAGGGAATCGAATTCCAGACGGGTGAACAGTTGAAGCTCCTCAACGGCGAAGAAGAAATCGTCGCGGATGCAAGTTCCATGGAACAACTTCCTCACCCGTTGAAAGAAAACAGCGTGGTGCCTGCGCACGGCCGCGGTCGGTTTGAAGTTGCTTACCAGGTGCCCACGGGCGCAGGCAAGCTGGTTCTCTACTACCGCGGGTTCAATCGCGAGGAGAAGCATCCACTGACGGTGAAATAGGCGCTTCGCCTCGCGAAGTTGGCAGATCACGTTCTCCCGAGCGCGCTCAGTGCGCTCGACGAAAGGAAGACAAAGATGGGGTCATCAAGGACAGAGGTTTACATAAGGCTCTTGATTCTGGGCATGTTCGTTACGCTTGTACCCCTGACGGTAAGCATCGCGAATCTTCAAGAAGAGGAGCCGCCTCCACCTGAAGAGCAGAAAGAGCCGGTTCCGGCTCCTGAAGCGCAAGAAACGGAGCCTGCGCAGCCGGAACCTGCCGAGGAAGCCCCAGCCGCAGATATCCCCGTCAAGGGAGCACCCAATCCTTCAATCAAAGCGCACTTTGCCAAGGCAATCCCGCTGCCGGTGAACGAGGTGACGGACATCGATTTCAAGGAAGGTGGAGTTTATTGGTTTAAGGTTTCTGTGGACGCCGTCGGTCCTGTCGTGCTGCGTGTCGGCGGGATCAACACCTGGAATTCCGCGATCAAAGTTTACGATGAGGCTGGCGCGGAATTCACTCCCGGCGAAGCCCGCGACGAGCGACCTTCGGCCTGGCATGGGAAAGTTGCTCGTGGTACCTACTTCATCCGGTTGGGTGCGCCGGACGACGAGGAGGCAAAGGAACCCAAGTTGGCTGCTGAGGAAGTCGCCGTACGCAAGCAAACCAAGAAGCCTTCCCAACTCGAACTGGCGACACGCCCCGCGATGCTTGTTATGGTCGATCCTGTAGGTCCTGGTGAAACCCCTCGACGGGCCGCGCAACTGGGCTTGAACTATCTCCAGGTTGATACGCCCGCCTGGCAGAACAAGGCGGCCTGCAATGGATGTCACATGCAATCGCAAGCGCTCATGGGCATGGCGCTGGCGAAGAAGAACAGGTACCGGGTGCAGGAGAGACCCGCATTGGCCCTGGGTGAGTTCATGGCCACGCAGAGCTATGCAACAGATGGAGGTCTTTTCGCTGCTCTGGCACATCGGTATTACATTTCGGGTTTTGCTCCGTCCCGCAAAGAGCTGCTGCAGGGAACGGTCCAGACGATGCTCGAAGAGCCTCCGGAAGATTTTGTGTTTGACTCCGGCGACCGTCCTCCCATTGAGGCGGGGACAGTCACCGGCTCATCAATGGCGGTTCAAGTCTTTGCCGAGGCGCTTCGCAGTGCGGGCCCGGACGCGCGGACGAAAATCAAGGCGGCGCAGGATGGCGCGCTCGCCTACCTGAGGACGGCTCCGGCCGAGACAGTTCAGGATCGCGTGATGAAAATCGTGGCGTTTGTTGAGGCGGGCGTCAAAGGTGAGGTTCTGTCCAACGAAGTCTCGGCTCTCCTAAAGCTTCAGAATACTGATGGCGGGTTTGGAGAAGCGAAAGGTGGGGGAGACAGCAACGCTTACGGTACCGGGCAGGCGCTCTATGCGCTCCGCACCGCCGGCACACCCATCGATTCCCCGGCCTTTTCGCGTGCGGTGAAGTGGCTGGTGCAGCACCAGAGCTGGAGTGGCACCTGGCCGCTCGTCGCGACGCTTTGTGCCAGTGACATTGCCCACACGATGTGGGCCGTCATCGGATTGGCGGGCGGCCTCGAGGCGACTTTGCCCATTCGTATCACTGCGGTGGCGCGGGATGAAAAAGGCGGTTACATCACTGATCTGAAAGCTGCGGACTTCTCGATACTCGAGGACGGAACACCACAGACCATCCTTGAATTCCGCCGTCAGACGGGCAACTTGAGCATCGTGTTGGTGATCGACACCTCAGGAAGCATCCGGGCCGCACTGCCGAGCATCGTTCAAGCCGCCACACATTTCCTTAACCTGCTGGGCGCCGGTGACAAGATTTCGCTGGAAGAGTTCAGCAACCGTCCCCAGAGTCCCAGCGCATTCACGACCGACCGCGCCAGCGTCGCAGCGCGGCTGAAAGTTCTCAAGGCGGCGGGAGGCACGGCGCTCTATGATTCCATCGGGGTGGCCCTGGAGCATCTGCGCAACATGCCAGAACCCCGTGGAATCGTCCTTCTGACCGATGGCAAGGACGAGGATGCCAGCGGTAAACGTGCTGGCAGCCGGTCCACCCTGAGCGCGACGCTGGCCAAGCTCCAGGAATCAGGGATTCCGTTGTACGCGCTTGGTCTGGGCGGAGGAGTGGAGAAGGACGTGCTCACTCACCTCGCGGGCGCATCGGGTGGGCGAGCCTTCTTTGCCCCCGCGGCCCAGGACCTCGACGCCATCTATCGTGAGCTTGCGGCAGCGCTCCGGGCTCAATACGTGCTGACCTACAATTCCTCGCGCCCCACGGCCGATGGCAAGTGGCGCGCTATTACGGTCCGTACGGCTCGACCAAACGCCAAGGTTGAGGCGACGCCTGGTTATATGGCTAGCCGTGACCTCCTCCAGTAGCTTGTGGAGAAGGCAATTCCTGTACGATCCGCCGCGGACTGCCGGAGGAGTGCAGGTTCTGGATGACGGCGCAAGGTCGGTAGCTGTGGGTGCTGGCAAGCTGCTGCTGTAATACCCGGTATAGACCAGGTCGAGGCACCGGGCGCCAAAGGAGCAAATGATGTCAAAGCAAACTCACGCGATGAATAGGTGGCCGGTTCGGTTCCTGCTCGGATGCGTTGCCGCCATGTTCGCGACGTCTGCCGCCCTGGCCCAGACGAAGACGCAGCGGCTGGCCATCGTGGGCCGTGAAAGAGGCCTGAGTCCCCTATCATCTACCACCAAAGACGAATTGGAAAAGAATGGTGTCAAGATCGACGATGGGTTGCTACCGGACGAGTTCGACGCCCCCCTTCTAGCGGCACACGACACCGTTGTCTTTTCCCAGATTTGCTCGATCGGAAAGGACCTGAGCCCCGAGATGAAGCAAGCCCTGCTGAAGTGGGTGGCGGAGGGGCACAAGTTTATCCTGCATGACGCCGACAACTGCTGGGTAGAGAAGAAACCGGACTACTCCTTTCTGCCTTTCAGTTTTGAGACGGACAGCCCGGGCGGGCACGCCGCCCCGGGCGACGAGCTCTTCTTCGTCGAGAACAACACGCTCGGCACCAGCGACCCCCGCGACAAAACCCACTTTGTAGACCTCGCCAAATGGGTGGAAGGAAACGAGGGCAACAACGAACTGGGCGATTCCAATATCGTCAAGACCCAGTCGAAGGACTGGTGCGGGCACATGTTCGGCACGAACGTGCAGGGACCAGCGGCTTCAGCCACATGTACGCCCATCACGGCAAGGGCCTAGTCATCTACAATGGCTTCGACATCGACCAGAGCGGCGGTACTCCTGCCTACGATCAAATCATTCGTCTGGAGCTCGCGCAGCCTTTCAACCCCGATAAGCTGCCCTGCACGGTGCGCGTGGCCGCTGCTTTCCTGATTACCTCGCCCCCTAAAACCCAAACGCAGAAGATGGCCGCGGGGAAATCCTTCACCTTCCCCATCAAGCTTTATTCCAACCAGGGGTACCAGGGAAATGTGAAACTGTCGCTTTCGGTCTCTCCCTCGGACCCGGGACTCAGCGGAACGCTCAGCCCGACCTCCGTCCCGCTTGAGACCAAAGCAAATTCCACCCTCACGGTCCAAGCGGCTCCCTCCACCAAGGTGCAGACCTATTCGCTCAAGGTCACCGGCAGGGACACCCGGGGCCAGGAGAATTCCACTTTCCTGACTCTGATCGTGCCCCCGCCCGAGCAGCAAGATGGTACCTTGACGATTCTCCCGCCGAAGATTCTCTCCGCCGTCGCGCCCGCCAAGAACCTCGAGATCATCCTCGACGACTCGGGTTCCATGAAAGAAGTGTTAAGCGGCGGCGCGAGCAAAATCCAGATTGCCCGCAAGGTGCTGAAGGATGTCATCGCCAAGCTGCCCGACGATGCGAACGTGGGATTGCGCGTTTACGGACATCGATATAGCAGTAAGGACCCTAAGACCTGCACCGACTCGGAACTCGTTGTCCCCATCCAGAAACTAGACCGCGAAAAGATCGCCAGCATCGTCAACAAGCTGGTGCCCAGGGGTGAGACGCCTCTGGTCTATTCCATCCTGAAGGCACCGGAGGATTTCGGCGGGCAGAAGTCTGGCAGCATCATCCTGGTCACTGACGGTGAGGAAAGTTGCCACGGCGATACCAAGACCCTGGGCGCAAAGCTGAAAGCCGCCGGCGTGGACTTCAAGCTGAGCATCGTCGGCTTCGGGATCACGCAGAAGGCCTTGCAGCAGCAGTTGCAAGGAATCGCCAAGTCAACGGGAGGCGAGTACTTCACGGCCACCAGCGCCGGAATGCTCACCGCCGCGCTCTTACAGGCAACCGCACAGAAGAAGGCCTTCGTGGTTTTCGGCGCGGACGGCGGGGAAGTGGCGCGCGGAGTGGTGGGAGAAGAGCTTACCGTTGCTCCCGGAACCTACAGGGTCACGGTCCTTGGCAAAGAACCCGTGTCCCTGAACAACGTTCGCGTCGAGCCCGGCAAGCAAGTGCAACTGAAGCTGCTCCAGACGGGTGAGAAGTTGGAACTCCAGCCCTAGCAGGATGCTGAAAAGATCTTCCGAGGCACACCGTAAGGGTGGGGTGGAACCTGTCCCGACCTCTCCGGATGCTCTCCATTCCAAGCTAACTATCTGATACAACGCGGCAATCTAGCTCCCGGACTGGACATAACGCCGTACTGCAAGTACGACAAATTGTCTTCTCTCAGCAGATTGAAGGCGTTGACCACAGAACATAGTGTCGTTGGATTTGCTGGTTAGGAGCTGCAAATTCCATAATTGGAAGATGACTTTACGTATTTACGAATCCGACTGGGCCTACGTCGAATGCTTACTCCTATTTTCAATTACTTACGAACCTGAAAAAAGGGGAGTTACTGGCAATACCCTTGCGGAACGCCAAGGACGCATGCGTGTAAGGCCGTACGCTTGCAGCCGGAAGTTTCCTTTATCTTCCAAGTGCTAGATATCGGCGTCGACAATATGTTCATAGGGAGGACATTTGTGAACAGAATAATCTTGTTCCTTGGCACGCTCCTCTTCGCCGTGTCTCTCAGCGGTTGGGCTCAGGACACAGCCAACCTCGTGGGTACCGTTACGGACTCCACGGGGGCTGTCATCCCGGGCGCCAAGGTCGTGGTCTCGAACCCCGAAAAGGGGGTCACGCGCGACCTGGTTTCCAACGCGGCCGGAGAGTACGCGGCACCCAGAATACCCATCGGCGATTATATGGTGACCGCCGAGGCCACGGGCTTCCAGAAGCTCGTGCGCTCAGGGATCACTCTGACAGTGGGGCAGACTCTGCGGGTGGACCTGCAAATGACCGTCGGTCAGGTCACCCAGGAAGTCACCGTTACGGGCAACGTCGCGCGCGTCGAGACTGAAACCGGGGCGATCTCCGACGTCGTGACCGGATCCCAGATCACCAACCTGCAACTCAATGGGCGGGCATTCACGGCCCTCTACACTTTGATACCGGGCGCCGTCCAAGATAACAGTTATGATCCCACGGCGGTCGGGATCAACGGTTTCGCAGCGATTTCATTCAACGGCAACCGCATGGAGTACAACAACATCGAGATCGACGGCGGGAACAACGCCGATGAGGGCTCGGGCGGATCGTCGATCAACACTTTTCCGAGCCTCGACAGCATCGCGGAATTTCGCGTCTCCTCGTCCAACTTTGGCGCTGACATGGGCAAGCACGCCGGCGCCACCATCGAATTGGTAACCAAGTCGGGGACCAAAGACTTCCACGGCACCGTCTTCGAATTCCTGCGCAACGAAAAGCTGGATGCCAACGACTGGTTCATCAATCGAACCCCCTGGTCTAGCCTGGACGCCCAAGCGGATTGCCACGGCAATGCGAATGGCCCTTGCGATGCTCCCAAGACGCCCCTCAAACACAACGAGTACGGGTACAACATCGGCGGGCCGTTCTGGATTCCCGGCCATTACAACACGGACAAGTCGAAGACTTTCTTCTTCTGGTCCGAAAGCTGGCGGAAGTATCGGGACGGAATCGTGGTGGGCCCGACCGACGTGCCGACGCGCCTAATGCGGGGCACGGACAATGGGGGGATTTCTGGGAATTTTAGTGAGTGCGATGAGACTTCGTCTCTGCACAATCCCGTTGTCGCTTCGAACTGCACGCTACCCACTGATCCCGCGACGGGCCAACCCTATCCGGGAAACATCGTGCCGATCAGCGCCAACGCCAAAGCGCTACTCGACGCCTATGTTCCGCTTCCCAATAACGGCGTGCAGAGCTATCTCGCCGCCACCAGCCAGCCGACCAACTGGCGGGAAGAGCAAGTCCGGGTCGACCAAAACATCAGCGATAAAACGTCTGTTTTCGTGCGTTACACCAATGACGCGTGGAATCAAGTCGCGGTTCCGGCGCTGTGGTCAGACGCCTCGACGGACACGGTGAAGACCTTCTTTGCTGGCCCCGCCAAAAGCGCCGTGCTGCATGTCACGCACAGCTTCAAGTCCAACTTGATGAATGAATTCGTCATGGGCTACACCGTAGACCATATTCGCCTCTTCCCGCTCCCCAACGTTTCCTCGGTGGCGGGCTCGCTCGATAAACCCTCCGGCTGGGCCATGAACAACTTGTTCCCGGCCAACGCGAACAACCCGCTGCTCCCGAGTGTCGAAATCGACGGCGGCACGCCCTTCGCCGTAACCGGTGATGCCAGCAATCATCCTTGGTTCAACTCCAACCCGGTTATCACATGGAAAGATAACGTCGCTTGGACCGTCAGCAAACACACCTTGAAGTTCGGATGGTACCTGGCGAAATTCCGCAAGAACGAACAGTTCGGCGGGCGGACCCAAGGTTACCTGCACTTTACGGGTTCAGGGCCCATCACCACCGGCAACGCCCTCGCGGATATGTTCGTGGGCCGCATCGAACGGTACACGGAGGGGACCACGACCGTCGCCGGCGTCCCGGTGGGCGGTTACAGCAAGGGCCACTGGCGCAGCACCGACTTCGAACCTTACTTCCAAGACGACTGGAAAGTCACCCGCAAACTGACACTGAACCTGGGGTTGAGGTACTACTACTTCGTTCCCATCCACGATGTCTCCCAGCCGCAGACCATCGATTCCGGGTTCCTCCCGGGCATGTACGACCCGACCAAGCAGGCCCAGCTCGATGCGGACGGCAACGTCATCCAAGGTTCCGGCTTCGACTACACGATGTTTGGCAACGGCCTGGTGGAGTGCGGCAAGGGCGGGATCGTGAAAGGCTGTACGGTCGCCTACCGCAAAACCCTGGCGCCGCGCTTCGGTTTTGCCTACGACCCCTTCGGGACCGGCAAGACCGTCATCCGGGGCGGCTTTGGCCTCTACTTCGAGCCCGGGAACGGAAACGAATCCAACACCGAGGGAGGGGAAGGCAACCCCCCGGTGACCCTCGCTCCTTCGGGCTATAACATTCTGGGTTATGACAACATTGTGCCAGGTTCTTACGGCCCCGCGGGTTATACCCCCATCCCTTATCATCAAAAGTGGGGAAGCGTCCAGCAATTCAGCCTGGGTATTCAGCACGAGTTTCCGGGCAACAACCTGTTGAGCCTTAGCTACGTGGGGACTCTGGGGCGACACCTGGCCCGCAATCGCGACCTCAACCAGATCCCCATTGGGGTGGGTACGATGAACGTGCCGGCGCTTGACGACACCAACACTCCGCACTGTGACGCTCAGCACAACTGTGACGTCCAAAATGTGCTGATCAACGCCGAGCAGCCCAGTATCTTCTTCGTGCCCTTCCGCGGCTACGAGGTCATGGGCATGAAGGAGAACACGGCGGTCTCGCACTACAATGCGCTGCAAGTCAACTTCCGGCACACCTTTGGCCACGGGTTGACCTTGCAGACGGCTTACACGTGGTCCCACAACATCGACGACTCGACCAGCACCTATTTCCAAACCGGCGTGGATGACGACAACCTGAGCCGCTGGCGCGGCACGTCGGACTTGAACCGCACGCAAGTGCTGGTGATGAATTACATCTACGACCTGCCGTTCTTCAAGAACTCGCCCAACCGGCTCCTGAAGGGCACGCTGGGGGGCTGGCGAGTAAGTGGCATCACCAGCTTCTTCACGGGGCAGCCGGTGGACTTCGGCTGCGGCATCACCGACATGTCCTCGGGTATCGGGGGAGGGGTCCGATGCAACACCCTCGGCCCGCTTAAAATCAAGAAAGGGATCGACAGCTCGGATACGGAATTTGGTCCTACGCCGACCTGGTTTGATCCCAGCGTCATCGGCCAGCCGACGCTCGAGCAACTGCGCGCCGACGGCCAAGCCGGCATGTTCGGCTACATGGGGCGCAACGTCCTGACCGGCCCCGGCCGAAACAACTGGGACATGGCGCTGATGAAGGACATCCAACTGCCCTGGTTCAAGGGAGAACACTCCACCATCCAGTTCCGCTTGGAGACGTTCAACACCTTTAACCATCCGCAGTGGAACGCGATTAAAGCCGAATGCGGCGGCGATACGCCGCCGGGCACGCCCTGCAGCGGAATCGAGAACAACCTCGATAACGGGCAAGTCAGTGGCGCGTGGCGTCCGCGCATCATGCAACTGGGCTTGAAGTTCATCTTCTAGCCTGGTTGCAGTTCTCATAGGGGCGCAAGGCCTTGCGCCCCTACAACGATTCCCTGAACCCTGGTCATCCCCTCTGGCGGGTGGCCAGGGTTCTTTCTTCTACACAACCAAGACACAAAGACACCAAGGTCTTAAATGACCCAATGACCCGATGAATCAATGATCCAATTCTTTGTGTCTTGGTGGTGAGATTTTAGTTCGTCTCGTCGGGGGCGTGGGTGACGCGCAGCAGCGCGATTTGGGTCCCTGTCCCTTTGCTCTCCAGCGCCACGACCTTTTCCTGGTCGTCGTGCTTGATCTCGAAGACAGTATTTCCTTCCTGGTTCTTTTCCGTGAACTTGGTCACTTCACTTCCCAGGCGGTGCTTGTAAAAGTCCCTGACTTTTTCGAGCGGGTCGGCAGTCTCGAATTTCGCCGCCACGATGCGCAGGTTTTGCTTGCCGGGTAAGCCCAGGTTGACGGTCGCGGAGTCCTTGTCTTTCATTCTTTTCGCGCCGGGATAAATGGGGAGGCCGAGCTGAGCTTCACTGATATCGCTGCGGACCTCCAGAGACCCGACGGGAGTCTTGATGGAGACTTCCTTCTTGCCTCCCGCCCCACCTTCGACCTGAACCTGGACGCTGCGGGCCAAGAAGCGAAGCCCCGTCCAGACGGTGACGACGGAAACCAATACGATGAGCGCCAGCACCAACAGCACGATGGCCAGGATGTGGCTGCCGCTGCGGGGAGGCGGGGGAGCAACCGGGGGACGGGGAGGTTGCGGGGCTGTCGCCATAACACACTCCTACCACTGACGTTCTAATGAGGTTTACGTTTTCCGCCGTGCCTTAGTTCCCTAAACTTGCCGTGGCCAGCGGCGCCGCGTCTAACGCCCGCGCCGCCGGATTTGCAAGCTCGTCTGAGCCCCCCAGGGCCCATCACCATCCTCGTCCGTGCCCTCCTTGAGTCCCTGTGATTCCACGTGCTATTCTGGCCAAGATGGCGGACGAACACCTGACGAATCCCAACCCGGAATCACAGAGGTACCAGGCGCTGCTCGAGGTCTCAAAAGCCATCGGGTCGCATCACGACCTTGCCGCGCTTTTCCACGAACTCGCCCAACTCCTGCACCGGGTGGTGTATTTCGACTACATGAACCTGATCCTGCACGACCCCGCGCGGAACACCATGCGGCTGCACATCCTCGCGAACCTCCGCCCTTCGGAGGCCAAGGCGGGGATGGAGCTGCCGGTGGAGGATTCGCCCGGAGGGCTGGTCTGGCAGACCCAGCGGCCCCTGGTCGTCCAGGACATCCAACAGGAAACGCGCTTCCCCTTCACTACGAACCTGCTGCGCGAGCAAGGCGTACAGTCCTTCTGCCTGCTTCCTCTGACGACTGCGCAGCGACGCGTGGGGGCACTGGGCTTTGGATGCCAGCGTACTCATGCCTACACGGAAGCCGACGTGGAATTCATGCAGCAGGCCGCCGGCCAAGTGGCGGTGGCCGTGGACAACGCCTTGAACTACCAGAAGGCCGAGCACTACGAGGAGCAACTGGCCTCCGAGCGCGACCGCCTGCGCGTGCTCCTGGAAGTGAACAATGCGGTGGTCTCGAACCTCGATTTCCACGACCTGTTCTCCGCCATCGCCGCCTCGCTGCGGCGGGTCATGCAAGGCGATTACGTCAGCCTGGCGCTTCTCGATGCGGAGAAGAAGCAGTTGCGGCTGCGCGCCCTGGATTTCCCGGCGGGCAAGGGCCCCGCCCAGGAGGAGATGGTGAGCCCGGTGGAAGGCTCGGTGGTGGAATCCGTGATCCACTCGCGCAAGGGGCTCATCCTGAAATCCCCCGAGGGCCAGCAAGCCGAGCTGGCGGAGACTCTCCCTCGCCACCTGGCCGAGGGATTGAAGTCTGCTTGCCTCGTGCCTCTCCTCAGTCGAAACCGCGTGCTGGGCACTCTGAATGTGGGCAGTTTCCGTGAACGCGCCTTCCACCAGGAGGACGTGGACCTCTTAAGCCAGGTCGCGAACCAGGTGGCCATCGCGGTTGAGAACGCCCTGGCCTATCGCGAGATTGCCGAACTCAAGAACAAGCTGGCGGAAGAAAAGCTTTACCTCGAAGACGAAATCCGCACGGGATACAACTTCGAAGAAATCATCGGCGAGAGCCTGGCTCTGAAGCGCATCCTGAAACAGGTGGAGACGGTGGCGGCCACGGACTCCATCGTGCTCGTGCAGGGGGAGACGGGCACGGGCAAAGAGCTCATCGCGCGCGCCATCCACAACCTGAGCGGCCGCCGCGAACGCACCTTTGTGAAAGTCAACTGCGCCGCCATCCCCACCGGGCTGCTGGAAAGCGAATTGTTCGGCCACGAGAAGGGCGCCTTCACCGGCGCCATCGCGCAGAAGCTCGGCCGCTTCGAATTGGCTCATGGCGGAACCCTCTTCCTCGATGAGGTCGGCGACATCCCGCTGGAAATCCAACCCAAGCTCCTGCGCGTTTTGCAGGAACAAGAGTTTGAGAGGCTGGGAAGCAACCGGACCCTCCGCGTCGATGTGCGCCTAGTGGCCGCCACGAACTGCGACTTGACGCAAATGGTGGCCGATCGGGAGTTCCGCAGCGACCTCTACTACCGCCTGAACGTTTTCCCCATTCTCGTCCCTGCGCTCCGCGAGCGCGCGGAAGACATCCCCCTGCTCGTCCGCTATTTCGCCCAGAAATATGCGCGGCGAATGAACAGGAAGATTGAAACCATCCCCACCGAAGACCTGGAGGCGCTCGCCCGCTACCACTGGCCTGGCAACGTGCGAGAACTCGAGAACTTCATTGAGCGCGCGGTGATCCTTTCGCGGGGCCCAGCTCTGCATGTGGCGCTCGCCGAGTTGAAGCCGCCGGCAGAGCTCTCATCAAGTTCTATTGCCACACTCGAAGCGGCTGAGCGCGAGCATATTCTCCGCGCCCTGCAGGAATCGAGATGGGTAATCGGCGGGCCAAACGGCGCGGCCGCTCGCCTGGGTGTAAAGCGCACAACTCTCCATTACAAGATGTCCAAACTGGGGATAACTCGCCACTCCTCGTGACGAAATGCAGTCACATGTCAACTATTCGTCAGACACACAACGGTTAAAACCCTCGAAGATTCCCATGTTTGCGACAAATGCTTCACTGTAACACTAACTAGCTAAACAAGTTAGAATAAGTGTCAAAATTCAGGCTAGATTGGCACGCGGCATGTTCTTTCACCCTGAGCGGAGGGTGACAGCTAACATGTTGCGGATCACTACTTCCAGTACTTCCTGGTCAACCACTTTCAAGCTCGAAGGCGAGCTTGCGGGGCCTTGGGTCAAGGAATTGGAGCAGTGCTGGCAGCAGGCACTCTCCACCGCTCAAGGGCAATCCCTGAGGGTGGACTTAACCTCGGTGACTTTCATCGATGCTGCGGGAAAAGCTTTGCTCCACGCGATGCACCAGCGAGGAGCTGAATTCATCGCGGTTGGCTGTTTAACAAAATTCATCATAGAGGAAATCACGCGTCGCGAGGGGCAACCCGATCGAACGCCGTAGGTTCAATCTTATGCGCAGCAAACATTACGTTTTGATCTTGTTCGTCTTTTGGCTTTCGCCGCTGGCCGGGTCCGCCCGCGCCCAGGATAAACCTCCGACGCGGTTGACCTTGATCCAGGCAATCCAGCTCGCCTTGAAACAGAACCCCCAGGTGCAGATCGCGAACCTCAACCTGGCCCAGAGCGAGCAGGATCACACTGTGGCTCGCTCCGCCCTGCTGCCTCAGGTGGGTCTGGAAGTGTTCGACCGTGCCCAGCGATTCAACATTCAGGCCATGATTGGACTCTCCTTTCCCGGGGTCGCCCAGCATGCTGGCCCATTCCAGGTGTTTCAGGCAGGCCCTGGCTTCTCGATGCCGGTATTTGACCTGACGCTCTGGCGGCGCTGGCAGGCCGCGCATCAGGGTGTGCGGGCGAGCGAAGCGCAAGAAACCACGGTCCGCGAACAGGTCGTGCTGCTGGTGGTTTCGCAGTACCTCGGCGGCATGCGGGCGGGAGCCGCCGTGTGCGCTGCCCGTTCACGGGTGGACCTGGCCCAGGCCCTCTACGATCAGGCGGCGGACCTTCAGCAGCACGGCGTGGGCACCGGCATCGACACGTTGCGCGCCAACGTGCAACTCCAGAACGAAAAGCAGCGGCTCATCGTGGCGGAAACGCAGCAGAAGATCGCTCTCTACGGGCTGGTCCGGCTGCTGAACCTGGATCCCCGGCAGACGGTGGAGCTGGCGGACGAAACCAGCTTCTTCGAGACCCCGGAATTCCAGGCCCAACAGAGTCTGGAGCGTGCGCTGGAAAGGCGACCGGAAATGCTGGCGCTGGCCTCGCGCGAGCAAATCGCTCGCCTGGCGAGGCGGGGGGCCAGCGAGTCCCGCCTGCCCTCGGTCAAGCTGGGGGGCGGCTGGGCCTACCAGGGGCTTTCCGCGCCCACTTCCATCCCCTCCTACCAGTATCAAGTGACCGTGGACATGCCTTTGTTCACCAGCGGGCGGGTTCGCGCCGAGATGACCAAAGCCGACCTGGAACTGAAGAAGGTCGCCGCGCAGAAGCAGGAGCTGCGCGACCAGATCTCTTTCGAGGTGAACACGGCCATCGTGCAGCTTGAGGCAGCGCGCAATGAAGTGAACGTCGCCAACCTGGGCGTGAAGCTGGCGCAGGAGGAAGTCACGCAGGCGCGCGACCGCTTCCAGGCCGGCGTGGCCAACAACATTGAAGTGATCTCGGCACAGGACGCGCTGGCCCGCGCCAGCGACAACCAGATTGCCGCGCTCTATCGCTACAACCAGTCACGCGCGGACCTGGCGCATGCCATCGGCCAGATGGAGGCCCTCTATGCCAAGTGAGGAACACAACACCATGGAACCCGACATTGCTGAAATCGAACGTGAAATGAGCCCCGAGGCACCCCTGCCCATCGAAGCCGCTCCCCCCAAGGGCGGCTGGGCGGAGCGCTGGGCGAATCCCAGGTTCCGCTGGGCCATGCTGGGCGCTGCCGCGGCGCTGGCGCTGCTCACCGTCGGAATGATCGTTCACTACCACAACCGCATCTCCACTGACGACGCGCAGGTGGATGGGCACATCGTGCCGGTGGCGTCGAAGATTTACGGCAATGTGGTGGAAGTGCTGGTGCAGGACAACCAGCCGGTGAAGGCCGGCCAGGTGCTCGCGCGCATCGACCCGCGCGATTATCGGGCCAAGGTGGACCAGGCCAAAGCCGCCCTGGCGCTCGCCGAGAGCCAGGCGCAGGCTGCCAGCGTGGGCGTGCCGTGGACGCAAGAGACCACCCAGAGCGGGAGTTCGGGGGCGGAGGCGCAACTACAGGCCGCCCAGGCCGAGTACGAGCGCGCCCGCCTGGCCTTCGAGCAGGCTTCTTCCGCCGATCTGGCCTATGCCCAGGCCAACGTGGAGAAGCGCCAGGCCAGTGATGAGCGCGCCAAAGCCGACCTGGCCCGCATGAAGCCACTGCTGGATAAAGCCGAGATCTCCCAACAACAGTACGACGCTTACCTGGCCGCGGCCCGGGTGGCGGAAAGCGAGCTGAAGGCCGACCGCCAGAAACTGGCCGCCGCCCAAAGCACCGTCGAAATCTCCAAGGCCGCCCTGCTGGCCGCGCAAGCGCGGGTTAATCAGGCACGTGCCGGGGTCCAGCAAGCCCAGGCGAACCACAAGCAGGTGACCATCCGCCAGGCCGATGCCGCGTCTTCTGCTGCCGCTGTCGCCCAGGCACGGGCCAACCTGGAGGCGGCGGAACTCCAGCTTAGTTACGCCACCCTCACCGCGCCGGTCGATGGTGTAGTCACCAAGAAGTCGGTGGAAGTCGGCCAGATCGTTCAGCCCGGCCAGGGCCTGATGGTGCTGGTTCCGCTACAAGACATCTGGGTGACGGCGAACTTCAAGGAAACTGCGCTGGCCAAGGTCCGCCCGGGACAGAAGGCCGAAATCAAGGTGGATATGTACGGCAAGACCTTCACCGGCTACGTGGACTCGGTTGCCGGGGCGACGGGCGCCCGGCTGAGCCTCCTGCCACCCGAGAACGCCACCGGCAATTTCGTAAAAGTCGTGCAGAGGATTCCGGTGAAAATCCTGCTCGACCCCATCCCGCCGGAGCAGGCTGTCCTGCGGCCGGGGATGAACGTGGAAGCGACCGTAATTACGAGTGAAAAGTGACGAGTGAGACTGTTGGGTGATTGGGTGATTGAGTGATTGAGTCATTTAGGAAAGAGGCTTCGATCGCCCGATGGCCTGATGACCCGATCCAGTTGTCACTTGGTCTTGATGGCTGACTGCTGATAGCTGACGGCTGACAGCCTTTTCCAGAAATGAAGACCCTTCTCGCACGTGCTCGAAATAACGGTGAAACCCACCCGTGGGTGATTGCCTTCACGGTGATGCTGGCCACCTTCATGGAGGTGCTGGACACCAGTGTCGCCAACGTCTCCCTTCCGCACATCGCCGGCGACCTCTCGGCGGGCTTGGACGAGAGCACCTGGGTCTTGACCTCCTACCTTGTTTCCAACGCCATCGTCCTGCCCCTGACCGGATGGTTCTCGACCCTCTTTGGGCGGAAGCGGTTCTACATGTGGTGCGTGGGGCTCTTCAGCGTCGCCTCTTTTTTCTGCGGGACGTCCCACAGCCTCGGGATGCTGGTGTTTTTCCGGGTTGTCCAGGGGGCGGGGGGCGGCGCGCTCCAACCCATCTCGCAAGCCATCCTGGTGGAAAGCTTCCCGCGCGAGAAGCGTGGCATGGCCATGGCCGTGTATGGCATGGGCGTGGTGTTTGCACCCATCATCGGGCCCACACTCGGCGGCTGGATTACTGACAACTACTCTTGGCATTGGATCTTCCTCATCAATGTTCCGGTGGGGATGCTCTCTCTCCTGCTCACTTCCCTGCTGGTCTTCGATCCCCCCTACCTGGTCCGCAAAAGCCTGAAGAACGGGTTCAAGATCGACTACATCGGGCTGGGCCTGCTGAGCGTCGGCCTGGGCTTCCTGCAGGTGGTGCTCGACAAAGGGCAACGCGAAGACTGGTTCGGATCGCACTTCATCGTTTGGTGCTCCATCCTCTCCGCCGTCGGGCTGGTGGGGGTGCTGCTCTGGGAACTGTCGCGAGAAGATCCCATCGTCGATTTCCGCATGTTGAAGGAGCGCAATTTCTTCCTGGCGACTTTCACCATGTTTATGTTGGGTTTTGTCCTTTACGGCACCACCATGTTGTTGCCCATCTTCTTGCAGACCTTGATGGGTTACACCGCGATGCTGAGCGGACTGGTGCTTTCTCCCGGCGGGTTTGTGGTCTTGCTGATGCTGCCGCTGGTAGCCCGGCTGCTTTCCAGATTCGAAGCGCGCTGGCTGGTGGTGTATGGCCTGCTGGTGACTTCGCTCTCACTACTGCATATGGCCAGCTTTAATCTCTACATCGATTTTCGCACGGCGATGCTGGCCAGAATCTTCCAATCCGCCGGCATGGCCTTCCTCTTTGTGCCCATCAACGTCATGGCCTTCTACTTTATCCCCAAAGAAAAGATCAACAATGCCACAGGTCTCATGAACTTGGCGCGCAACATCGGCGGCAGCGTGGGCATCGCCAACGTCACCACGCTGCTCGCCCGCCGCGCCCAATTCCATCAAAGCGTCCTTGTCAGCCATCTGACTCCCCTCGACCCGGCTTACCAGACGGCGATTTCCGGCGCCAGCCAGTTCCTGATGCAGCAGGGGTCGAGCGCCACGCAGGCACTCAACCAGGCCCAGGGACTTGTCTACGGCAACCTGATTCGCCAGGCCACCATGCAGGCCTTCGTCGATGCCTTCTGGCTGCTGGGCCTCACCTTCCTCTGCCTGATCCCCTTGATGTTCCTCATGAAGAAAGCTAAACCCCACGCCGGGCCTGTAGCGGCACACTGATGTTTTCGATTAAGCCGTCGGCCCCACAGGGAGGCGTCTGCGCCGAATCCGGTCTCTCTCAATGACAATGATGCAGGTGGATAACTCAGAATTCGGGATAGTCCCGAGCACCCGTCCGAGGCGCTCCAACGATTCGCGTTCGCTGTAGTCTCCGCCTCGGAAGAGGATCAGACCAGGCCCTTTGCTGCCTGTCATGGCCAAGAGTCGCGGGTAATCGAGATCGGCTGTGACCACCACCCGTGCCTCCTCCCGCGCGCGGCTCAAGACATCCGCATCAGATGCGTCACTTAACCCGGCCTCAGAGGCATGGAGCGCATCGTGGCCCCGTTCTGCCAGCCAGGCTGCTACTGCCGGGGAAAGAGGCATGTCCACCAGGAACTTCATCGGGAATATTCCACAGTTTCTTCTTCAGCCAGGTAAGCGGCGTAGGCAAGGGCTTGGTCAATGTCCTCAGCTTGGAGGTAGGGATACGCGCTGAGGATTGTTTCCTTCGTCTCCCCTGACGCCAACAAACCCAACAACCGTGAAACTGGGAAGCGGAGTCCCCGGATGCAGGGCTTGCCGGTACACAGATTGGGATCAATGGTGATGCGGTCGAGTTTCATAGCTCGTTCCTCAAGGTGAGATCATAACCCATACTGATCTGAAATGTGTGGGAGACTTCTCGGTTTCATTCGATCCACGCGGCGCGCCGCCAACTGCCCTCTTGCGTTTTGATTTTCCGTTTCCGCATCCCTGCCACCTCTAACCTCTCCCCTATTCCCTGTTCCCTATTCGCTATTCGCTACTCCCTATTTTCTGCGCCTGCCCCCGGACTACCGGCTTCTCTGCTCTGGCTTGAATCCTAACTGCCGAATCCTGGATCCTGAATCCTGCCCCCGATCCCCCTGATGTTCCTCATGAAGAAAGCTAAACCGCACAAAGCACCGCCCGTCGCCGCGCACTGATGTAGCGCCGGGCTCTGGCCGGCATGCCGCCCAGCGGTCGGCGCTACGCCGCCTGAGTGGCCCTGCGCGATTATCGTTCCATAACCTGATACCACTGCTTCACTCTTCCTCAGAATCCCCGCAGGTCGGTACTCTGCCTTCTGGGGAGGCCCTCCTTGGGCACCCGTTTCAGAACAACGTATTGAATGCCGCGCGCTTCGCAGAACGCTCGTTTTTCAGGAACGTCTCCGTCCTCGTTGGCCACGTACAAATCCGCCTTGAGGATCGCAATTTCCGGTTCGGCATCCATCCAGCCGTGCCCGGTAGAGATCAGGGCTTGTTTGACATAGCGAACCGATTGAACCATATATCGGCGCTCGTCCTGCGCAAACACGGGGTGCCCCTCTCCCTTGAGCAGTCTGATATTCTCGTCATGCCCCACGACCACATACAGGTCGCCCAGTTCGGAAACCTCCTCAAAAAACCTGACGTGCCCCGAGTGAAACCAATCATAGCAGCCTGTCACCATCACCCTCTTGTGCGACGACGGTTCTTCGGGGGGATCGAACCGTGTCACAGGAAAGCCCTTCAAGTCTTCTTTTTTCAAGACCCGGTATTCCATATCATGAGACTTGCAATATGCCCTTTTCTGAGCAGTATCGCTTGCCTCATCCACTACCCAGCTCTCAGGCTGTATCTCATCGATCTCTGGAATGGCGTCGCGTTCTACTTGCCCCGTCAACAGCCTTACCTCATTGACGTAGCGAATAGCTTGCAGCAGATACAAACGCTCTTCAATCAGAAACCTCGGGGCTTTTCCTTCCAGGAAGCGCACCGTTTCGTCTGACCACAGCAGGACGTGCACATCCCCTAACTTCGCTGCTTCTTCCAGAAACCGAACATGGCGGGACCCCAGATTGTCAAAACTTCCCGTTACGATGACTTTCTTCATGTCAGCCGTGTTTTTCTGCAAGCCTAACCTTGATGCGGATCGAGCCTGGTACAGGTTCTTCAGATACGACATAGAGATATCCGCCGCCACACCCGGAATACATGGCCCCCCCATACCTGGACTGGTAGTAACCCAGTATGGCCGGCAGATCCACGGTGATGGCCGGATGCCTGACCGTGTGAGGCAGAAGTCCCTCCCAGCACTTCATACACTCGTTCATTGAAGTACCCAAGGCTTTAATATCTTTCGCCAGAATTGCATCAAAGCACTCCTTGCCGGACTGACCTAACCTGCGTATCCATTCCGGGTCCAGGTGTTTTTCGCCAAGGGGGCTATAGCCATTGGGGCGCTGAGCAACCGGCAAGAGGTGAATCACTTCCTCCAACCAGTGCGCGATATGAGGATCGTTATTGGATTGGATATGCACAGGGAATAAACCACCTTCATAGGCATAATCATAGTCAAGCCTGTTGACACCGGGAAGAATCAGGCCGGCCATATCCTGTGAGCCGGATGGTTCCGGCTTCCCTTTGTTCTCAGCGTCGTATAATTCCCGGACAAGCTCCAGGGGATGTCTATCTGGCAATGTTCCGTTCCATACCTTCATGGCGACCTTACGGGTGCTAGTGCCCATCCCACATCGATCCATGAAACGGAAGGTGGGTTCCAGCCCGACTACGACCATTGATCCCGGCGGCGAGGGATTAAGCTTCGATACAAACGGTTGATCAATCCAACCACCGGCAAACGCCATCCGGTAGGGGATCTTGCCGATCACAGTGGTGATATCAGTGCGTTTTTGCGAGTCCATAAGCGTCAGGCGGCCTGAAAATGCTCGGTCACAGTCCTTTTGCCGGCTTTCCGGTCTGCGTATTGCTGCTCGATCCACGCATAGGTCTTTTCCAGCCCTGCGCGCAGCGGGGTAGTCGGCTCCCAATGCAGTATCTTCTTGATCAGTGTGTTATCACTGTTGCGGCCGGCGACACCCCTCGGAGCGTCAAGGTCATACTTGCGTTCGAGTTTCACTCCTGCAATATCTTCCACGAGACTGAGCAAATCGTTGATCGATATCAGGACGCTCGAACCAAGATTGATGGGCGTAGCGATCAAATCATCGCAGTGCATGATCATCTCAATGCCCCTGATGCAGTCGTCGATGTACATAAAACTGCGAGTTTGCTTGCCATCCCCCCAGATCACGATCTCGTGCTTGCCGCTATCTTTGGCTTCGATAACCTTGCGGCAGATAGCCGCCGGGGCTTTTTCGCGACCGCCATCCCATGTGCCACACGGGCCATAAACGTTGTGGAATCGAGCGATAAAAGTCTTCATCCCACGTTCCGCCCAGTACTCCTGGCAAAACATTTCGGACATAAGCTTCTCCCAGCCATAGCCCCTTTCAGCCATGGCGGGATAGGCATCCGACTCCTTCAGGGCTTTGGCGTCGGGGTCTTCCTGGAGTTCCGTGTTGTATGCGCAAGCGGAGGAGGAGAAGAAGTACCTCTCTACACCGGCCCGGTAGGCGGCCTCGATCATGTGGGTGTTGATCAGAATGCTGCGCAGGCATTGCACTCTGAATCTCTCAATGAAACCCATGCCACCCATGTCGGCAGCAAGGTTGTACACCTCGACGGCGCCCTCGCAAGCCTTTATACAATTGTCTTTCTCACTCAGGTCCATTGACAGGCTCTCAACGCCCGAAACTCTCTGGTACCACTCCGGTAAGGGCTTCTTATCAATGGCCCGGATTCGGGTGAATCCCTGATTGTGGAAATATGCGGTCAGCGCCCCAGCGATGAAACCCCCTGCTCCGCTGATGACAATCAAATCATCTTTCTTCAAAGTGGGGCTGTTTCCTGCTCTCTGCTGCTTGTTCATTTCTATGCTCCTTTTGAAAAGTGATCCACCTTTGGCCCTGCCCGCAACCACTACGGGAGGCCATCGTCAGGCCCCTATACGCGCTTAGCTGAGGATCTCCGGATACCGGGATATCCGGCAGCAGAAGATTTTAGCTCAAGTTGCAGCCGCCTTGGGCATCTATTTCACGTTGTCCGGGCCAGTTCAATGGGTATTCACTGTGTTGGGGGGGGCAGGGACAAGGGGTTGGAGATTTCAGGTTGCGGATCTCGGATTGAGAAAAGGCAAGAGGTGGTTGCGGGTTCACTCGCCTCAGCACTCGGGGAGCGGCGAGGCGCTCAGGAGCCTGACGGAGTTCCACGCTTCCCCGTGTCTTGAGGCGCACAACCATAGGATGGTATCCTTCATGGTGAAGCACAAATCCCATCCCGGCCACGGAGGTAGTTCCAATGCAGTATCGCAAACTGGGCCACAGTTCGTTGAAGGTCTCGACGCTAGGATTAGGCTGCATGGGCATGTCGGAGTTTTACGGCGCTCGGGACGATCAGGAATCCCTCGCCACCATCCAGCACGCTCTCGACCTAGGGGTGAGCTTTCTCGACTCCGCCGATGTCTACGGCAGGGGCCGCAACGAAGAGCTTGTCGGGAAAGCCCTCAAAGGCCGCCGGCACGAAGTGGTTCTGGCCACCAAGTTCGGCAATGTGCGCGAGCCTGACGGCCGCTGGGTAGGAATCAACGGGCACCCCGAATACGTCCGCCAAGCGTGCGAGGCCAGCCTGCGCCGGCTGAACGTGGGTACCATCGACCTCTACTATCAACACCGGGTTGACCGCAACGTTCCGATCGAAGACACCGTGGGGGCCATGGCGCGGCTGGTGGAGGATGGCAAGGTCCGCTACCTGGGACTCTCGGAAGCCGCTGCCGCCACGCTTCGCCGCGCTCACCGCACGCATCCGATCAGCGCTTTGCAGACCGAGTACTCGCTATGGAGCCGCGACCCGGAAGACGAGATCATCCCCGCCTGCCGCGAGCTGGGTATCAGCTTCGTGGCCTACAGTCCACTCGGACGTGGATTCCTCACCGGCAAAATCAAGAGCCCGGATGACCTCGCTCCCGACGACTGGCGGCGCAACATGCCGCGCTTCGTGGGAGACAATTTCCAGAAAAACCTTGATTTGGTACGGCACGTCCAGGAACTCGCCGCAGCCAAAGGATGCAAGCCCTCGCAGGTTGCGCTGGCTTGGGTGCTGGCGCAGGGCGAAGACATTGTACCGATTCCCGGAACCACCAAGCGCTCACACCTCGAAGAGAATCTCGCGGCGCTCGAAATCAAGTTCGTACCCGCTGAGCTTGCACGCATTAACGAGGTGGCGCCTAAGGGTGCAGCGGCGGGTGAGCGGTACCCGGAAGGGGGGATGAAGGTGGTGAACCTGTAGAGTGGTAGCCCGGAGAGCCGTTTAAGCCGTGGCAGGGTGCGCCTCCAATTCGAAGGTGACGAGAATGCTGGGTGAGGGGGCCAATCCCAGTTCTGCCAGGTCTTCTCCCTCCAGGTGCAGTTCCACCGCCTCGCGCAGATTGCGCGTGACTTCATCGAGGGTTCGCCCTTGCGTCACCACCGGAATCTCCAGACACTCGGCGACGTAACCCGATTGCTCCCCTGGACGAATCGCGGCTTTGATCGTGGGCTGCAAGGTCATCGCTTTCGCCTCCCTCGTCTTCCCCTGAGACTCCCCGCCGCCGCAGAGTCCTGAAACGAAGATTAGCAGACTCCTGCCGAGCCCTCAAGCGCTGGCTGGTACAGGCCCGGCTGTAGATTCTCTCTTGTGTTTCAAGAGGTTTTTTCTTTCTTGATGGGTGTGGGAAACTTCTTTCTTTTTTGAGTTCAGGAAGCGGCAAGGGCCACCTCCTGA
>Ga0315282_10000850_pt1 | contig 59694 bp, 44 predicted proteins | sample YL17G07_20_MG_FD_203693 | JGI IMG/M metagenome (GOLD analysis project Ga0315282, IMG submission 203693) | Sediment microbial communities from Yellowstone Lake, YNP, Wyoming, USA - YL17G07_20 | ecosystem: Environmental > Aquatic > Freshwater > Lake > Sediment | place: USA: Wyoming | collected...
GTGCACGTCCATGCCAATATACAACATTGTGAGCCTCCTTTCCGGATACGGGACAGTCTGTAGCCAAACTCACTTGTCCCAAGTCTATCCGACTGGAGGCTTTCTTCATAGTTTCACCCTATGAATTGCACCGATGTGTAAGGCGCGCCGGAGAGCGGGGAGTGTTTTGTCGGCAATCCGGCCAGGGCGGGTACGGAGCCCCGCCCCTACGTAATCGAAAACTGAGGAGGAGGCGGCGGGTATTGTCTTTCGGGGCGGGGCGGGTAAGGTAACAGGGCGTTTCTGGGAATGGAGAGGGGCTCGTTACAGGAGAAGGACATGGGCGGGTGGCAGTCACCGTATGAGTTGCTGAGGGAGGAGTTTGTACAGAGGGCGGGAGAGGGGTGCAGGATTACGGAGGGGCTCAAGAAGCGGTTTGCACAGATAGATCGGGAGAGGGATCGGTGGAATGAGCATGCGGTGGGGCCGATCTATGACGACCTCATGGCGCTGCCGGAGGATGCCGAATTGGCGGCGCGGGAGCCGAACGGGCTCGAGGAGATAAGGGCGCTCAGGCCTGAGGGGCCGAGGGATCTGGGGTGGAGGCCGTCGGAGGAGGAGCTTGTCGACAGACTTTGGGGGGCGTGGACGGGAAGGGCGTCCGGGTGCGCCTTGGGGAAGCCGGTCGAGTGCATTATCACGCCGCGGGGGGTGACGCAGCGCGAGGGGATCAAGACTTACCTTACGAAGCGCGGCGACTGGCCGCTGAGGGATTACTTCTCGGGGAGGGATCTCGCCGACGGGTACAAGCTCTTCTGCCCGCTGTCGCAGCGCGAAACAATCGCGTTCATGGAGGGGGACGACGACATCAATTACAGCCTCATCGGGCTATTCGTGCTGGAGCGGCTGGGGCCGGGTTTCACGTGGCAGGACGTCGCTGAGACGTGGATGAAGCATATACCGATGTGGTATATCTGCACGGCCGAGACGCAGGCGATGGTGAACTGGCTGGCCAACTCGTGCAGGGACGACCGCGGGCCGGTGACGAAGGAATTCACGCGCAGGCACAGGAACCCCTACCGCGAGTGGATCGGTGCGCAGATACGCGCGGACGGGTGGGCGTGGTGCTGCGCAGGCAAGCCGGAACTCGCGGCGGAGTTTGCGTGGCGGGACGCTTCGTGGACGCACGAGAGGAACGGGATATACGGGGAGATGTTTGTCGCGGCGATGATCGCGGCGGCGTTTGTGGAGCACGATCCGGCGCGCATTGTGGAGACAGGGCTGTCCGAGATACCCAAGGAGTGCAGGCTCGCGAAGTGGGTGAGGGAATGTCTCGGGTGGATAGGGGAATCGGGGGATTTCGAAACATGCGTGGGAAGGATCGAAGCGGCGTTTCCGGGGATGAACGGCGCGTACAGCTTGAACAATGCGCTCATCTGCGTGATGAGTCTCTTCTACGGAAGGATGGACACGGTCGAGGCGCCGGCGGTGGCGGTGATGTGCGGGCAGGACACGGACTGCAACGGCGCGACGGTGGGGTCGATTGTTGGGGCGGCGAGCGGCAGAAAATCGTTCAATATGGCGCTCGCGGGAAGACTCAACGATATTGTGAGTCCGGATATGATGGTTTTCAAACAGACGACGATGGCAGACCTTGCACGGCGCACAGCCAAGGTGTGGCACAGGGTGGATGAGTATGCCGCGCGGCGTGGGTGAGAAGGGTGTGAAGGGTGAGAAGAGTGTGAAGGGACCCTCTCCCCCAGCCCCTCTCCCGGAGGGAGAGCGGATGTTGGCGGCGCAGGAAACGGCGCCGTAGGGTCGGCAGGTCCGCCGCAGGCGGATCGTACTGGGCGCACAGCCGTGCGCCCCTACGACGTGGGGCGGCGGAGCGGGGAGGGAATCCGAGAGTACCGTTTGGAGCGCTCCCTCACCCCTTCCCCTCTCCCGGAGGGCGAGGGGACTTGAGCGGCGCAAGAGGCAGCGCCGTAAGGTGAACAGGCAAGAATGCCTGTTCTACTGAGGGCGCACAGCCGTGCGCCGCTACGCGCTGTTCGGCGGGGTGGGCATGACGCCTGGCGTTCCAGCAAGGGCGGGTACGGAGCCCCGCCCCTACTATGAGGGCGCGGCAAGCAGCGCCCCTACGGTGATGACAGCGTATGGCTGCGGCTTGCGGATTGCCGGGGGAACTGATAATCTAAGGCGATGGTTTTGAGAGAGGCTCGAAGGACACAAGCGGAAGGGGCGGACATTGAAGATAGTCGTAACGGGAGCGGCGGGGTTTATAGGGTCGCATCTGGCGGAGAAGCTCGCTGGCGTGGGGCACGAGGTCGTGGGAATCGACTGCTTCACGGATTACTACAGCGTCGCTCTGAAGGAACAGAACGCGGCGGATGTGAGGGCGGCGGGGGCGAGCGTGCTCGACCTCGATCTTGCGGAAGACCCTCTCGAGGCGGCGATTCTCGGGGCGGACGCGATATACCACTCGGCGGCGCAGCCGGGGATAAGCAGGACGACGCCGTTCGAGGTGTATCTGCGCAACAACATCGTCGCGACGCACAGGCTTCTCGAGGCGGCGATGACGCTCAGGGCGCGGCCGTTCTTCGTCAACATCTCCACGTCGTCGGTATATGGCAAGCACGCGACGGACGCCGAGGACGCGGCGCCCAAGCCGGCGAGTAATTACGGCGTCACGAAACTCGCGGCGGAGCAACTGGCGCTATCGTATTACAGGGACAAGGGGCTCCCCGCGTGCTCGTTGAGGTTATTTTCGGTGTACGGACCGAGGGAGAGGCCGGACAAACTTTATCCGAAGCTTATCGGGTGCATTCTCGACGGGAAGCCATTTCCGCTGTTCGAGGGGAGCAGGGAGCACTCGCGGAGCTTCACGTACGTGGGGGACATCGTTGCGGGGCTCGTCGCGGCATTGGAGCACGCGAAGGACGCGGTCGGGGAGATATTCAACATCGGGTCCGACGTGGAGATGACCACGGGGCGCGGGATAGAGATCGTTGAAGAGATCATGGGCGCGAAGGCGAAGTTCGAGGCGGTGCCGAAGCGCGCGGGGGATCAGCTCCATACGAGAGCGAATATAGAGAAGGCGAGAAGGGTGCTGGGGTATGACCCGAAGACGGGGCCGGAAGAGGGGCTGAGGGCTGAGGTCGAATGGTATAGGGCGGCCTTCGGCCGGAAGGCTTGAGGCGTGAGAAAACAAGGCTTGGGGCTTGGGGCTTGAGGCTTGGGCAGAGGCATGATCCCTCACCCTGCCCTCTCCCGGAGGGAGAGGGGTTTGACCGGCGCGAAAGGCAGCGCAGTAAGGTGGTCCGCCGGAGGCGGATCCGCCCCACCAAGAGATGAGACGTAGTCCGGCAGCGGGGCCGGGATTCAGATACAAAGCACATTATGGAGCGGGCCCTCACCCCTGCCCCTCTCCCAGAGGGCGAGGGGACGCGCGAGGCATCTCGCGCGTAAGGTCGACAGGCAAGAATGCCTGTCGTACTGGGCGCACAGCCGTGCGCCCCTACGATGAAGAACAGATACACGTCCTGCAAGAATCCTACCGACTATTTCGCTTTCCGGGCGCGTCCCTTGGCGGCGTCTTTGGCGCGCTGGGTGGCGGCTTTGTCGGCTGCGGCTGCGAGGGCGCGGGACTTGGCGGCGGAGCGCTTCATTTCGGCGACGGATTTGGTGTGGAGGCGGGCGGCGCCTTGGGTGCCGTGGGTGCCGAGGTTTTTCTCCGTCGCGAGGCGGCGCTTAGCCGCGGGGATGGCGCGCTTATACTGGGGGAGCCACTCGGCCTGGGCGACAAGCATCGCGTCAGTCATCTGCCAGATCTCTTCGGTGTTACACACGGCGGCGGTCAGGGGATCGTGGAGCATGGCCTGCTTGAGGAGCGTGACGTCGCCGGCGACGGCGGCCTTGACGGCCATGCGCTGGACGTTGATGCTTGCGATGCAGGTTGCGGCGCACGCCAAAGGCAGGTCGCCGACGCGGGGGACATTGACGCCGGTGCGGTCAACGTAGCCGGGGACTTCCACGATGCAGTCGTCAGGGAGATTCGATATGGCGCCGTTATTGCGAACGTTGAAGTGTCCACGATATCGACGGCCGGTCTCCAGCCCCTCGATGATGTAACTTCCGTGCTCGGTGCTGCGCGAAGAGGGGCCGATGGGCTCATCCTTGGCTTTGAGCCAGTTGGGGAAGTCGGTCTTGAACCAGTTGCGGCCTTCGGTGCAGACGCGCAGATATCCGCCGGTTTCGCCGTTAATCCAACTGGAGAGGTCGATCCAGCGGCGGATTTCTTTCGCGCGCTTGCGGTACCAGGGGACGTATTCGGAGAGGTGGCCGTTGGACTCGGTGGAATAGTAGCCGAAGCGGCGAAGGACGTCGATGCGGACCTTTTCGGTTTTGCTATAGCGGGGATGGCGCTCGAAGGCGCGGAGCAATTCGGCGGGCGTGATCTCGCGGCCTTTGTAGATGATCTTCACATACCAGGTCTGATGGTTGATACCGGCGCAGATGATGTCCACTTCGCTTTTGTCCTTCGCGCCGAGGACGTTTGCGATCTGGCGCCAGCCGCCTTCGACGCCGTGGCAGAGGCCGATGGTGTTGACGCGGCCGTACTCGATTGCCGCCCAGGTGTTCATGGCGTTGGGGTTGGCGTAGTTGAGGAGGAGGCAATCGTCCTTGGCGACCTCGCGGATGTCTTTGCAGAAGTCGAGGACGCAGGGGATATTGCGCTGGCCGTACATGATGCCGCCGGCGCAGAGGGTATCGCCGACGCACTGGTCGACGCCGTATTTGAGGGGGACGTCGATGTCGAGCTTGAAGGCCTCGAGGCCGCCGATGCGGGTGACGTTAATGACGTAGTCGGCGCCGGCGACGGCGCGACGGCGGTCGGTGGTGGGGGTAATCGTCGCGGGGAGATTGTTGTTGCGGAGGTCCTTTTCACATAGTTCGGTGACCATTTCCAGGTTGCGCTTGTTGATATCGGTGAAGGCGAAATGAGTGTCGCGCAGCTCGGGGACACTCAGGATGTCGCGGAAGAGCTCCCGCGTGAAGCCGATACTTCCGGCGCCGATGAATGCGACCTTGATGGGCATGAGAACCTCCGTAAAGACGTGAAACCAGTCCGAAGTCCGAAGTCTGAAGTCCGAAGAAACACCGTACAGCAAACGGAAAAAAGGCCAGAGTTCCGGCACTGCCGTGGCAAGCCGGGGGCCGGAGCAAGGTCATGCAACCTTCACCACCAAGACACCAAGGGCACCAAGAACACCAAGGCAAAACCCGGCTTCGCCAAGGGCTTAGCCGTGGCAAGCCGAAGGCAACAGTGTATTGGTAAGAGCCGGCGTGTCAATTGGAACGACGTTCACGAGAGCGCGTGGAAAGTGCGAAAAGGTCAGGATGCGTCAGCAGGCAAGGCATGATTCGCAGATGGAGCGAGATCGGGATTCCGGCGAGGGCGGGTACGGAGCGGCGCCCCTACAAAGGCATCGGATGGGGGAGTTTTCAGATCGCAGGATGAAAGCGTTTGAAAAAAGTTGCACGGCGGGCGATAATACGGTTGTTGGGCTGGCGAAGATTATCAACAGGGTGAATTATGGCAAAGTATGAACCGTTCGGGCAAGTGGCAGTGAGACTGGGGTTCTGCACGCAGGCGGACGTGGAGGAGGCGCTCAAGGCGCAGGCGGATCTCAAAGTCCAGGGGAAGGAGCACAAGCTCATCGGGATGATCCTTCTGGAGATGCGCGCGCTCTCGACGACGCAGTTGATCGGGATCCTTCAGTACTACGAGCACTCCGCGAGGGTGCCGCTCATGGAGGACGGAGCGCAGGCGTAGGGGCGCGGCCGAAGGCCGCAGAAGTGCGCATGCGGCCCGGGTGAGAAGAGTGTGAAGGGTGTGAAGAGTGTGAAGGGCCCCTCACCCCTGGCCCCTCTCCCGGGGGGAGAGGGGATATAATCGGCGTAAGAGACGCGCCATGAGGTCGGTCCGCCTGGGGCGGATCTGCGACGAATGCCTGCCGTGGGTGCATAGCCGTGCGCCCCTACGGGTCGGGCGACGCATGCGTCGCCCCAACAGTTGGTATCCTGATATCTGGCCGCTCAGATTTCATGTCGATGGGATTCCATGGCACCGAGATACAAACTTATTGCTGTTGATATTGACGGGACGCTGCTGGATGCGGCGGAGGAGATAACGCCGCGGGTGGAGGCGGCGGTTCGGAAGGCGGTTGGGGCGGGGGCGATTGTGGCCTTGGCGACAGGACGAAGATACCGGAGCGCCCTGCCCTTCGCGCAGGCGCTTTCGCTCAACTATCTCATCTGCCAGCACGGCTCGGTTGTGAAGCGCGTGTCGGATAATGCAACGCTCCTGCGCAAGCCGCTTGCCGAGGACATCGCGAAGGAGACGGGGGAGCTCATCGCGAAGGCGGGATTTGAGCCGATGTATTTTGTCGATGCTTATGAGAGCGGCGTCGACGTCATATTCGCAGTGGAGCCGCGAAGGCTGGGGATGCGGGAGTACGCGAAGCTCAATCCGGGCATATGGCGGGTGGGGGTCGAAGCGCTAAGCGGCAAGCCGATCGTCGAGGTGGCGTGCTTTGACGACCGGGAGAACCTGGAGGCGCTTCAGGCGAATCACGAGCGCAGGGGGCTCGCGGCCGTCACGAAGTCGCATATCATGAAGGTCACCCATTACTCGTTTGCCGGACTCGAGATCATAAGCAGGGACGCGGGCAAAGGGAACGCGCTTATGGCGCTGGCTGACATACTGGGGGTGGCGCGCGAGGAGACCGCGGCCGTCGGCGACGGCGTCAACGATATGGAGATGCTCGAGGCGGCGGCCTATAGCGCGGCGATGGGGAACGCGTCGCAGGCCTTGAAGAACATCGCCGATTTCACGGTTGCGGCAAATGACAGGGGCGGCGCGGCGGAGGCGATTGAGAGGATTCTGGCGGCGGGATAGGGCGTTTTGCGAAGCGCTCCAACGCGAAGGCAAAAGCACACCGGATTTGGCGCAAAACAGCTAACAAATCCTGAATATCCCAGACACTTACGCAGTATTACGCACTGTTACTTAACTTGAATAAAATAAGCAAGTTCGGTACACTCTACTGTCTATCTGACAGATGGCGTGCGATTGATCTTTTCGGCAAACACGCCGCGGTATAGCACTCGCCTACAGGTGGATCGGAACCCTTGGCGGGCGACGCATGCGTCGCCCCTACATGTTTCTACAGGAGCGGAATTTGAGCGAATCAGTTGGCCTTATCGGCAGGATATTCAAGACCGTCATCGGCACACGTAACGACAGACTGCTCAACAGGATGCGTGAGACGGTTGCCCGGATTAACGAGCTGGAGGAGCGCACAAAGGCGCTACCAGCGGAGGCATTTCCGGAGAAGACGGCGGAGTTCAGGAAGCGGCTTGCGGGCGGGGGGACGCTCGAGGATCTGCTGCCGGAGGCGTTCGCGCTTGTAAGGGAGGCGGCGGTAAGGACGCTGGGGCAGAGGCATTTCGACGTCCAGCTTATGGGCGGCATAACACTCCACGAAGGCAGGATCGCCGAGATGGTGACGGGCGAAGGAAAGACGCTTGTTGCGACGCTGCCGGCGTATTTGAATGCGCTCGAAGGCAAGGGAGTGCATGTAGTTACGTACAATGATTACCTCGCCACGACGGGCTCGAACTGGATGCGGCCGGTCTTCAACTACTGCGGCATGTCGGTGGGGTGCATTCTGGCGGATATGGACAGCCCGGAGAGGCAACAGCAGTACGGCTCGGACATAACGTACGGGACCAATAACGAGTTCGGCTTCGATTACCTTCGCGACAACATGAAGATGTCCTTGGATACGCAGGTGCAGAAGACGCGGCACTATGCGATCGTGGACGAAGTGGACTCGATCCTGATCGACGAGGCGAGGACGCCGCTCATCATATCCGGCCCGGCGTACGACACGACGCACAAGTACTACGAGGCCGACCGCGTCGCGAGCATGTTGAAGAAGGACGTCCACTTCCAGGTGAAGGAGAAGGAGCACCAGATCGTGCTCCTGGAGGAGGGCAGCGAGCGGGCGGAGAAGCTTGCCGGGGTGGGGTCGTTCTATGAAGGCGCGAACATGGACTGGCCGCACCTTATGGAGCAGGCGCTTCGCGCGCACCATCTCTACAAGCGCGACCGCGACTATATCGTGGAGCACGGCGAGGTGATTATCGTCGACGAGTTCACGGGCCGGCTCATGCACGGGCGGCACTGGTCGGACGGGCTTCACCAGGCGGTCGAGGCCAAGGAGAAGCTCAAGATCAAGGAGGAGAACCAGACCCTCGCGACGATTACGCTGCAGAACTTCTTTCTCCTCTATGACAAGCTCGCAGGCATGACCGGCACGGCGGCGACGGAGGCGACGGAGTTCTACAAGATATACAAGCTCGAAGTCGTCACGATACCGACCAACAGGCCGCTCATACGGGCGTCGCTGCCGGACGTCATCTATCGGTCGGAGCCGGAGAAGTATAAGGCCATCGTGGACGAGATAGTGCTCATTCATCGCACGGGGCGGCCGGTGCTCGTGGGTACGGTATCAATCGAGAAGTCCGAGCGCATCAGCGAGATGCTGGGCAGGCGCGGGATTATGCACGAGGTCCTCAATGCAAAGTATCACGCGCGCGAGGCGGAGATAGTGGCGCTTGCGGGGCAGATGGGGCACGTAACCATCGCGACGAACATGGCCGGGCGCGGGACGGATATCGTGCTCGGGAAATTCACCCGAGACGAGATCTTCGAGCATTGGAAGGAATGGGAGCTTGTGCCGAAGGAGCTGAGGTCGTTTGAAGCTCCGGAAGACCGGGAGCGGCTCATCAGGCACTGGGCGAAGGACTTCCTCGAGGAGAAGGATCTGAAGGGGACGACGGCGGAGGTCCTGGCGCGGATGAAGAAGGTGTTCCCGTTGTGGACGTTTAACCCCGATGCGAACACGGTTGCGGAGCTTGGGGGGCTTCACATCCTCGGCACGGAGCGGCACGAGGCGCGGCGCATCGACAACCAGCTCAGGGGCCGGTCGGGTCGCCAGGGGGACCCGGGGTCGTCGCAGTTCTTCCTGTCGATGGAAGACGACCTGATGAGAATATTCGGCGGCGACCGAGTCAAGAGGCTCATGGCCGAGGGGCAGGAGATATCGATGGGCTTCCTGACGCGGGCGTTGGAGCGCGCGCAGAGGAAGGTCGAGGAGCGCAACTTCGACATCCGCAAGAACCTTCTCGAATACGACGGCGTGATGGACGAGCAGCGAAAGCTCATCTACGACCAGCGCCAGAGGGTTCTGGCGGGCGAGAGCCTCAAGGAACTCGTGCTGAGCATGATCGAAAGCCGCGTCGTGAGCGCGTGCGAGACTTACCTCCAGCCTGCGGACAAGGAAGCGGAGCCGGACGCCGCTGGGCTTGCGCTGTGGGTGAGACAGAGATCTGGCGTCGAGATCGGTCCGGACGAGATCAAGGGCATGGAGCTTGCCGACGCGGAGGACTTCCTCGTCGAGCGCGTCAATGCCGCTTACGATCTGCGCGAGCAGGAGATGACGCCGGAGGCGATGAGGCAGCTGGAGAAGTTCATCCTGCTTCAGGTCATCGACACGAAGTGGAAAGACCACCTGCACACGATGGACCTCCTCAAGTCGGGCATCGGGTTGAGGTCGTACGCGCAACTGGACCCGCTCGTGCAGTACAAGAAGGAGGGGTACGAGCTTTTCCAGGAGATGATGGACGCGATCGACGAAGACGTGTCGGGGCTCATGTTCAGGCTGCGGCTTGCCAAGACCGCGGACGAAGAGCTCAAGTCGAGCGGCGTGTGGCGGGTGGCCGACGTGGTGCACAGGGAGTTTGCGGGGATGGACGAGCAGCGCGAGGCAGCCGAAGCGGCGAGCCATCGCGGGAACGAGAAGGTCAAGCCCATACAGCGCGACAAGCCCAAGGTCGGCCGCAACGACCCGTGCTGGTGCGGCAGCGGGAAGAAATACAAGAAGTGCCATGGGATCAATGAAAGATAGGCTGAAGACTGAAGGCTGAAGTCCGAAGGAATTGCATTCGGGCGAGGTCCTCGGGGAATGCGAGAGTGCAAGGTGGCACGGCCCTCACCCTGCCCTCTCCCAGAGGGAGAGGGGATTTCAAAGGACAAGGGGAACTTCGGAGGCATGAGGACGCCCTAATAGGCGGAGACGGCATACACGAGATGGAGGCGTGAGATGGGGTGTGGACTGAGGCAGGCGACGACGCTGATGGCGGTTGTGATTGTGGCGGGGTTTGCGTTTGGGTGCGCGAGCAAGCCCAAGGCGCACGTGGCGATTATGTCGTTTACCGATACAAGGCAGTACGTCGATCCGAAGGTTGAGAAGAAGTGGCTGTTCGGCGACAAGCTCACTATCGCCGAGTACACGACGAACGCCGTCGCGAACAGGGTCAAGAAGGCGGGCTATGACGTCGTGGTGGTGCGCAGCGGCGAGGCTCCCGAGGGCATAGACGCTGTGGTCGAGGGATCGATTTACAGTTGGGAGATTGTTCCCGTGAAGAAGCTGTGGCATTATGACGCGACGGCCGTCGCGCGAAGCAGCATAACCGTGACGAAGAAGGGGCCGGTTACGGCAGGCGACTTCTACTCCGGCGCCGTTACGAGCACGGCGGACGACGCCATAGTCATCAATGGCTTTGCGACCGGTGACGATACGGAGGTTCATGCGTCGGAACTGATCCTTAATCCCCTTTACGATCCAAGCGCACAGCCCCTCAGGGTGGCGGCAGAGAATATGGCGGACGAGATAGCATCGAAGGTCGTCGCAAGCCTCGAGGGAGCCGCGACGGAAGAGACGGCGCCGTCTGAAACACCTTTCAGATGAGGTGATCCGCCGGCGGCACGAGGATGTCATCACTGGCGGGCAAGCCGCCAGTGGCACATAAGGCCCCGCGGGACGTCAACGGGGGGTAGAAGCGGAGGGTGAATGGACGCGAAAGAGATTGCCCGGCGGGCGGAGATGCTTGCGCAGGCGAAGGTGAAGATGATCGCCGAGATGCGCAAGGTGATCGTCGGCCAGGAGAGGGTTCTGACTGGGCTTCTGGCGGGGGTGTTTTCGCGGGGGCACTGCCTGCTCATCGGCGTGCCGGGTCTCGCGAAGACGCTCATGGTGCGGACGCTCGCGTCGATACTGGACCTTTCGTTCAAGCGCGTGCAGTTCACGCCAGACCTTATGCCGGCGGACATAACCGGCACGGACGTGCTGGAGGACGAGAGCGGCAGGCGCGCGTTCCGGTTCATCCGCGGGCCGGTCTTTGCAAATATCGTCCTTGCCGACGAGATCAACCGCACGCCGCCCAAGACGCAGGCCGCACTTCTCGAGGCGATGCAGGAGCGGCAGGTCACCGTCGGGCAGGAGAGTTACGATCTGCCAAGCCCCTTCTTTGTCGTGGCGACGCAGAACCCCATCGAGCAGGAAGGCACCTATCCCCTGCCCGAGGCGCAGCTTGACCGATTCATGTTCAATCTCTTCGTGGACTATCCCGACCAGGCCGAGGAGGAGAGCATCCTTGGCGTGACCGGGAAGGTCTACGAGCCGCCGAAGAAGGTCCTCAACGCCGACGACATCAAGCGCATCCAGGAGGTGGTCGACGCCATCGCGGTGAGCCCGTTTGTGATAGCGTATACCGCGCGGCTCATCCGGGCGACGCGGCCGCATGACGAGCACTCGCCGGAGTTCGTGAAGTCGCTGGTGGAATGGGGCGCGGGGCCGAGGGCGGGGCAACATCTCATCCAGGGGGCCAAGGCGCTCGCGGCGCTCGACGGGCGGTTCAACGTTGCGACCGCCGACATCCGCGAAATGATGATCCCCGTGCTGAGGCACAGGATCTCCACCAATTTCCAGGCACAGTCGGAAGGGGTCGATTCGACCGAGATAATCCACAGGCTCATCAAGACGGTGCCAGAGCCGGACGTCAAGAAGTACGAGGGAAGTTAGGAACCCCCAGGAGTCACGCCATGGCCTCATTTGGCAAATACCTCATGCCGGAGGTTCTGCAGAAGGTCGCGCGGCTCGACCTCAAGGCGCGATTTCTCGTCGAGGGTTTCTTTGCCGGGATGCACGAGAGCCCATACAAGGGGTTCTCGGTGGAATTCAGCGATCATCGCAAGTACACGCCGGGCGACGAACTGCGGCAGATCGACTGGAAGGTCTACGGCCGCACGGACAGGTATTTCGTCAAGCGCTTCCAGGCCGAGACGAACATGGAGTGCCACATCATTCTCGACCGAAGCGCGTCGATGGACTATGAACCGCGAACGGTACGGCGCAAGTTCATGACAAAGTTCGAGTACGCGACGGCGCTGGCCGCGGCGCTCGGGTACCTCATGATTCTCCAGCAGGACGCGGTGGGGCTTATAACGTTCGATTCGCAGGTGCGCGACTACGTGAAGCCTGGGTCGAAGCGCTCGCACCTGGGCGACGTTCTCGCGCTTCTCTCGAACACCACTCCCGCGAAGAAGACCGACATCGCGGGCTCGCTTCACGAAGCGGCGGGGCTTTTCAAGAAGCGGGGGCTCGTCATCATACTTTCCGATCTTCTCGAGGATCCGGACAAGCTCGAGAGGTCGCTTGCGCATTTCAGATATCGCGGCCATGACGTGATCGTCTTCCACGTGCTCGATGCGGCGGAGGCCAATTTCCCCTTCGAGGGGCCGATGACATTCTTCGACCCTGAGACAAGCGGACGGTTGACTGTCGACGCGGACGCGGTAAGGGCGGACTACCTTGCGGCCATATCGGGTTTCGTAGAGGACCTGCGGCGGCGGTGCCTCAGCCGCGGGGTCGATTATGTGCAGCTCGATACGTCGGTCGCGTTCGATACGGCGCTGACGAGTTTCCTTGTGAACCGGAAGAAAAACTTCTTGTAGGGTGCACCCAGAGCGATGCCGCTCACGTTTCTAAATCCAGCGCTCCTCTTTGCCGCTGCAGCGGCCGTCATACCGCTCATCATTCACCTGCTTCACCGCCGCAAGGCGCGCGAAGACTACCTGCCGACGATGAGGTTTCTGCGGGCCGGGTTCGCGGCGAATCGTCGAAGGATGAGGATACGGAACTTCCTTGTCCTCTTCCTGAGGGTCCTCGCGGTATTGCTTCTCGTGGTCGCGCTTGCGCGCCCGGCGTACATGGGCAGCTTCTTCTCGCGCAAGGGCACCGCGCCCGTCAATGCGGTCATGGTTATTGACAACTCCGTGAGCATGGCGTATGAGCGCGACGGGACAAAGCGCTTCAGCCGGGCAAAGGACCTGATCAAGAAGGCCGTGAATGATCTGCCCACCGGCAGCCGCGTGGGGCTCGTGGTGACGGGGCTCGGCGCGCGGGGCGAGAGCCTCGACCGCGACTTCACATTCAAGTCCGACGCGGTGGGCACAACGATCGACGCCCTGGACATATCCGCCTTCGGGGGCGACTGCGTTTCCGCGCTCTCGCGCGCGTATGCGATGCTCGACCAGGTGAGGGGCGACGCGCCGCCGGGACGCGAGGTCTACGTGGCGAGCGACCTTGCCGCGCATGCGTGGGCTGCCTCCGAAACCCTCAAGGCCCCTCGCGATGCTGAGACGGTTATCCTCGACGTCGACTCTGACACAAATGAGAACTTCCATATCGATTCCGCGACGGCGGAGTGGCGCACGTTCCCGGCGCCGCCGCATGTGACGCTGACCGCGGCGGCCGCTGCGGGGGACCTCACGGCCGAGAGGCTTGTGGAGGTGAGCCTCGCGGGGGCCAAGCGTGCGGAACGCATTATCCACATCGCGGCCGATTCGCGAGCAATTGAAGCATTCGACCTGCCGATACTCGCGGCCAATGGGCCCCTCCAGGGGCGCGTGGCGCTTACCAACGACGACCCAATCCGCGCGGATAACACGCGGTACTTCACTGTGCCTGCATCGAGAAGCCTTCTCTGCCTCGTCATCCGCGATCCGGGCCGGTCGCCGGCAGCGGATGCGGCGTTCTTCGCCGGCAACGCACTCGAACCCAAGGGGCTCGAAGGGACAACGGGCATATCGGTGCGCTACGAGGACACCGGTACCGTGAGCAAGGCAAGCCTCGATGCCGCGGACGTGGCCCTTCTCGCCGACGCAGCCAAGGTACCGGAAGGCCTTTGGAGAGACCTGAGGGAATTCGCGGCGTCGGGCAAGGGGCTCGTCATCTTTGCGGGTCAGAACGCTGATGCCGACAGCTACGCGGCATTTCTGAAGGATGCCTTTGGCGTCGCGCTTGGCGGCTCCGCGCAAGCGAATAGCGGCCAATTCGGCGGCCTTGAGATACTTTCTCTCGACCATCCGATGCTATCCGCGTTTGCGGGAGGCAAGAACGGCAATCTGTCGGCTACGCGGGTGTTCAAGTGGAGGAAGCTCGTAGCCGCAGAGGGCACTGTTCCAGCCGGGCGGCTGGCTCAGATCGGCGGCGACGCGGCGATGCTTGCGGTGCCGATGGGCGCGGGACGGTGCGTGCTTGCGGCGTTCGCGCCGGTGCCGGCGGAGACGGATCTGCCTTTGAGGTCGCCATTCGTGCCTCTCGCAAACGAGATGGCCAAGTACGCCGCCGGAGTGCGTTCGGAAAGCATACAGCAGGCATCGAGCCTCGACGTCGGTTCGGCGATAACGCTGGGCGTAGCCCGGCTGACAGAGGCCGCGGAGGCGGAGATCATAACGCCATTGGAGAAGAAGCCCGTTAAAGTGGCGCTTGCGCCCGGCACGTCGGCATTTGTTTACAGGGCCTTTTTCCCCGGCAACTATGTCGCGCACCTGCCGGGAAAGGACGGCGTCGAGGAATATGCCTTCAGCGTGAACATCGCGGCGTCTGAATCGTCTCCGGACCGTATCAGCGCCGATGCGCTCCAAAGAATCGCCCCGGGGGCGATATTGGCGAAGGATCTTTCTTCCAAGCCCCTTAAGCGCGTGTGGGGCAAGACGCGCGGCGCGAGGGAGCTATTTGACCTCGCGCTTATCGCGGCTCTCGTCGTGCTTGTCCTGGAGGAGTACGCGGCGAACAGGATCCACCAGGACGTCGCGAAAATCGAGACGAACCTATGAGACTGGGCGTGGACCTCTTCTGGCCGGCGTACATGGCCGTGGCGTTGGTGGTTGCCGCGATGGCCGCGCACGTTCTTGCGTATCGGCGCACGTCGAGGCCCATCTCTCGAGGCGAGAAGCGGCTCCTGCTTTTCATTCGCCTCGCCGCGGTCGGCCTGGTGCTCTTCGCCCTGTGGCGACCCGCCGCGGAAAGCGAAGCGCGCCTCACGAGAAAGGCGCGCCTTGCGCTTCTTGTCGATGCGTCGCGAAGTATGTCGATAGGCGACGAACAGATGGGCGTTCCGCCGGCAGCCGTGTCGCGGCTCGGCCGCGCATCGGGCGTGTTCAATGAGAACCAAGACCTCTGGAAGAAGGTCCTCGACTCATACGAAGTCTCGACTTACTCGTTCGCCAAGGGGCTTGCGGCCATTCCAGGCACGCCGGACGGGCTGGGAGACAAGCCCGGATTCGGGATCACGGCAGACGGCGCGGTTACCGCAATCGGCGACGCGGTCAGGGACTGCGCCAAGTCGGTCAACGCTCCTGAGGCGCTTATTGTCATCTCGGACGGGCTCAATAACGCCGGCATCGATCCGATTGACGCGGCGCCGCCGGGCAGCGCGCCCATCTACGCCATCTCGGTCGGCAGGGCCGAAGCAAGCGACTCCACGCGCGACGCAGCCATAACCCACGTGTTCGCGCAGCCGGAGGCGTTTGTATCATCGGACGTCCCGGTCGTCGCGCAGCTGGCGCTGACAGGGCTTGCGAATCGGCCCGTGAAGGTCGTTTTCAAGGTCGACGGCAAAGAGGTCGACACGCGTGAGATATCCACGCCGCGAGACCAGTCCACCGAGGAAGCGCGATTCTCATTCAAGCCGGACAAGACCGGCCCCTCGCGTCTCGAGGTGCTCGCGGAGCCGCTTCCCGACGAGATAGTTACGTCAAACAACTCCGCCGCAACTTATGTGGACGTGAAGAGCGGCAAGATGAAGGTCGTCTACCTCGAGGGGACGTTCCGATGGGAAAGCAAGTTCATCCGCGCCGCGCTCCAGTCGGCCAAGGATATAGACCTTCGCTTCTTGATGCCCAAAGGAGCCGACGATGACTCTGCGGCAAAGGCCCTCGACGATGAATGGGACGTGCTCATAATAGGCGATCTTCCGGCCTCGAGCATCCCTGCGAAGGCATTTGATACGATTGCCCAAGCCGTCACGGACAAGGGCAAAGGCATCCTCTTTCTCGGCGGCAACAACGCATTCGGCAAGGGCGGTTACCCAACCACAGCGCTCAGGGATCTCGTGCCATTTGAGATCAGCGCCAACGAAACGATTGACCGCGGCTCATACACACTCTCACCGAAGCTGGTCGGCCCTAATACGAGCATGATCGCCGTCGGACCAAACGACTCCACAGATGTATGGACGACGCTTGCCCCCCTCATGTCGCTCAATCTCGTCGGGGAGCCCAGGCCGGGGGCCGCGGTGCTTCTGGAGGGGGAGCCGGTTATCCGGGACAGCGCCAGCGGCGCGCTCAGCGCTGACCCGACAAGGAAGCCCGCACCGGCTCTTGCCATCGAAGAGGTCGGCAAGGGGCGTACGGCTGCGCTGACAGGCGAGGGCACGTGGCAGTGGGTTACCGGCGCCGGCCTTACTGATCCTGCCGCGCGCGATGCCTCTGCGGAAGCGCACAGGCGTTTCTGGCGGCAACTTGCGTTCTGGCTGGCGCGGCGTGAGGAGCGCGGCGAGATGATGGTGAACCTCTCGCTGCCGCGGCACAGGGTGGACCTCGGCGAGAAGGTCGGCATGGACGCACAACTTGTCGATCCGGACCTCAAGCCCCTCTCGGACGCGACGCTCACGGCCGAAGTCTCCTCTCAAGGCAAGACCACGTCGAAGAAATTCTGGCTTGAAGGCGACCACTATCACGTGGACGTCGAGCCGCCGGCGGCGGGCGACTATGACGTGAAGGTGACAGCCGAGCGCGGCGGGAGCAAGGTTGCCGAACGCGCGTCGGCTTTTGTCGTCGCGGGCGCGGACGTGGAGTTCATGACTCTCGTGAGCCGCCCGGCGCTCTTGGAGGGGCTCGCGCGCGCGACGGGCGGCAAGTACGCACAGGCGGCAAATGCCAAAGACGTATTCACCGATATCATCAACCGCGCGAAGAGCACGAGCTATCAGAAGCTCGTGCGGCGGGAATTGTGGTCGTCATACTGGTATTTCAGCCTCGTCGTGGGGCTTCTTGCGCTCGAATGGGGGCTGCGCAAGAAGCACGGGCTCGTGTAGGCGGTGTCGCTGATGAAGACGCAGGACGTTGACGCTATGCCGGCTCCTTCACGTTCGGGCGAATGGCGCACAGCCGTGCGCTCCTACGACACGAGACATTCGAGGTTTGCGAGACCGGCGCCAGGGCCTGCGCTCAGACGCAAGGTCGCCCGCATCGCCGCCACGCTCGAAGGCGTTTACGGCATTCCGCAGCCCGGCCGCAATGAGAGAGTCCTCGACAGCCTTATTGGCTGCATCCTGTCGCAGAACACCAACGACCTCAATTCGTACCGCGCGTGGCGAAACTTGAGGCGCCGGCTCCCCACGTGGCGCAAGTGCGCGGAAGCGCCGGTCGAAGAGATCCGGGACGCGATCCGTGTCGGCGGCCTCGCACCGGTAAAATCGCGGCAGATCAAGGATATCCTGATGCGCATCAAGGCGATACGCGGCGCTTACAACCTTCAATTCGTATGTGACATGGCGATCGACGATGCGTTTGAATACTTGACCGCGATGAAGGGGGTCGGCGTCAAGACCGCCGCAGTTGTGCTCCTCTTCGCGTGCGGCCGGGACGTCTTTCCCGTGGATACCCATATCCACAGGATCGCGCAGCGGCTGGGGCTCGTGCGGGAAGGGGCGGCGCGCGACGAGGTGTTTTACGCGATGAGAGACCTCGTGCCGAAAGGCAAGGCGCTCTCGCTTCACATCAACCTTATCCGCTTCGGCCGCGACCGCTGCCACAAGCGCGGTCCGGACCACGACGGATGTCCGCTCAGGCGGAGTTGTCTTTACGTGCGCGGCCTCGTCAAGCACTAACGGCCTCTGAGGTAATCCGCCTGTGGCGGATCAAGGCGTTTATCACTGGTGGACAAGCCACCAGTGCCACACAGAATGGTGCTTCTGCCGTCCGGAAATCGACAGGCGTTCGCTAAATCACCTTCTCGATCTCGTCCCTTGACCGCTCGTCGAGCGAGGAGTACGACGTCACCTGATAACGGCAGCCGAGCGTATCGTTTAGAACGAGGTGCTCGTCGGTGAGCCAGACCGCGTTTTTGCTCGCGTTCTTGAGGGCAAAGTGCCTCTCGCCGAGGTCGGTCTCCACGTGCCAGTAGCGCACGCCGAAGCTCGCGGTCGCGCTGATGACGCGCGTGATGCGCGGGAACACATATCGGCGCGCGATCTCTTCCTCGGCAACCTTGCGCGACTTCGATTCGAGCGCATCGAGCCCGGAGATCATGAGCACTTCCTGCTTATCGGGCCCGATAAACGATATCTCCGATCCGCGCGCGGTAATGGGCCTCACCCAAACGAGCTTCACGGCGGTCTTCATCTCCGAATCGCCGAACTGCAGGAACACCTGGTCCCCTTCCCTGGTAAGGCGGAACTCTTTGACGGCTTTCGACATATTCCTACTCCTGCCAGACGTCCGACCGCAGGCGGCTGAGGTCGCTCTGGATCTTCACGAGTCTCGCGTAAATGCCGTCCTTCGTCAGCAGCTCGTCGTGCGTGCCGATCTCGGCGATCTTGCCGTCCTCGATGACCACGAGGCGGCTCGCGTTGCGAAGCGTCGCGAGCCGGTGGGCAATCGCGATCACGGTGCGGTTGCGGATGAGGTTGGCGATGGCTTCCTGGATCGCCTTCTCCGTTTCGCTGTCGACCGACGAGGTCGCTTCGTCGAGAATGAGGATCGGCGGGTCGGCGAGCACCGCTTGCGCGACGGCGATTCGCTGCTTTTCGCCGCCGGAGAGCGACGCCCCTCCCTCGCCCACGTATGTGTCGTAACCATCCTCTTTCTCCAGGATGAACTCATGGGCTCTCGCGGCCTTGGCCGCGCGCACCACCTGCTCAAAGGTCGCCTCGGGCCTGCCGTAACGGATATTGTCGAGGATCGTTCCGCTGAAGAGGAACGGCTCCTGCATGACTATGCCGATCTGGCGGCGCAGCTCCTCGAGCTTGATGTCTTTCATCGGGTAACCATCGATGGTTATGACGCCGGAGTCCACGTCGTAAAAGCGGCATATGAGGTTAATGATCGTGCTCTTGCCGGCGCCGGATTTTCCCACAAGTCCGATCATCTCGCCGGGGGCGATACTGAGGTCGACGCCCTTGATGATCTCCTTGCCGCGCTCGTAGCTGAAGCGCACGTCCTGGAACGCGATCGCGCCTTTTATCCTCGGCACGCTCACCGAGCCGGCGTCGGCGACCTCCGGCGGCGTATCGAGAACGGAGAATATCCTTTCGGCGCCGGAGAACGCGTGCGTCATCCAGTTGAGGACCGACGTAAACCACTGCAGCGGCCCGTAGAAGAGCCATATGTATCCGACGAACGCGAGAAGGTCGCCCAACGTCAGATGCGCGTCGCCGCGCGCGAGCCGCCCGGCCGCAAAGTACCACACGCCCGCGACGCCGAGAGACATCACGAAGAACATCACCTCGAAGAACCCGACAAACGTCCTTTCTATGCCGACGCCGATGCGGGCGAGCGACTCGTTGGCGCTGTCGAAGTCCGCGCTTCTGCGCGCTTCCTGCGTAGCGGCCTTGACCGCCTTGATGCCGCGGATCGATTCGCCGAGGATCGTATGCATGCGAGCCATTCGGCTGCCGTGCTTGTGGAACATCGGGATGAGCTTGCGCCAGAACCATCCGCCGCCGCCCACCAGAAACGGCACGGGTATGAACACGAGTATCGCGAGCTTGGCGTCGAGTTTCAGAAGTATGATCGTAATCGCGACGAACGACACGGTGTTGACCATGAGGAAAGGCAGCCCCTCGACGAGAAACTGCTGCAGCTCGCTCGTATCGTGCATCACGCGCGCGACGAGTTCGCCGGCTTCGCGGCGGTTGAAGTACTGCATCTTGAGCCGTTGAAGGTGGGCGTGAAGCCTCGCGCGCAGGTCCGCCACGACTCGCGCCGAGAGCCAGATGCCGATGCTTCGCGACACGAGCCTCGCCGCAAGATACAGGAGGCCGCAGCCGATCATCGCGCTCACGAAAAGCGCCAGGCGCGACGCGCCCCTCTTGCCGACGATGTCGTTGACGATAACCCTCGTGATGAGCGGCGGCAACATCTGTGAGCCGACCGTTACGAACGTGGTCACCACGAGCATCCACGCCCTGAATTGGTAGGGTTTCACGAGGCGCAGAAGCCTTCTCAACATCTCGAGGCGCGGCACGCACTTGGGGCAGTTCTCGCCGCGCTCGGGCAAAGGCGCGCCGCATCGCGGACAGTAGGCGACCATCTCTTCTTCGGGCAGTTCGGGCCGCTTGCCGTGCGCAAGATCGTCGATGACCCTCGACATGACGGCGAACTCCGGCACGCATGCCTTCGTGTAGGTAATGAGAGTCTTTTCGCCCGATGCCGTCACCGCTACGAGCGCCCCTCCGCCGAAGAGCTCGTCGACCTTGACTTCCTTTATGTCCGAAAGCGCTATTGCGATGGCGTGGCCGTCGCTATCCACGGCGCCGACCTTGCCGTTCGCGACGACGAGATAGGCCCAGCCGTAGCGCCTCGCGAACGTGAGGTCACTTGCCACCGCATAGAGGGGGCCGCCGTTGAGCTCGATGTGTCCCGCAAGCGTGCGGATTGCCGCTTCGGGGAGTTTTGCGTTCAGTTTCATCTACTGCCACTCCTGACGAAAAAAGGCCGTGAAGGTCTTTCGACGCTCACGGCCCTGATATCATTTTCGGCCATGAGCGCTTTCACCCATGGCCGGCTGTTGTCAGTCTATCGCCTGGCGCACGGGCGGCTGATGCCCAATACGAACGAATACTGTGTCATCTTTCGCCCGGCTCCTTTCAGCACGGAAAATGGAGGGCCACGCCCTCGAGACCTTTGAAAATGACCTGTATGGAAACCGCCGGAAGTCTCATCGACGGATAGGGATGAATATAAGGAGGTTCTGAGGAAAGTCAAAAGGATTCCGGCGTGAGAGAGAAAGGATAACAACGTAGTAGAGAAGCGGTAACAAAGCGGCCCGGGGAAAGCGTGTGCCCGCCTTCCCCGGGAGCGGCTGGCCCTTTCCGGTCTGGAGCACACCTGACCACTGTCCGGGTCCGGCCGCCTGTTACCGCCGTTATTCAGTCTTTCGCGCGTCGAGAACCGCGCGCAATAGCTTCCTCGCTGCCAGGACGGCCCTGTGCCTCTCTGCGACTTCGAGAGCCGTAGCTTTGTCGGCCGCGTCGAGTTCGTCCGCGAGCGCTCTCGCTGCGGTTTCGATTGGGACGTCCGCTGCAAGCGCGACAAGCTCCAGCGCTGCCACGCGGCGGATGAGGCGGCTCCTGTCGGAAAGCATCATGAGCAGTTGCGGCAGGAACTCGCGTTTGGCTTCGGGACTCCCAAAGAGATTCTCCACCAGCTTGAGACCCATGCGGCGCACGCCTTTGTTCGGATCGACCAGGGCCTTCTTCGTCAATTCGACGCCCACCACGTCCGGCGCGAGCGCGCCCAGCATGTGCGTCGCGAATGCCCGTGTCGGAGAGTGTGGCGACTCCAGCGCCCTTACGAATCCCGGGATGCCGCCGGGGCCGATCTTCATAAGCTCCGCGCGCGTCGCATGCCATCGGTCGACACTGTATGGCGAAACGTCTTTCTCATACTGGTTAAGGCGCTCGAACACGCGCTCGGCGAAGTCTTCCTTCGGAGCGTTGTCTCTGAGTATCCCCTTCACCATGTTCATCAACTCCTTTTGCAGCCTTGCGCGCGCGTCGTACAGGCGGCGCTTCACGGTTCCGGCTGGCACGCCTTGTATCGCAGCGACCTCATCGGTGGAGTAGCCGTTGATATAGTAGAGCGTAACCGTCTCGCGCGGCCCGGCGGCGAGCGACGCTATCGCGTCCAGCACCTTCTCACGCAGCTCCTGATGCTCCAGCTCGTCCCTTCCCTGCGGCGCGGCTGTCTCGGTAACCGCGTCGATGCTGGCGCCTTCACGCCTGCGCCGCGCAATGTCTATCGCCCGGTGGATCGCTATCGACCGAAGCCACGCGCCGAGCCGCTCGGGGTCCTTGAGCGTCGCGAGTCGCCCAAACGCCTCGACGAACGCCTCCTGCGCCGCGTCCTCTGCGTCGTGGTAGCTGCCAAGCCGCGAAAGCGCGACGGCGAAGACCGCATTCTTGTAGCGCTCGACGATAGCCGTGAATTCGGCGCGTCCGCCCTCGAGGGCGGCTGCCACGAGCTCCGCATCGCCTGTCTTCTCGCTGTCTTTGCGCGTCATGCGCTGCCTCTATACATAAGTCGAGTCGGGCCGCGAAAAGGTTCGCCGGAATTCCATGCGACACCGGCGAATGGTGATTTTACCGTTTGCCGCGCCAAGCTACCAACTTAGAATGGCGGCATGCCAAAGACCTATTACAAAATGGAGCTGACCGGAAGCGGCCTTACGGCAAACACGCCGGCGGGCATCGCACTTGTGCAGTATTGTCCGGCATCGCACCGCGACAGGATCCCCCAAGTATATGCAGACGCATTTGGCGAGAAGCCGTGGCCCGCGGACTGGGACATGTTTCCGGAATTTGACCCGGCAGGCATGTTCGTTGCGGTGGACTCCGCGACTGCAGAGCCGGCGGGCTTTGTCATCAGCTTCAAGCGGCGCGACTTCGGATACATAAGCGTCGTGGCAGTCGCGCCCCATATCAGGCGGCGCGGCGTCGCAACGGCGCTTCTGCGCAGGGCGACTGACTATCTGCGCGCCCGTCAGCTCGCCAAGGTGCAGATCGACGTCGAAGCGACCAACGCGCCTGCGGTCCAGGCGTACACGAGATTCGGCTTCGAGACCATCGCGACGTCAACAGATCAGGAGTAACGCCCGAAGAGAAGTCCGTGCCCTATAGCCCAAGCCACGGGAACCGTAGCGCGTCAATCTGCGCCTTCATCTGCCGCGACTTGCCCTCCTCGTTTTGATACTGGGGGCCGGGCTCGCCGATGACCCAGGGCCATACGTCAGGGTCGGGCCAGGAGACCGGCCATAGCTTCGGGAAGAGCGTCCTGAAGACAGCCGCCTCCTCCTCCGGCAGGCTGAGCGTCTGCATGTCGAGGTCCTTGCGGTCCGCCTTGTGGCCGTCGCTTCTGTCGTACGGGATCGGCCCCATCGAGAGAACGTCTTCGCCCGAGTAGTAGCCCATGTAGAGGCGCGTCACGAGCCACCGCGGAAGCTCAAGATGCATAGATTGCTTTTCCTCCACGATCTTGAGCTGCCCCTTCCTGACGACAAAGCCCGCGATCTGCCCTCCCATGCCGATGGACAGTGCCGCATTTGTCGAGCGCGCCGGCGACGCGGCAAGCCGCGAGCGAAATGCCTCATCAAGCTCCTTCGTGAGCCGCGCGAAGTCGAGTATCACAACCATCTCGGCGTCGAGCCCGGCGATATCGCAGGAGCCGCGCAGTGTATACGTGCCCTTCAGCGAGATGATCGTCTGTGCAATGAGCGTCTTGTGCGACTGCATGAAGACGATTTTGTCCGCGCCCGCCTTGCCCGTGAGCTCCGCGGCGAGGCGTATTACCGCCAGCGCCCCTTCCCTCGTACTCACGATCACATGGCCGACATGCCCGAAGGTAATCCCGTGGTTTCTGGGCAGGTCGAACCCCTCATTCACGCCGACGTAACCAGTCACCTTCCCCCCTTCGACGACCACATGTGGTGTTCCGTACCAGGGGACGAATGCCGTCATCCGGACTGCATAGGGGTCCGTCAGCCACGCGCTGCGGGCGGCCTGGGCCTCGTCGGCGGCCGCCTTGCGGATCTTCGCGCGCGTCGTGATGGAAAGCGCCGTCTCGCGCGGCAGCGACGCCACCGGATAGTAGAAGCACGGCACGAATCCTACGAACGCGTGGTCGTACATCGAGCCGTGAACGACCGCGATAGAGCGTTTCCTGCTTTTCGCCATCTTGAATGCGCCGAGATATCCCCTGACGAACGCCGGGTCCGGAACGCCCGCCGCCTCAGCGGCCATCTCGCGCGGCCTGATAGCAGTCAGAACGTGCCCGCCGATGGAGAACTGCTCCTCGTCATAGTAGCCTGCGCTCTCCACGCGCCCCTTTCTGCCGACGAGATACACCCCCGCTTCGCGCGCATTCTCCACCGACTCGAAGTACTCCGGGTGCTTTCTCGCGTGGTACGTGGAGGCGAGTATCTCTTTGGCCTTGCGCAGGTCCTTCTCGGAACTCACGGCATGTACAACCGCGTCCGCAAAATCATCCCGCAGGGTATGGCTCTTCAGCGTTTGATCGACCATCGACAGCATCCTTTCTTTCAACTTGCTCCGCGATGCGCGGAGCCGGTTCTTTACCGTGTCAACCGGCACTTCGAGAAATCGCGCCACTTCCGCCTGCGAGTAGCCGTTGATGTAGAAGAGCGTCGTGGCAACGCGCTCTTCGTCCGGCAAGGCGGCGACTGCTTCGAGGACGAGGGTCTTTCGCTCGTGCGCGTCCGCAACATGCGAGGGATCGCTCATTGCAGAAGGTTCTCCTATTGCGGCGTCAAGCGGTACCGCACGGACACGCCTGCGGCGCGTGACGCGGTCGCAGTGCTTTGCGACGATCCGCCTGAGCCATGCGCCGAACGCAGCAGGCTCGCGCAGGTGCGACAATGTCCCGTACGCGGCAATGAATGCTTCCTGCGTCACGTCCTCCGCAAGGTGAAAGTCGCCGAGTACCGAATAAGCATATCCATATGCCATGTCCTTGAACCGCCGGACAAGCTCTCCGTACGCCTCGACTTCGCCGCCTCTTGCCCTCACGGCGAGGGCTGCTATCTCTTCCACTCATGTCTCCTCTGAACGCGTTCTGCAGAAAAGACCCGGTTCGCGGCACACAAGTGTAACAAAATCGTAGGGGCGGGGCTCCGTACCCGCCCTGGCCGGAGTGCCGACAGCGCGTTAATTCGCCCACTACCCGTCACATCGCCATCTGTTCAGACGCCGGAGGGCCGTGTCGCTAACGCAAGAGAGGCCCCAGAAGATCCAAGGGCCTCTCCGTTTTCACATTTATGATGCAGGCTTTGCCTCTACTGCAGCGTCACCTTCGCTTCCGCGCTGTTTCCGCTCACGACGTCCGTCACTTTGAGCGTGTATGCGCCAGGGGCGTCGTTGAGGGCCGAGGGCAGCACGACCGACGCCTCTTTGCCCTCTACGAGCACATTCTTCGCGTACGGCGCCATAAACGACCCGTCAGGCGCGAGGAAGTGGCAACGCATAAGGCGCGGTCCCGCAAACGACTGGTTGATCGCGAACTTGACGTGCTCGCCAAGTTTCGCGGTCGCCGGACCGGTCAGATCTATCTGCTGCGCTACGCGGCCTGTCGGCGCGCCCTTGGTCATTGCGGCGCTGTCGAGGCCGAGAACCAGCACGCCGCCAAGGAGTATTGACGTGTGAACCGTATCGGTGACCCCGAGCGCTTCACCCGTGCGCACGTCCGTCACATGGTATTTCTGCGGCAGCTTGATCGTTATCTCCTGCTTGCCCACCTGGCCAAGCTTCGCATCGCTGTAATATGTGACGCCGTCCATGCCGGTAGTTGCCTGGCCGTACGTGGGCTGCTTGAGGAGCGCGAGAACCGTCGAGCTTCCGAACTTGTAGCGCACGACGTCGGTGCGGGTGATCGCTTTGCCGTCGGGCGTAGTGATCTCCACGGCCGGCGTGACCTTCGCGTGCGCAAGGATCGTGCGCACGAGCGCGCGGTACGCATCCGCGCTCGACGGGCCGGTGGCGGCCGCAGCATCTCTGCGCCGGCGCCCGCCGCCGGTGTTGTCGAGGAGGGCGTTAAGGTAAACCGCCGTGCCCTTGCCGACCCTTTTCACAATCACCGCATCCGTATCGCCGATCTTGAGGAGCGCCTTGCCGCCCTTCGCCTTGACGTTCGCTTCGACCGCCTTTATGCCCGGCAGCTCATCGGCCTTGAAACCCCAGGCCGCGCCGTCAGCGGTTACCTTCACCGGAACCGGCGCCGTGGATTCAACCGGCGCGGCCGGCGCGGCACTCGTCGAGTCGACCGACGGGCCGCCCCTCCTGAACTGCGGCACCATGGCGAGCTCGCGTTTGCTCGATGCGCTGGCCTCTATTCCGAAGAGGTCGTTGAGAAGCCCTTTCTCCTGCCACGCGCAGTGATTGTCCATGATGCCGGCCTCGGCGTCCGCGATAACTGTGCCGCCCTTTTCCGCGAACGCTTTGATAGCCTTCACTTCCTTGTCGCTCAAAGCAATCGACATCGGGAGCACCAGCACCTTGTACTTTGCGTTGTCGAGCTTGCCCTGCTCCAACTGCTCATAAGCGACGAAATCAAACTGCATGCCGAGCTCGTTAATGGAGCGCACCCAGCCGTCCTGGTCGCCGCTCCTGCTGCGATAGCTCTTCTTGTTGGCTTCGAGCGTCTTGCCTATGATCGCTTCCGCGTGAACTGACGGCATGGAGTAGTGGATCGCTATCCCATCCTGCAGGCGGTCGGACTCCATGAAGAGCTTGCCGACGCCTTCGAACTTCAGCGCCTTGAACGCGTCGCCCATGTCGCGCGCGGACTTCGAGTACGTGAGGTCGGGATTGAGATAGCTCGACAGCCAGAAGATGTTCGGGAAGAGGACGTCGTGAACCGCCGCGCTCCAGATGGCGTTTTGCACCTGGAGTCCCGACGAACCGTAACCCGTCCAGTAGCCGATCATAGAGCCCGGCTTCGCGAAGCACCTGTGCAGGTCCCACTGGTTGCCGCCGTTATACGAGAGGAAGTCGTCAATCACCTGGTCGAGCCGATACCAGTCGCAGCCATCGTAAGCGTTCGTCGCCTGCGTGCCCGATACCGCGATGTGGCCGTCGGGATCGCCCGCAGTGACGCCGTTGCGCACGGTCTGGTAGGCGTTGGCGAACGATATCTCCATGTAGGTCCTGTGATCCGCCCACGGAGCGAAGTTGCCTGCGTGAACCGCTTCTTCCGTCGTGTAAGGCATCACTTCGTCCCAGGACTTGAAAGAGGTTTTCCACTTGGCGTTAAGCGCTTTGAGCGAGCCATACTGCCCTGCCAGCCACTTGCGGAAGTTGGCGAGAGTATATGGGCTGAAGCAGAAGTCATAGTTGTCGCTGTAGGACGTGATCGAGCCCTCGTCGCCCACGAAATAGTAATCGAGGTTGTATCGCGCCTTGCCCCTTGTCGTCGCGTCAACGATATCGTACAGGCTCTTGAGGAACGCAGGATCGTCGAGGCACGGCGTGCGAACGAGGAACTTCTTGTCGTTCGTGCGCTTGAAGAGCTCCTTCTTTGTGAGGTATCCGAGCGCGTCATAGTCGCCGTCCTTGTTGTACTGGTCTATCGCGGCCTGAATGCCTTCGTCCGAGGTCGGCCCGCGGTCGTACCAGTAGATGCCGAAGCTGCCGCGCGGGATATTGAGGCCGTTATCGACCCCGCCGCCCCACGTGAAGCCCGACATCGCGCCGCCGTCGCGGATCATCCTCGTCTGCGTGCTCGTGAGGTAGCTCTTTCCGCCGCCGAACGCAAGCATCGCCTGGAATTCCTTCTGCCTGCGCACGTTCTGGACCACGACTATCGGCTTGATGCGCCGCTGGTCCTGAACCGAGCCGTTAGCATCGATGAGCTCCACCGTTATGAAGGCGTAGTTGCCGAGGAAATCATTGAGCGGCACGGTAAAGTACCTCTCCTGGTGCGCGTTCTGCTCGACCACGGCGACCACGCGGTCGAGGTCATCTGAGACCTTGAATCGCGTCTTCATCCCCAGGAACTCGCCCGCTTCGGTGACGACCGCGCTCAACGTCTCGCCGACGCGGTAGGAGTCCGCCGCGGCCCTCACTTCCTCGATTGCGGCGCGCTTTGTCGTCTCGAAAGTTGCTGACCCCCAGTTCAAGGTCGCCTTGCCATCGCCGTCACGGACGATCGCGTCGACTATGCTCATCCCGCCCGGCCAACCCGGCCCCTTGAGCGCGTCGCCGGGGATCTCAATCGCGTTATCGCCGGCTGCAAGATCCTTGTCCACCTTCGTGGAGGCGAGCGTCTGGCCGAACGCGCTTCGCGCGGATACGTCAATCGTCACCTTGCGTGCTTCGGTGGACTTGAGGGATAGCTTCGCGCCGTCCGCCGCCGCGGTGAAGGAAGTCATCTCGACGCCCGCGTCGCGCCCCGCCGCCCAGACTATCGAACGCGAAAGAAGCGAATAATAATACTCCCAGTAGTTCCAGGTAATCTTGGCCTCTATCGGATCGACGTCCTTGGGCGTGAAGCCGTCTTCGACGTACGCGAACGCCACCACGCGCCCCTTGCCGTAGTTCTTCACCGCCACGATGGGCCAGTTGCCCGATCTCACGATGACGTCGCCCGTCGCGCGATACTTGTAGAACTGGTTGCCGACCGTCCCCTCTGGCAGAAGCCCCATCGGCAGGCCTTCGGTGATGAAATGCTGCCCGACGGTCTCCCAGTTGCCCTTCGCAATGGCGTCCTGGTTAATGACGGGATAGCCCTTCTCGCTAACGGAATCGTCGGGGCAGTCTACAAGGGGCGAGATGTCCCATATGCGCGTATCGACCTCGGTCTCGTACTTCGTGACCGGCTGGTCTTCGGCGTTTCTCGCCTCATTGCCTTCCATTTCGAGAGGATCCGCTATGAACGGGTGCCCCTTGATGTCGCCCACGTAGGGATGAATTAGCACGAGCCCCGCGCCGTCTTCCACGCGCTTCAGGATCGCATCGCGGGAAGCTTTTGTAAGGCGCGACCAGCCGTTGAGGCCGGGGATGACCATCACTTCGAATTTCGCCGGCCCTGTGAGGTCCTTCTCAACGTACACATGCACCTGGCGGTAGTCATCGCGGTTGCCGCGGAACTGGTGCCCGTAGTAGTCGCCGATACCCCAGCAGTTGGTATCCCAGTTGCGGTCGATGGAAACCGTCGTCGGCTCCAAGGACAGCCGCTGCATGATCTCCACCATGTCGCGACCGAACTCGATCGACGGGATGAAGAACCCCTTGATCGGCCCGCCCGGCAGCGTCGTCGCCCACTGGGTATGCGGCGTCACAACCTCCGTCGAATACGTGATATCATTCTTGTGGAAGCTGCTCCCTCCCACCCCCTGCTCCGGCTCCTGCGCCGCCTGCTCCGCGGCGAACGCCGCCAGCGACAGGACGAAAAGCGCCACCAGCCCGACGACAAACCCTCGCGCGAATGCCATGTGTCCCTCCACTTCTCCCAAAGCCTCTGATGCGGTCACGTCACGGATGAACCGACTGAGAGTCAAATGATACGCTCGGAGGCAAGGGGCGCAATAAGGGGCGCTTGAGATCAGGGTCTTTCAGTTCTCACCATAGCTTCACACAGTCAGTGCGTTTGTAGGGGCAGGCCCCCGTGCCTGCCCTTGCTGGGGTGCAGGATTCGCACTGTTCTTGCACCATCGGCTCCATCGCCGATTGCTCGTGCTTCTTCGCGGCGGGATGCAATTGCGAGAATTGAAAGACCCTGCACTGGAGATGCATAGATTCAATGCATATCCCTTACAACTCGTTGTCGCTCCTTCGCGCAGCGAACAAGCGGTGGCCGGAAAGACGTATATCGATAGAAGGCTGTCAGCCAACAGCATAGGCACACACATCAAGATCCATAGCCAATTCGGCAAGCAACGACAGAACCTCCCTGTCGAAGCAGACGGTCAGACAAACATACTGCTTATCGCCCGCGATATCCGACGAGTATAAGGTCGCCTGCAAGACAACTCGCAACCCTCCTTGCGACGCCTGCCGTATGATCCCGGAATAAGCCCTCAAGAACGCCTTGACCTCGAGAAGATGAGCATCCCATTTGTTCTCTTCCGACACCGGACAGTCGACCCGCCTGTACCGATGAGGCCCTGGAGGAGTACTCTTGCGCCGGAGTTCTTGGTCCAACACTTGTCTCACGCTCGCCAATATCGCCTGTTCGCTGGCACTGGGCACCTCTGAGGCGATGAATCTGATCAGACTATACATGCGGTCACACTCCCTTTGGGCAAAGCCGGCAGGCAGCGTCGACGATATGAAATCCCAACGCCAGTCCGTCCTCCGGACCCCTCATATCGAAGCACTCACACCCACCGCGCTTTATCAAACGCGCTTCTCGCCTGATCCATGTGTAGCCACCATTTATCAAGCCACGGCCGGTCGAGCCCGCCGGCGCGGGCAGCGTCGATGAGGACCGCGCGTATGGCGCGAAGCTCGCGGCCTATCGGATGCTCGCGCTCGGGACCGCCGAGGCTGAGCGCACCACAAGAGAGGGCGTCGATAACGCGCTGGACCAGCGGCTCGATACGTGTTCCCGTCGGAGTCTGGGCCGCTGCGCGGTAGAGCCACTTATCGTAGGGGTACGGCTCGCCGTCGAGAACCATTGCCGCGCGCAGGGCGTGCGCGACAGCTTTGGGCAGCGACAGAAGTACTGCGACAGGATCCTTGCGCTCGATGGGGTTATCCATCGCGCGATGCTCGCCGCGCATCTCGGTGTAGTGCCACATGAATAGCGCCTCGCGCGTCTCGGCCGGCATGGGCTTGCGTGCCAGCGCCACGATTGCCTCCGTCCCCTCCGCTCCGCCGACTATCACCTTCGAGCGCCGCAACTGCCAGATCGTGTCCATGTGGCAGCGCTCGACCTGCTGCCGGAACTGAGTCGTCGCGACGGCGTTCATGTGCCCCACCTTGCCGTCGCACGTGAACTCGACAAACCTCGTCGGCGACGCCGCATCGAATCGCGCCAGATCCTCCTCGCTCATGAGTAGCCACAGGTCGAGGTCGCTCCACTCGTCATCGATGTCCATGCAGGTTGAGCCGTGCAGGATGAGCGACACGCGACTTGCGGCAGGTGAAAGCGCAGGATGCTCTGAGAGAAAGTCCGGAAGAAAGGCTTCGAGTCGTCCGGCCCACTGCTTCGAGACGTTACCTTTCGCGTTCATGTGTTCCATGCGCGCCCCGCGTGTCAACAGCCGGCAGTCGCTGTCTTGGGACCTCGATTTTCGGACCTGTCTACACGGTCCTGAATGAACCCGAGAGTACTATGAGGCTGTTCTCGCGGAATGCCGCATTTTGGCCCAAAATCATCGTTTTCAGGCACTTTCGCGTTTCGCGACTCATAGTCCATTCAATCCTGCCCCTCCCGCTTCAGGAATGCCGCCCGTCTCTACGGTTGCGCCGTGGTCTACAGTCTACGGTCTTCAGTCTGATTTGCGGCGAGACCACATCTTGCTCTCTGTCCCGGCGGCGAGGCGCTTCATATTGGTGCGATGCCGGATGATGACAAGCGCGGCGACAAGGATGGTGAAGGCAAAAAGCCGCCAATCTTCGGCCAGATTCGCGCGGTGGACAAGCGCGTACGCGACCGGCAGCGCGATGGCCGCGACGATACTTCCGAGCGACACGTAGCCCGACGGCGCCGCGACGACGATCCAGACGGCAAACGCTATCGCCGACGGCAGCGGCGCGAGACCGACAAGCACGCCAAGCGCCGTCGCTACGCCCTTGCCCCCCTTGAAGCCGAGGAATACCGTCCACACGTGGCCGAATATCGCGGCAAGCCCGCAGAGCATGCGGAGGTCCGTAAACCCCTTGCCTGCAATAAGTTGCGAAAAGAAGCCGGTTGCGGCGGACGAAGAGGGGTTGGCAATCAGGTACGCCCCGAGCGGTATCGCCGTCGCTGCGACAAACCCCTTGGCGACGTCGAGGACGAACGCGACAATTCCGAGGAATGCCCCTCCCGCGCGGGCGACGTTGGTCGCCCCGATGTTGCCCGAGCCGACCGTGCGGACGTCGACGCCCTTAATCACCTTGACGAGAACGAACCCAAATGGAATCGCGCCAAGGAGATATGCAACGACGACAGCGCCCGCGTAGACGAGGTAACCGCCAGGTGTCACAGGTCGCCCCTCTTGAGCTCAAGACCGGCGCCTGATCCCTCGGCTATCGCGCGCTCATACACCTCAAGTATCCCGCGGTAGTTACGTTCCAGCGGGTACTTCTCGGCCAGCGCCCTCGCCGCAAGGCCTATATCATCGCGCCGGCGCTTGTCGAGAAGCGCCTGCGTCGCTTCAAGGATGCCTTTGATATCGCGGGGTTCACTGACCACGAAGCCATCGACGCCGTGGGTGATTATCTCGCTTGCGCCGGTGAACTTCGTTGTGACAACGGGAAGGCCCGATGCAAGGGCCTCCAGCACCACAAGCCCCATCGGCTCATAGAACGCCGGATGGAGATACACATCCGCCGCAGTGTAATAGCGCTCAAGGTCCGTAACGCCGGGGTGGAAGATCACCCTGTCGCTGACGCGGAGCTTCTCCGCGAGCCCCTTATACGCTCGCACGTCGCCATCGCCCACTACGAGGCCGCGCACCTTATCGTGCCCGGCGCGCGCAAGCTCGGCAATCGTCCGTATAAAGACCTCGACGCCCTTGAGGCGATAGTTATGCGCCACGAGAAGAAAGAGAGTGTCGTCCTCATTGACGTGGACCGCTTCTCGTACGCTCGCTCGCGCCGCAACGCGATTCTCGGGGCGGAAACGCTGTGTATCCACGCCGTTATAGACCACATCGATCTTGTCGGCGGCGACGCCGTAATAGCGCTTCATATCTTCGGCGACCATCTTCGAGATGGCCACGAGGCGCGGCGGGCGCTTTGCCTCGTAGATAATGCCCTCGATCTCCAAGAGCATGTCGGTCTTGGTGTTAAGCCATCTGGCCGCCTTGCGGAGGCCCTGGTGGATGGGAGAGGCCGTAGTCGCGAGCGACCGTTCCAGAGACGCCCGCATGACGCCGCCGTGCGGCTGGTAGACCGACATCTTGAGTATCCGCGCCATCGAGTGTACGACGTCGAAGCCGCCGTCCGCGGCCATGTGCGCGGACTCCGTGGCGAAGGATAGCGCCCTCCCCGCCGCCGTGATCCCCTTTACCGGCACGGCGACCATATTGACGCGCGCCGGCTCGGATGACCAGTTCTCGGCAAAAAGCGTGACCTCGTGCCCCTCGGCCGCGAGCTTTCCGGCCAGATACGAAGTGTAAACCTCGGCGCCGCCGCGCTTTGGGTTGAAGTGCTCAATAACTAAGGCTATTTTCATGTGGCTTCCCGGATACGCGTACGCCAATGCGCATATTTATAGCAAGAGCCCTGCGTACGCGCCAGCAAATATGCGCCCAAGCTCGCGTGGCTGCCGCGGTGTTCTCTGACCTCCCTCTTGGCACCCCCGCGCGCCCCTATATGTTGTGCTTCACGCCCCCTCGACGCCGCGAGACTCGTTCACCTTTGGAAGGAAAATCCGAATTTCTCGTTTTTTCTTCAAGTCGCTTCCACATGAGGGCTTACGTCCATATCTGGAAAACACTCTATTGGACTTACGTCCCCCCAAGTACCCCAATACTCGTTCACCCCACATTGTTATAGAAGGGCTGTATTCGCCGCCCGCCCGGTGGTACTCCAGCCTTCTTATCGTTCTTTGACAACTGAAGACTTTGTGGAAAGGGCTATCCACCGCCTGGGCGCTGATACCCTTTCCGCGTTCGGGGTCGCAGACTGCAATCATCCGCCTGCCGGGGAGTGTCCTTGACCGATGGCGAGGGTCGGCGTATAGTCTCGGCAAGTCCGGAAGCGGGGCATGGCGTTTACGTTCGGCAGATAGAGGACACCTTAACGTAACCAGCGAGGGTGAGAAAGTGACTATAGACGCCTTCCAGAAGCTTATCGAGGACATCTACTACAAGCGCGACAGCGAGCGCGGGGTCGAGGGGACGTTCATGTGGTTTGTCGAGGAGGTAGGCGAGCTATCGAGCGCTCTTCGCGACCGTAAAGAGAAAGAACTCGAAGCGGAGTTTGCCGATTGCCTCGCATGGCTCATGACTCTCGCGAGTATCTCCGGCGTGAAGATGGAGGACGCGATAGCGAAGTACGCGTCGGGGTGCCCAAGGTGCAGGAAGACGCCATGCGATTGCCCGCAGACGAAACCGTGAGAAGAGCAGGCTGAAGACTGAAGGCTGAAGACCGAAGCAAGCAGCCCTCACCCTGCCCTCTCCCGAAGGGAGAGGGAAAACCAACAAACGGCCTTACGTCACCACTCCAGGCTATACCGTCGGGCGGGGTAAGAGGCCGGCGGCTTCGACGATCTCCTTGACGCGGTGCTCCCATTCGATCGCCATAATGTGAACGCCGGCGACGCCGGGCATCTCGCGGAGCTTCTGGATGAGCTCGACCGTGATCTTGATCCCTTCTTCGGGCGCGGCTTCCTTGCCGGCGTCCTTGAGGCGCTTCACGAGCGACTCGGGGACGGTGACGCCGGGGACGTTTTTCTGCATGTAGCGCGCCATACCGACGCCCTTCAGGGGGATGACGCCGACAAGGATCTTCACCTTGTCGAGGAGGCCGAGGTCGCCCGCGACCTTCATCTGTTTGCCGAACGCCTTGATATCGTAGACGGCCTGCGTCTGGATGAAGTCCGCACCGGCATCGACCTTCTTGGCGAGACGCAAGGGGCGGATTTCGAGTGGGTCACCGAGGGGCGTCCACGCCGCGCCGATAAATAGCGGCATCTTGCCTTCGATTTCCTCGCCGCAGAGTACCTTGCCCTCATCGCGCATGCGTTTGGCCATGGCGAGGGCCTGGATGCTGTCGATGTCGTAAACGATTTTCGCCTCGGGGTGGTTACCCGACTTGGGGTGATCGCCGGAGATAAAGAGGCAGTTTCTGATGCCGCCGGCGACGGCGCCGAAGAGATCGCTCTGCATGGCGATGCGGTTACGGTCGCGGCAGACCATCTGCATCACAGGCTCAAGGCCGTTCTGGATGGCCGCGCACGCGGCGGCCATACTCGACATGCGGACGATCGCCGTCTGGTTGTCGGTGATATTGACCGCATCGGCAACCCCCTTGAGGAAGGCGGCCTTTTTCTTTATCACTTCGAGATCGCTGCCCTTGGGGGGGCCGAGTTCGGCGGTTACCGCGAACTGGCCGGCGGCGAGGACTTTTTCGAGATTCGAACCAGACTTCATTTTATAAGCTCCTCCCTGGTCATCTTCCTCGGGCCGCCGTGGCCGCCTCGGCGCCAGTCCTTGGGGGGCACGATGCGGCGATAGCCGTCGAGGGCATTGGTCTCGGTGAGGCGTTTCACTATAAGCGCCCAGACGCAGTCGATCTCATCGGAGACTTCGCACTTGCCGTCGTGGGTGCCGCCGCAGGGGCCGTTGAGGATATTCTTCGAGCAGCGCGCGACGGGGCATATGCCGCCGGTGGTGTGGAGAATGCAATCGCCGCAGCCCTTGCAGCGCTCGACCCAGACGCCCGGCGAGTCGTTGACGCCGAGGAAGGTCGTGTTCATCGCGGGGAGGACGGCGGGCTTGGGATACGCCTCGGCGAGGAGGTTTACCCCCGCGCCGCAGGCAAGAGACAGCACCGCGTCAACCGCGCCTATTTCCGAGGCCGCCTCGGCGAGAAACTCCCGCTCGCACTGGCGCTCCACCGTTTTCACTACGTACTCGCGCGAAACGCCGTCCTTGGCGTCGGTGAGTTTGAGCTCCTCGGCGAGGATCTCGGCTTCCTTCTGCCCGCCGGTCGCGCATACGGTAACGCAGCCGCCGCAGCCGAAGACGAGGACCTTCTTGTAAGGCGCGAGCATCGCGCGAATCTCTTCGTAAGGCTTTCTCTCGGCAACTATCATGCTTATTCTCCTGTGGCACGCTTCGCTATGGGAGAAGGTCCCATCTTCGCAATGCGCGCCGTCATTTCGTCGGCAAGGAGTCTGAACCTGTCGCCCTCAGCGGCCGACAACTGGAACATTTCGAGGCGCTCGGGCTCCAGGCCCGCCTCGGCCAGAAGATTCTTAGCGGCGGCAATACGCGCCTTGGCGCGGATGTTGCCGCTTATGAAGTGGCAGTCGCCGTCGAGGCAGCCCGCCACGTAAACGCCGTCCGCGCCGGAGGTGAACGCCTTGAGAAGAAATATCACGTCCACCTTGCCCGTGCAGGGGATGCGCACGATCTCGACGGAGGGGCTGTATTGGAGCCTCGCCGCACCGGCGAGATCGGCCGCGGTGTAAGCGCAGTAGTGGCAGCAGAACGCGACTATCCGCGGACGCCACGAGGCGCTTTCACCCTCGGCCACGGCTTTGTTTTCCTGAGTATCCTGCGACGCCATACAAGGTACGCCTTTCCTTCGGGCGCTTCGTCCCCAAACTCCTCTGCCTGCGCCCGACTAACACCGTCCAATACACTGCGCACTTCGCGCGGGCAATCCGTAACGACTCCGTCGACGTTCCAGTGGAGCGCCAGGGACAGCGCCCTCATGCTCGCGACCGTCCACACGAAGGATCGCATCCCCTCGCGTTTTATCCGCGGGAGAAGCACCGCCGCGGGCGAACGGACGCTCACGCTGAGGCCGTCGGCCTTCGCTTCGCGCGCCTGGCGAAGGGCGCCAGGCTTACGCGTTATAAGCACCGTCGGATGCTCTCCGTGGTTGCGCTTATAGAACCACAGGAAGTTCGCATCGAACGATCCAACCCACGCTTCGCCGCGAAATCTCTCCAGCGCCGCCGGCAGCGCGCGCGCGATATCTCCGCCGCGGTTGCCCGGCTCCTTCACTTCCACGAGGAGTCCGACGCGCCCGCTTGCGAGGGCGACGACCTCCTCCAGAGTCGGTATCCTCTCGCCCTCGAACTGAGGGCCGAACCACGCCCCGGCGTCGAGCCGCCGGATCGCGTCAAGAGTCATCTCGGACGCTCGGCCTTGCGCGCCGGTCGTCCGCTCCAGCTTGTCGTCGTGTATCACGACGAACCGGCCGTCGGACGTCATATGGACGTCCAGCTCCAGCCAGTCGGCGCCCGCCGCGATCGCTCTGCTGAAGGACGCGAGCGTATTCTCCGGCGCTTCCAGCCTCGCCCCTCTGTGCGCGACCGCAATAACCTGTCGGCCCATCATACTTCCTTAGAATCTATCTCGAAACCCCATCTTAGCTTCGGCCGGCTGCGAAGCCGGCGTGCTGCGTTGCTCCTCCTCCACAATGCTCTCCGTTGCATTGCCTCGTCGTCGCGCCTTGCACGCCGCCTTCTCGCTCGGCCTCGGGCGGACAGAGCGGGTTTCAAGATAGATTCTTGCCAAACTCCCTGCGAACGGTTCGCTCCCTGTCCACGAGACCCATGACGTTGCGCTTCTTGAGGATCTCCACGAATTCCTCGATACGCTCGTATTCATCGGACCGAAGGACGACGGCCTCGCCGGCGTGCATAATGACAAGCTGCATATCGCCGCCCATCTGAAGCGTCCACATGGGTTCGAGAAACACCAGCGGTCCGAAGATACGCCGTGCGCGCCTCGGTGCCTTCTCCCAGCGCGCCTCGTGAATCTTATCGTATCCGAGACGGACGCATCCGCCTCTGTCGCACTCGATCGCGAAACCGTCACGATTGACAATGAGACGCTTGGGATAGAAGGAGCGCCATTCGAACATCGCAAAAAGGATCGCGCCCAGCGTCATGAAGGCCACGCCGGCCCAGACGTTCACGTAGACCCCGAGCAGGAATCCCGGCGTGAAGTAAAGGGCGACGTACACAAGCAGCGCCACCGGCACTCCCTCATACTGGTGCTTCACGTTAACGTAAATCCTTTGCTGATCCACTAATCACCCCGGCGTTGGTCGCAGACGAGGGCGACCGCCGTCGCCGCGACCTGAGCGTCCTTGAAATGGAGTAGTTGAATCGCCTTCGCGGGACACGCGCCCGCGCAAACGCCGCAGCCCTGGCACTTGGCCGGCTCGATATAGGCCGCGCCTTCGCGGATCACCGGCACGTCATACGCGCAAAGCCTCACGCAGGTGAGACATGCCGCACAGAGGTCTTCATCAACCGCCGCAACGGAGCCGCCGACCGTCGTCGACTCGCGCGCGAGCACGGTCGCCGCGCGCCCTGCGGCCGCGAGGGCCTGAGCGATCGATTCGTCGAAGAGCTTGGGGCCGTGGGCGAGACCCGCGAGATATATCCCATCCGTCGCGAAATCCACCGGACGCAGCTTCATGTGCGCTTCGAGATAGAAACCGTCCTGCGTGAGCGGGAGCTTCAGTAGCTGCGCCAGCTCTGCCCTATCCGCGCGCGCGACTATCGCCGCCGACAGGACAAGCGTGCCGGCGTCTATGGACACTTCCTCGCCAAGATCGTTGTCGAATACCTTCACGCTGACGCCCGTATCAGAGACGCTCACAACCGGCTTTTTCTCCGGCGTGTAGCGGATGAAAAGTACCCCCGCCTCGCGCGCCTGGCGATAGAACTCCTCTTTGAACCCGTAAGTCCGCACGTCGCGGAAGAGGACAAGAACCGGCATCTCCGGCGAAATGCGCTTGACCTCCAGAGCGTTTTTGACGGCTTCGCTGCAGCACACCCGGCTGCAGTAGGGGCGCTCGTCGTCGCGCGAGCCAACGCACTGGATCATGACGACGGGCTTGCCCGCCGCAAGCTCACCGGCGGCGAGCTTCGCTTCGAACTCCCTCTGCGTCACGACGCGCGGGTCCTTGCCGTAGAGATACTCGGTCGGCTTCATCTCGCTCGCGCCGGTCGCGATGACGGTCACGCCGTGGCGGATCGTTCGCCCGCCTGACGGCGTCTTCACAACCGACTCGAAATTGCCGACGTAACCGGATTGTTTGGCAAGCGTACTGCCGGTGAACACCTCGATCCGTGGATTGGACGTGACCGCCTTCGTGAGGTCGGCCAGGTACTGCGCGAAGTTGAGGCCGCCGAGGCTCTTGGTGAGCTCGCGCGCATTCCCGCCGAGGACGTTCTCTTTCTCGACAAGCGTCACACCGAACCCCTGCCCCGCCAGGGACAGCGCCGCCGTCATTCCCGCAATGCCGCCGCCCATGACAAGCGCGCGCTGCGTAACTTGTACGGTTGTCTCCTTGAGCGGCTCCAGTAGCCGCGCGCGCGCGATGGAAGCGCGGACGAGATCGCGCGCTTTGGCTGTCGCGGCTTCGTGCTCGCGCTGGTGAACCCACGCGCATTGGTCGCGGATATTGGCCAGCTCGAAAAGGTAGGGGTTCAGGCCTTCTTCGCGCATCGCGCGGCGGAATATCGGCTCGTGCGTGCGCGGCGAGCAGGATGAGACCACAACGCGGTTAAGGCCGTGCTCGCGGATGGCCTTGCGGATCTTTTCAAGCCCGTCGGGGCTGCACGTGTAGAGAATGTGGTCGGCGAACACAACGCCGGGCAGCGTCTTCGCGTATTCGGTGATGGTCGACACGTCGATGACGCCCGCGATATTGGAGCCGCAATGGCAGACGAATACGCCCACGCGCGGTTCGGCCGCGGCAACGTCGCGCTCCGGTGGGAAGGTCGGCTGGACGATCTCGCTGTTACGCGCTTCGGCGAGGGTCTCGCCCGCCTTGCCCGCGGCCGCGGCCGCAGTCGTGACGGATTCGGGGATATCCTTGGGCTCCGCCGCCGCGCCCGCGATGAAGATGCCTTCGCGCGAGCTCTCGACCGGCGACGTCTCGCTCGCCTCGGGGAAGCCGAAGCGGTTGACCGCGACACCAAGCGCCGCGGCGGCCTGCGCCGTGCTTTTCGCCGGTTCCAAACCGACCGACAGCACCACCATGTCGAACTCTTCATCGCGAATCGAGCCGTCGTCGAGAATGTAGCGAAGCGTGAGGTTGTTGGACCGCTTCAACTCGCGGACTGCCGATGGCATCGAGCGGACGTACTTCACGCCGTGCACCTTCTCGGCGGAGTCGCGGTACCGCTCGTACCCCTTGCCGTGCGCGCGCGTGTCGATGTAGAAGATCGTGATGCCCGTGTCCGGCGCGTGCTCCTTGGTGATGATCGCTTCTTTGGTCGCGTACATGCAGCAGACGCCGCTGCACCAGGGGTTGGAGTGCTCGCTCACCGAACGCGAACCGACGCACTGGAGGAACGCGATTCTCCTGGGAGCGGCGCCGTCCGAGGGGCGCGTGACGTGGCCGAACGTAGGGCCGGACGCGGAGAGAATACGCTCGAACTCGAGGCTCGTGACGACGTTCTTGTACCGCCCGTAGCCGTACTCGCCCGCGCGCGCGGCGTCATAAGGTGAGAAGCCGGGCGCGAGGATGATTGCGCCGACGTCGACGGTTTCCTCGCGCTCGACGTCGTCATAGTTGATCGCCTTGGCCTGGCAGACCACTGCACACTGGCCGCAGTCGCTGCACACGCCGCAGGAGAGGCAGCGCGCCGCTTCGGCAATTGCTTTGGCCTCGTCGTACCCGAGAGCGACCTCGCGGAAATCCTTCACGCGCTCCCTGGGGAGCGCTTGAGGCATCGGCTGGCGCGCGTCCTTTGACCGCATGCGTTTCTTTGCTTCTTCGAGAGTCTCATCGGAGATCGGCGGCAGTGGCTCCATATCGGGTGCGCTCTGGCCGGTCTCAAGGGGCCTGCCTTCCAGGAGATTCACGATGGACCTGGCTGCACGGTTTCCCGCTGCAACCGCCTCGATAACCGTCGCGGGACCGGTTGCGGCGTCGCCGCCGGCAAAAACCCTGTCGACGCTTGTCGCGAGCGTCACGGGATGCACGCGGAGCGTTCTCCAGTCGGTGAGAGCGGGGCCGTTTGCGCCTGCGATGTCGGCCGAGGCCACTTCCTGCGAGATCGCGACGATCACGGTATCCGCGGACACGGCGAAATCGCTGCCTTTGACCGGCACCGGCCTGCGCCTGCCGGATTCGTCGGGCTCGCCCAGCTCCATGCGGATCGCCTTGACGCTCGCCACCGCGCCATCCTTAACATCGAACCCCGTCGGCGCGGCGAGGAACTCAAATCGGATGCCTTCCGCGAGCGCTTCCTCCTGCTCCTGGTTGCTCGCGGGCATTTCCTCGCGGCTTCTGCGATAGAGAATTTTCACGTCTTTCGCGCCGAGGCGAAGCGCCGTGCGCGACGCGTCCATTGCGGCGTCGCCGCCGCCAATGACCACCACCCGCGCGCCAACCGCGACTGCGCGACCGGCGCTCACCGATTCAAGGAAACTGATGCCATCATAAATGCCCTTCGCGCTCTCACCCTCGACGCCGAGCGTGACCGGCTTCCACGCGCCGACCGCAATGAAGACCGCTTCGTAACCCTCTGCAAGGAGGCTTTCAATCGATCCGTCGCGCCCGAGCCGCCAGCCGGTGCGCTGCTCGACGCCGGCCTTGAGAATGTTATCGATATCGAAATCGAGCATGTCCTTGGGCAGGCGATAGTCGGGGATACCGTAGCGCATCATGCCGCCGGCCTTCTCGCGCTCTTCGAAGACTGTCGCGCCGTAACCGGCCTCCGCGAGACGATATGCCGCCGTGAGTCCCGCAGGACCCGCGCCGATAATGGCCGCCTTGCGCTTGGACGCATCAGGCGCTTTCACTTCCGGCGCCGGGGCCTGTAATTCTGCCGTAGGGGCGCACGGCTGTGCGCCCTCGCTGCTTGCCGGACTGTTCGCGCTCTGCGCCGCAGCCGCTTCGGCCGCCTCCCTTGCCGCCCCCGCCTCGGCCTCCGCCGTAGCCTTCACTCTGTCCGCGATGTAGCGCTTGAGCGCCATCACCGCGACCGGCTCATCGATAAGCGCCCTTGTACAGTTGGGCTCGCACGGATGGAAGCACACGCGTCCGCACGCGGAGACGAAGGGGTTGGTCTTGCGGATGAGATTGTACGCCTCGAGGAACTTGCCTTTCGCAGCAAGGGCGATATACCCCTGCGCGTTAGTGCCGGCTGGGCAACTGAGCCTGCAGCGCGGCGGCGCGACCCTCTCTATCGCGAACGCGCTCGGCACGGCCTGCGGATAGAGCCGTCCGATGGCCTTGCGCTTACTCAGGTTGCGGTTGAAGGGGTCCGGTATCTCGACCGGGCAGACCTCGATGCAGTCGCCGCACGCGGTGCACTTCTTCACGTCGACAAAGCGCGGTTTGCGCCGCAGCGTCACGCGGAAATCGCCCGCCTCGCCGGAAAGCGCCTTCACTTCGGCGAGCGTGATAAGCTCGATATTGGGATTGTTGCCGATCTCCACAAGGCGCGGGCTGAGCATGCACATCGCGCAGTCGTTGGTGGGAAATGTCTTATCGAGCGCGGAAGCCTGGCCGCCGAGGGCGCTTTTCTCCTCGACGACGTAGACCTTGAAACCCGCGCCGGCAGCATCGAGCGCCGCCTGCATCCCGGCGACGCCGCCGCCGACCACCATTATCGAACCGCGTTTTTTCCTGTTAGCCATCTGTCGATCTTCGCCGAGTCAAGAACCACAAGGTCGTTGAACCGCGCTTTTTCTTCTGTGCCATCTAATCCAGACCTATAGTCGCATCCACGAGGGGGAACGGCGTGGTGATATGTTTCCTGAGCCACTTCTCCGCCTTCGGCAGATCATAAGCGATCGCCATGAGCTCGCTGAAGTAGAACACCGGTATCTCGACCTTGCGGCGGAGTTTCTTCGAGACCTCGAACTGCCGCATGTCGAGGTTTGCATGACACAAGGGGCACGCGACGGCGATGGCGTTGGCGTTCGCCTCCAGAGCGCCCGTGAGGATCCGCCCCACGAGCGTCACGGCGACGTCGGTCGCGGAGAGCGCGAGGTTGCCGCCGCAGCAATCCGTCTTCCACGACCAGTCGACAGACTCCGCGCCCAGCGCCTCGACGAGGTCGTCCATGCGCCGCGGGTTCTCCGTGTCGTCGAACCGCGCCACCTCCGGCGGCCGCGACAGCAGACATCCGTAGTAGCAGGCCACTTTGAACCCCTTGAGAGGCGTCGCGACCTTCGCGCGCACCTGGAGAAGCGCTTCGGGCGAGGTCAATATCTCCAGCGGGTGAAGTATCTCGACGCCGGCGAGCTCCCCGGCAGGAAGCGGCATCGCCTCCGCGACGAGCTCGGGATCGCCCTTCTCGGCCGCGAGCTGCGACGCGCGGAAGTTGTGATAGCACGCCGCGCAGGGGACCAGAACCGACTTGCCCATCTTCGCCACGAGGCCGAGGTTGCGCATGCCGAGGGCGAGCGCGGTCTTCGGACGCACCGCGTGGCCGCTCGTCGCGCCACAGCAGTTCCAGTCGGGGACCTCGGCGAGGCTGAAACCCAGATGCTTCATTACCGCTTCGAGCGAGTCGGCGAACTCCGCCGCGGTCCCGCGAAGCGAGCAGCCCGGGAAATACGCGTAATCCTTCTTCACGGCTTCTCTCCCGGCGCCTTGTCTTCGAGCGCGAATGCGGCCTTAATAGCCTTCTTATCCTTGACGCCACGCGGCAGCATGGGAAGCCTGCGCTTGACGAACATCGCAAGACCCAGTTCCATGTCGCTGAAGAGGTCTTTGGCCGCGAGCTTGAACATCGGCATAAGCGTCGCTTCATGCACGCGTCCGCGGCGCGCGACGTCTTTGAGGAACTCCCTGTGGAATATCGCGATCTTCTCGACCGCCGCCGGCCGCTTCTCGCGAAGCGCCAGAGTCCTCAATGCGTCCGCAACGCGCGCGAAGTCTATGTCATTCGGGCAGCGGGTTGAGCAGGTGTAGCACGATGCGCAGACCCAGATAGTCTTCGATGAAAGGGCCTGGGCGCGCCGGGCGTGCAGGATGGCGCGAATGAGCTTGGCCGGCGGGAAATCGAGAAAATCCGCCACCGGACAGCCGTTTGAGCACCTGCGGCACTGAAAACACTTGCGAACGTCGACGCCGCTCAGGCGCTTTATTTCTTCCGCGAAATCGGACATAAATCCCCTGTTGAAGCGGGCTTCTGCCGCCTCTTGTATTTACGCGCTCACAAGCCTTTATGTTGCCTCACGCTGCCCGGCGAGGCGCGCTCCCGCCATACCCTCTCGTGTGAAGGAGAGGGGTATCGGAAATCCGCCTATATTACGCCCCAAAATGCCTTCTGGCCGCGCGAACCGTGCTCCCCAGAAGCATTGCAACCGTCACCTGCCCCACCCCTCCCGGCACTGGCGTAACAAAGCCCGCCACTTTCGATACGGCGTCGAAGTCCACGTCGCCGACGGTAACCATCTCGGGTCTGCCCTTCTCGTTGAGGACTTCCTTGCCGTCGGGGCCCTTTTTCGGAATTCGGTTGATTCCGACGTCGATGACCGCCGCGCCGGGCTTTACCATGTCCGCGCGGATGAGGCCGGGCTTGCCAACCGCCACGCACAGGATATCGGCGCGCTTCGTGTGAGACGCGAGGTCCTTCGTGCCGATGTGGCATACCGTGGTCGTGCTGAACGCCTTGAGGAAGAGAAGCGAAAGCGGCTTGCCGACGATCTCGCTATGGCCCACGATCACGACCTCAGCGCCGTAGAGCTTTACTCCGGTCGATTTGGCCAGCTCGAACGCCGCGCGGGCTGTCGACGGGGCCGCCTCTTCGTCGCCGAGAACCACGGCGCCGAGGCTTGCCGGCGTCACGCCTTCGACGTCTTTCTCCGGAGCGATCAGACGCTGAGCCCTTCGGCCGTCGAGCCCCTGGGGAAGCGGCATTTGGAGCATCATACCAGTAACCGAGGGGTCGCCGTTGAGTTTGAATATCTCCGCTTCGAGCTCTTCCTGTGTGGTTGTGTCCGGCAGGTGAACCGGCGTGCAGTCTATGCCGACGTCCTGGCAGGACGTCTGCTGGCGCTTGACGTACATCCTGCTTGCGGGCGAATCGCCGACCATAAGCGGCACGAGGTGCGCCGTGTGGCCTTTGGCCGCGAGCTCCCTTATCTGGGCCTTGAGTTTCTCCAGTACTTCCGCTGCAAGCGCTTTCCCATCAACTATTTGTGCCAACATTGCTTCCTCCGCAGAGCAGCGGCCGCCGGTCGAACGCGGCGGCCCAACACGGGTCAAATTATCAAAAAGTGCCCATTCTGAGCGTGTTAGCATAACTATTGGAGGGTGGGTGTCAAGGCAACGTGCGAAACCGTCACCTTTACGTCGCCGTCTGTGCGGCGGCTGTTTTCCTGAGATATTCGACGCGGCGCGCGATAGAGGGGTGCGAGGAGAAGATTATCTCGTAGTAACGTGGTTGCTCGCGCTCCGAGAGGTTCGTCGCGGCGAGTTTTTCAAGCGCCGACGCGAGCGTCGAGGGGCTGCCGACAAAGCGCGCCGCCCACAAGTCCGCGCTTCGCTCCATTCTGCGGGAGATGTAGTTGAGCGGCGGCGTTACGGCGAGATAAAGCCCGGAGAACACGAGGATGATGAGCGGGAAGCCTGCGACGTCCCAGATGCCCTGCAGTCCGAGCGTCGCAGCGGAGAGCTTCAGGACGCCGCCGGCAAGCGTGAAGCCAAACATCGAGATGAGCGCCCCTACCGCGAAGAGCGCCTCCCCATGATGGCTCTTGAGATGGCCCAGCTCGTGGGCAACTACCGCCTCGATCTCTTCCGGAGTGAGGTTGGAGATAAGCGTGTCGCTGACGAGGATCTCCTTTGACGAGCCGAGGCCCACGACGGCGGCGTTTGCGCGGCGCGTGTCCTTTTCGAGAATAATCCGCTTGACGCCCTCGACCGTGAAGCCCGCGCGCTCGACCACCGACTCGATGCGCCGGCGCAGCTCGTCGTTTTCGAGGTCCGCGCGCTTGTAGAATATGGGCAGCAGCACCCGCGCGCCGTAGCGGTTGAGAAGCAGGCTGAAGATCACGTACCCCACCCACGCAATCGCCCACCACGTTTCGGGGAAACGCCGCAGGAAGAGATACAGGAACTCGCCGAGGAACACCACAAGCCCGGTTGAGACCATGAGCTTCTTGAAGTCCGCCCACAGCCACCTGCGGAATCGCTGCGTCGACAGGCGGAAGCGTTTCTGGATGACGTACCCGCGCACAAATGAGATGGGGAAATGGACGAGGTGATACATGATCGTGAAAAAGAGAAGATACCACAGCACGATGACCGACTGCGAGTAGTCCGGCCTCGTGACGAACCCCCTCAGCCGTATCGAGCCCCACGTGAGCATCACGATAAGGTAACCAAGCCCCACGAGAAAGCTCAAGAGGCCCAGAAAGAGCTCCTGCCGCCGGAGCGAGCGCGCTGCGCGGTCGAGGCGCTTGAGAAACTCCTCTTTGGATAGCTGCTTTTCTTCCACCCACCACCTTGAACGCAAGTAACGCACAATGTTGGGGTTATGACAATAGTACCCATTTTGGGGCCCGATGGCAACAGCGGTCTGGTCGCAAACCACCGCCGGATTAGTAGAATAGCCCACCTTGGCTACGTCAGAACAGGTCTGTGAGGCGACCATGACCGAAAGGTATCTTGAGGACCTTGAGTCTCGTATCGACGAGGCGGTCGAAGAGGAGCTGTTCAACAAGTGGCGTGATTTCGCGGACGGCCGCTTCACGGGCGAGATATTCTACCCGCTGCGCGCGAAGGCCGCGCCGCCGAAGATCGTCTGGCCGAAGGTCTCCATCAACGAGGCGTTTCACGATCCCGAAAAGATGCTGCTTCATCAATACCGCCGCTCGTCGGAATTCCTCGCAAGCGGTGACGGCTCGCTCATGTGCGTTCGCGCGAACTACGGCACGAGCATCCTTGCGTCGCTCTTCGGCGTGAAGCTGTTCATGATGGACGAGAAGCTCGACACGCTGCCGACGTCCTGGCCGCTCGAAGGCGGCTCTGACGCTATCGAGCGCATCGTCAAGGCAGGCGTACCTGATGTGCGCCAGGCGCTCGGGGCCAAGGGACTCGAGATAGGCAGGCGCTTTGTCGAGATTGCGCGCAAATATCCAAAGATCGCAAAGCACGTCCACATCTATCACCTCGATCTCCAGGGACCCATGGACATCTGCGAGGTCGTCCGCGGCAGCGAGGTGTTCTATGACCTCGTGGATAAGCCCGATCTCATCAAGGCGTTTCTCAACGTAATTACCGAGGCGTACATCCGTCTCATGAAGGAGTGGGACGCAATCATTGCCCCTCGCGGCAACTACGCCGTCCACTGGGAGATGCTCCACAGGGGCCACGTAATGCTGCGTGACGATTCCGCGATGAACCTGTCGCCGGCGATGTACGAGGAGTTCGTAAAACCCTTCGACCAGCGCGTCTTCGACGCCTTCGGCGGAGGGGCGATTCACTTCTGCGGCCGCTGCGACCACTACATCGAATCGATGTCGGCCATGCGCGGCCTATACGCCGTCAATATGTCGCAACCGCACCTTAACGACGTTGAGAAGGTCCTGCGCAGCACGGTGGACAAAGGCATCTCCGTCCTCGCCCTGCCGCGCAGCGCGGCGGAGGCGGCGTTGGCGCGCGGCAGGGACCTAAAGGGGCTCGTGCACTCGCTGCCGGATTGACACGTAGGGGCGACGCATGCGTCGCCCGCTGGCGCGGTTCACACACGCGATCTTCCCAAACTGCCCCGTTCCATCCCGTTGTTCGTCCGGCTATAATCTCTTCTCATGAAACGCGTCCTTCTCAAATCACCGCTGAATTTCGTCGTCGAAGAGGCGCCGATGCCGGCGCCCGGCGTCGGCGAGGCCCTCGTGCGCGTAACCAAGGTCGGCGTCTGCGGTTCCGACATGCACCTGTACTGCCTCGGCAAGATCGGCGACATCGTCATGACCAAACCGCTTGTCATCGGCCACGAGTGCGTAGGAGTCGTGGCCGGCGTCGGCCATGGCGTGGACGCCTCGCTTGTGGGCAAGCGCGTCGCCATCGAGCCGCAGCTTTCTTGCGGCAAGTGCCGCTGGTGCGTGGGCGGCACCCAGAACCTGTGCCCCTACCACACTTTCCTCGGACTTCCGCCGACCGACGGCGCGATGCAGGAATACATGGTGCATCCCGCGCGTTTTCTGGAACCGCTTCCGGACAGCATCACGGACGAAGCAGGCGCGGCGATGGAGCCGATGGCTGTCGCGCTCCACGCGACGAGGCTCGTCAAGATCCGCCCGGGTCAGTCGGTGATCGTTCTCGGCTGCGGCGTTCTCGGCACCTGCGCACTCATGCTGCTGAGGCTTTACCGGGGCCTGAATGTCGTAGCCGTCGACGTCCTGCCGGAGCGCCTGGAGCGCGCCAAGGCGCTTGGGGCGAAGACTCTTCTCGCGGAGCCCGGCTCTCCGCAAAAGGTGTGGCGTGAGGCGGTGGATGCCGTCGGCGGCCTCGGCGCGGATATCGTATTCGAAGCGTGCGGCGTCGAGGAAACACTTCGCGGCATGTGTGAGGTCGCAGGGCCCGGCGGGCATATAGTTGTCATCGGCAGCAACCCCGAGGACAAGGTTGAGTTTCGCTCCGGCGCCGCGCGGCGCAAGGGCGTTACGCTTCGGTTCGTCCGCCGCAGCCTTAATGCGCTCGGCGACGTGCTTGCGCTCACTCAGAAGGGGCTCATCGACCCCGGCAGCATCGTAACGCACAGGTTCGGCGCCAGCGCTGCCCGCGAGGCATTCGAGCTCGTCGGCAACTACGCGGACGGCGTCCTCAAGGCAGTAATAGATATGGAGCGTTGGGACACGTAACCAAGGACTATGTGCCACTGGCGGCTTGCCCGCCAGTGATAGAGTCTTGATCCGCCGTCGGCGGATCACCTTAGCGAGTGAGGGCAGAACATGGCAAAGCGCAAGTATTGTATCGGGCTCGACTTCGGCACCAATTCCGTAAGGACCCTCATCGTCGACGCCGCGAGCGGCAAAGAGATCGCGACGAGCGTCTGGAATTACCGACGCGGGACCGCCGGCGTCATCCTCGACTCGAAGAACCCCAACCTCGCGCGTCAGCATCCGCAGGACTACCTCGACGGCATAGTCGCCTCTGTCAGGGGCGCCCTCAAGGCTGCGTCAAAGAACAGAGGCTTCTGCCCCTGCGACGTTATCGGCATCGGCGTCGACACGACCGGGTCTACGCCGCTGCCCGTGGCCGCGGATGGCACGCCGCTCGCCTTCACGAAGGCCTTCAAGAATAACCCGGCCGCCATGGCGTGGCTCTGGAAGGATCACACGGGTTTTGCTGAAGCAGCAGAGGTCACGGCGGCCGCCGGGAAGATGCGGCCGGAATATCTCGCCAAGTGCGGCGGGCGGTACTCGTCGGAGTGGTTCTGGTCCAAGATCCTCCACTGCAAGCGCACCGCGCCCAAGGTTTTCGATGCCGCGTATACGTGGGTCGAGTGCGCCGACTGGATTCCCGCGATCCTCACCGGCACGACGCGGCCCGACATCCTGAAGCGCGGCGTCTGCGCCGCCGGCCACAAGGCGATGTTCAACCACGCGTGGGGCGGTTACCCCGACGCGGAGTTTCTTGGGGTCGTGGATAAGGCCCTCGTTCGCGTCCGCGAGTCGCTTCCCAACAAGGCCTACACTGTTGCGGACGTTGCGGGCAATCTCACTGAGGAATGGGCGAAGAAGCTCGGCCTGTGCTCCGGCATCCCGGTTGCCGTGGGAGCGTTCGACGCGCATCTCGGCGCGGTCGGCTCCGGCATCGCCCCCGGAACGCTCGTGAAGATCCTCGGCACGTCCTCCTGCGACATCGCCGTATGGCCGCTCGACCGTTCGCTCGCCGATGTGCCGGGCCTCTGCGGCATTGTCCCCGGCTCAGTGTTGCCCGGGGACTATGGGTTGGAGGCGGGCCAGTCGGCGGTCGGCGACATATTCAACTGGTTCGTGAACTACGTCCAGCCCGGCGGCGCCGCAAAGGGCACCCACGAGGCGCTCACGAAGGCCGCCGCAAAGCTCAAACCCGGCGAGAGCGGCCTCCTCGGTCTCGACTGGCACAACGGCAACCGCACGGTCCTCGTCGACCAGAGGCTCACGGGCCTCATCCTCGGCCTTACGCTCCACTCGACGCCGGCGGAGATCTATCGCGCGCTTGTGGAGTCCACCGCCTTCGGCGCGCGCGTCATCGTGGAGCGCTTCGAGGAATACGGCGTCAGAATCGACCGCGTGGTCAACTGCGGCGGCATCGCGGCCAAGAATCCCGTCGTCATGCAGATCTACGCGGATGTCATCGGCCGCCCCATGGAGGTATCCCGCTCCGACCAGACCTGCGCCCTTGGCGCGGCGATGGCAGGGGCAGTTGTCGCAGGTAAGGCCGCGGGCGGCTACGATACATTTGCCGACGCGTCCGCCGCGATGACCGGCGTAAAGCCCAGGAAGTTCAAGCCGGCAAACGCCAACGTCCAGACCTACAACCGCCTCTACGCGCTCTACAAGAGGCTCCACGACGCTTTCGGCACCAAGGCATATGACGGCAGCCTGTACGACGTGATGAAAGAGCTTCTCGACATCCGCGATGCGATTCGCTGACGCTGCCGGGAAATTGTAGGGGCGGGGCATGCCTCGCCCGCAAATGCTTTTCGTGTGGCACTGGTGGCTCGCCCACCAGCGATGACTGATACGATCCGCCATGCGGATCGACCTTTCTGCAATCGATGAACGTAGGGGCGACTCGGTGAGTCGCCCATAACTCTGCGCGACAGGAGGCGTGTCCCAAATGGAAAAGATCTCTTACGGTGGATGGCCCAACTGCGTCCGGCTCACCAACGGCAAGATCGAGCTCATCGCGACAACCGACGTCGGGCCGCGCATCATTCGGCTCGGCTTCGTCGGCGGGCAGAACCTCATGAAGGAAGTCCCCGAGGAGATGGGCCGCACCGGCGACAAGAAGTTCGTCGGCTACGGGGGACATCGCCTCTGGCATGCGCCCGAGGTCGATCCCCGCAGCTATCAGCCGGATAACGCGCCCGTTGCCTTCAAGATGAAGGGCTCGACCTTGAAGCTCACGCCTCCAGTCGAAGCCGCCACCGGAATGGTCCGCGAGATGGAGATAACCGTCGACGAGAAGGAGCCGCGCATCAAGGTCCTCCATCGCCTGATCAACAAGAACATGTGGGACATCGAGGCTGCGGCCTGGGCGCTTTCGGTCATGGCCCCCGGCGGCCGAGCGATATTCCCGCAGGAGAAGTTCATCCCCCACGAGGAATACCTGCTCCCCGCGAGGCCGATAGTCGTCTGGCACTATACCGACATGACCGACCCGCGGCTGGTCTGGGGCAAGAAGTACATCCAATTCCGCCAGGACCCCAAGGCCCTCACCAAGAACAAGTTCGGCATCCTCAACAAACGCGGCTGGGCCGCCTATGCCCTCAAGCGCGACCTCTTCATCAAGACCGTCCCCTACGACCCCAGGGCAACCTACGTCGACTTCGGCTGCAACTGCGAATGCTTCAACTGGACCGGCTTCATCGAGATCGAAACCATCGGCCCCCTGACCAGGATCCCCGCCGGCGGCAAGGTTGAGCACATCGAGAACTGGCTCCTCGCGAAGGTCGACGTGAGCGAGAAGGAAGAGGACATAGACACGAAGGTTCTACCGCTCGCGGAGAAGTAGCGTTTTTCAACGCCGGACTTGAGAAGGCGCTTTCCTGGATTGCGCCTTGTCTGGGATGAACCGCTCGGGGAACTGCGCAACTATCCCATCCGTGAGATAGTCCGCCAGATCCAGCGCGCAGGTGTGGCCCCTGTCGTAGGCGTCTATGTCGTCGTCCCAGTTCCATTTGACCCTTGCGGCGATGGTATCGCGGGCGGCGGCCATGTGCGCGCGCAGCAGACCTTTGAGGTCTTCTTCAGCCCAGTATTTGTTGAGACCATGGAGAAACGCGGCCGTCTCGTCGGCGTTGGCCTCCCATGCGGAGAACGCTTCATCAAGCGCCCTCGCGTTTCTGGCCTTGGCGGCCTTGAGAATCGGCAGGGCAGACTCGCGGTGCGTGGTGAGGAGCGCAGTGAGCCGTTCGGCCGCTTCTTCGCCGTAGTACGGCTTGAGTACGTTGCCTGTGTCCCTGAAGCTCTTCCCAAGCCTCGCCGACAGAGCTCCGGCGTCTTCAAGGCTTGACAGGAAACTGATGAAGAAGCTTCTGGAGTACGCTAAGTGCTCCTCCCACAGTCTCGTGAGCAGCCTACGCAGCTCACGCTCGGTCCTGGGCGTCCCAAGCCTCGGCCATGTCTCGTCGCATCTCGGATCTTTCTCCGCCCGCAGCACGGTCACGCCAAGCAGCACCGTCGCGATGACGACAAAGCCTTCGTACAGGATGTGCTCCATGGAACGCTCCTTTGCGGGAAGACGTCAGCACGACCGGTAGTGCTACTGGAGCGGACAATCCGTGATTGGCGGGGGTTCCGCCGCGGGCAATGCGGCCTTTCGCTTCACGAGAGAGCGACTGTTCGGTGCGCGCTACTTCTTTTCCCTGAGAACCTTCCTCAGCAATTCGTTATTCGCCCTGACGGTCTCCTCTATCTCGCGAAGGGCCGTTGCGGCTTCCGCAAGACCGGCGAGGATGGTGCACTGCACGAATCCGCCGATGACCGCTATGAGGAGTAACTGGAGACCGTTCATGAAGGGACCGAACATTTCCAGCACGCCGACTGCTGCTGCGATGAGCGCGATGACGCCGGTGATGTAGGCGAGTATGCGGCAGGTCTCGGAGAGCGCTTTCAGCCCCTCGAACCTCGGCGGCACGTAGACGCCGTATTTCTCCACCGGCCACCTGACCTCCGAACCATCATTTTCGTTGGCGGCCCTGGCTTCATCGCGTCTGTGCGCGTCATCGAGTGACATACGTCTCTTCTCCTGTAATAGACTGCTACTTCTATAACAGGACGGAGGGCGAAGAGCAAGGGGAATCCATGTGCTGGCGGAAATATGGCTTTGGTGTACGGCGTGCGGCTGAGTCGCGGCGTCCCGTGATGAAACAAGAGGGGCGCGCTAAGCGCCCCTCTTGTCATGTACCTCCCCCTCGTCACAGCCAAGTCTTAATCCTTGAACTGCTCGGGGAATTGCCGCGCGATCCCGCTCGACAGAGTGTCGGAGAATTTGAGCATGTGGTCCTGGCCGCGGTCGTATGCCTTGATGTCGGCTTTCCAGTCCTTCTTCAGCCGCGCTGTCACCTCGTCGGTAGTGACCTCGAGGTGCGTGCGGAGAGCGTCACTAAGGTCATCCTTGGACCAGAGGGGATTGGCGCCGGCCAGGAACGCCGCGATGTCGTCGGCGTTTGCCGCCCACTTGTCCTGGGTCCTCTCGAGCGCCTCCGAGTTCCCCGCCTTCGCGGCGGCGACCACGTCCGTGGCGATAACGATGTGGTCCTTGAGAAGCGCCGTCAGCTTCTCCCCGGCTGCGTCGCCATAGTACGGCTTGATCGCGTCGCCGATCGCCTGCTGGTTCTCAAGAAGCCTCCCGGCTACGGCATCAGCGTCTTCCAGGCCCGCAAGGGCGCTTATGATATAGTTGCGTGTGTAGGCGATGTGGTCCTCCCAGAGCTTCGCCATCGCCATGTGCAGCTCAAATGCCTTGGTCGAGATGACCGGCTGCTCCTTCATCGCCTTCATCTCGCGCTCTCCCTTTGCGGTCGCGCACGAAACGCTGACCGTCAGCACAGCCATGACCATAATCAATAAAGCAACAGGCGTAGTTCTCCTCATGGATGGTTCCTTTCAGAAAGAGGTGTTCTCCACGGCCCGGCAGATGTGGCCGGGACCTATAGAACCGCCGGGCGCGCGCCCAAACCCAGGTCTGAAGCCCTTCGTATCGCCTCGATCCTGCGCGCGGCGATAGTCGCCGTGACGCGGTTGGCGGATATGGTGCGCCTGGCGTTGCATGAGATCCTGTAGGCAGTGAACGCGATGCTCAGATTGTGTGGCAGTGTGGATATGGACATGGCAGATTCCCCTTCATCGCCTGACCCAGGTGCTGTTTCGCCTTTCTCGATGCCCCTCCCCAGCCGGGGCTTCTCTGGCGGTCTCCAAGACAGCGCGGCCGTTATGGCTGTTCCCCGGATACAATCAAGCTCGTGTAAAGCGCCCGCCCTTCTGTGGTCGAATAACCCCTCGTATATGGCGTTGGAGGCCCCATGAAGGACGACTCAAGGAAATCAAGAATACAGACGCAGGCCGAGGCGGAGCTTGCGGCGGTGCGCGCGGAGTTGGAGGAGAAGATAGAGGAACTCGCGCGCGCGAATCTCGACCTCTACGAGACCGCGCGTCGCAAGTCGGAATTCGTCGCCAACATGTCCCACGAGCTGCGCACGCCGCTCAACTCGATCATCGGGTTCGCGGACGTTCTGCTCGCGCAGACGAAGGAAACCGCGACCGAGGACCAGATCAAGTATCTAAAGAACATCCGCCAGGGAGGTTACAGGCTTCTGGAGATTCTGTCCGAGCTGCTCACGTTCGCCAAGCTCGAAAGCGGCCAGGCGCGCGCCCACCCGGGACCGACTTCCATACCGGCCCTCATCGGCGAAGTGGTCAATAACCTCAAGAACGGCAAGCCGCGCCAGATAGAGTTCAAGGTCGATGCGCCCGCCGACATGCCCACGGTCATCACCGATGAGATCAAGATCACGCAGATCCTTCAGAATCTCGGCAACAACGCCGTAAAATTCACTCCCGATGGCGGCTCGGTCACCTTTCGCGCCGCGCTCGACGGAACAACTCTCACCCTCGCCGTCAGCGACACCGGCATCGGAATCGCCGAGAAGGACCGAGCGCTCATTTTCGAGCGCTTCCGCCAGGTCGATGGCAGCCTTACCCGCTCACACGAGGGCGTCGGCCTCGGCCTCTACATTGTCGACAGCCTCACCCGCCTCCTTGGAGGCACCATCCGCCTCGACAGCGCGGTCGGCAGGGGGTCCACTTTCACCGTCGAGATCCCCGTGGAACTGCTCGAAATCTGAGGGTCTGGATAAGTTAGACCCCATTTGTGAAAAATCTTTCACCTACGGGAACATCCGCGGAACCCATGAGGTCTTGATGCTCGAAGGACCGACACCACCTCCTTCCGGGCGGGTTCGAGCGTTCCCCCCCACGCTCCGGCCCGCCCACATCTTTTTCCTGCTCAACCATCCGCCCACGCCACGGCTTTCCGGCGATGCCTGAAATCGGTGTCTGACACCAATTTATTCGTCGTATCTCATTATACTGTCAGAAGATAAATTGGTGTCAGACACTGATTTATGTGCCGAGAAGGCCCCCTATGGGAAAGCCTGAATAGAGAGGTTAAGAGGCGTCGGAGTGGCGGTGCTTGATGATGGTTTCCGCGAGGAAAAGATCGAGGGGAGAATCGATTTCCACGGTCGAGTGCGCGTCCTGGATGATCGCACGGCGGTCGCTGCCGAAGAAGGCAAAGTTGTCCTCCAGATGGTTCCGGCTGTCGTCGAGGACATCGCCGCGGATCGCTATGCAAGCGCCGTCGTGCACGTAGAGCTTCGGTAAGTCCTGCCTGCGAAAGACCTTAAGCTCCGAATACGGCGATTCCCTGTCGCCCTCGATTCTCGACATCCACGCCGGATGATACTTCCCCACGTCCACAAATGTCCTTACGCTCGTGCCGCCTCGCTTCAGAAGATGCTCCACGCATCGGTCGGTGATTATGGGATCGCGTACGGGAACGTTCGCATAGAGGAGCACGACGACATCCGGCCGGTACCCCTCTCGCTCCCGCAGCGTGTCGATGACGTGCCTCAGCGCGAAATCGATCCTCGCCGTCGCGGTCGCGTACTCCGCAGGGCGCAGGATCACCTCGATCCCCGCCGCGCGCGCGATTTCCGCTATGCGGTCGCTGTCCGTTGAGCAGACGGTCCGCGTCACGCTCCTGGAACTAAGCGCGTGCTCGATCGTGTAGGTAATCACCGGCCGGCCCGCGAGCGGCAGGATATTCTTCGACGGCACCCCGACGCTGCCTCCGCGAGCGGGGATTATCGCAAGGACTTCGGATGCTCGCTTTTCAGTCAAGGAATGCTCCTGCAAATAGCGCCGTGATTTGAGCCCCTACACATAATACCAGTCCTTGCAGTTGCGGCACAATGGGAAAAGGTCATAGTCGCCGGCGAGTTGTGCGGCGCGGAGGCGTTCCATAAACGCGCAACGCCATACACCCTCGATGCCCTCTTCCACGGCGCTGCCCAGGGGGTGGGTACGGCGGATGTCCTGACGGCAGGGGTATGCGATACCTTCAGCGTCTATGTAGAGCTCCTCAAACACCTTACGACACGGAATACGGCTCGACGTACGCATATGAATAGTCGCAAGGTCGTCGACCTGCCCCGCGAAGTCGTTATACGGCCGGATAGCAGGCCAGTCGCAGTGCGAGAGCCAGTAGTCGAAGAATGGCTCTATCTCGGCTTCCACGGAACGCATTTTGGCGATCTCCGCCACAAAGATAGGCCAAGTCACGCTTTGCGACGCTGCACGGCGGGCAAAGGCCCCTTCAAGCTGTGACTTGACTGACTCCAATCCATCGACGCCGAACAGCGCCCGATAGGTGGACGGCGTCCCCGCGCCAAGGTGCACGCTCAGCACGTCGAGGTGCGCAGCGGAAAGCGCGGCAAGAAATGATTCGTCGAGGAGCCGGCCGTAAGTCCCGACGTGGACGCCCATTATGCCGGCTTTCTTTGCCGAAGAAACCATCATGTCCAGCGCTGGATTGAGGAGCGGCTCTCCGAGCCCCTGCAGCGACACGACAACGTCCCGCGCGGCGCCCAGCGGCTCGATCATCCGCCTGAACGCGCCGAGGTCGAGATCGCTTGCGCCCCGCATGTTCGTGATGCGCTTGAGATATGAAGGGGCGGCGTCGATGCGCATGGTCGGCTCGATTTCGAGCTTCGCGGGAAAGCGGCCGGGCCACAACTCAGGATGAGCGGCAAGCGCGTGAACGACGTCGGTGGCCGAAGCGCTTCGCGGCGACGTGCCGAGTGCGACGAGGGCGCGTATCAGGTCAAGCTGTCTGGGACTGTGGGCGGTAAGCCGCCAAGGCGCGAGGCGCAGTTCAAGGGGCGCCTCGAAGTGCGCCTCCGTCGCGGTAAGGTCGCGCTGCGGCTGGTTCGCCCTGTAGGCGAGCGCCGCTGCAAGCGTCAGATTCTGGTCGGCGAGCGATTTGAGGAGGTCCGACGCGAATACCACCGGCACAAGGCCAGGGCATACTCCGGTGAGGGTGACGCGCGCGTTTCTCGCGTGCTCGTAGTGCCATGCGAAAAGCTTCGACGTAAGGTGCGGGTCGGCGTAAGGGCTGTCGGGCATCATAAGGCCGACAGCCTCAGCGCCGAAGCGGCCGGCCGCTTCATTCATCGCCGCCGGCGAACCGGCCTCATCGTACCACGAAGCGCTTCCGAGCCCGCCGCGCCAGCTCCTAATGCTCCAGAGACGCGCGCGGCGCAGGAATTCCCTGTTGGGCACGTCGCGCGCGCCGGAAATAACCGCCTCGTAATGAAGTGCGCCGAGAAGTTCACGTGCTTTGGCGGCGATGCGATCCGCCTCGGGACCGGCCTCGATAAGAAGAACCACTGTGTAGTCGTCACAGAGCGTGAGCCGGCTGACAGTGTGGTATAGCACGGACGCGCCGTCGATCTCCTGTTCCAGAAGCGATTGTAAGCCGAGACTGTTCTTCTGGAAATCGAGAGGCAGGCAGATGATCGATTTCACTTGCACGCCTCCCGTTGCGACACATCCGCGATCTTGGCGTCGAAATCGAACTCGCGGAGCCGTTTGAGCCCCTGTCGGAAGATATGCTCCAGTCTGTCAACGGCATCGCGAAGTCCCTGAACATACTCCAGGTCGCGCGCGAGCTGGGCCTTCTGTTTCTCGAGGCCGTCGAGGCGATCCGAAACGATTGACCGGTCGCGCTGGATCTTTCTCAACTCGCTGGCCTGGGCGACGTCGCGGACGAGGGAATTCACGTCCGTGTAGGCCTTGACCTCCTCCCGGATGTCGTCGATCTCCGACAGAAGCGCCCCGATAGCCCCTTGGTCGGGCCAGAGCCCCTCGATCTTTCTCAGTATCGAAAGCGTCTTGTCGTAGAAGGCGCGTATCTTGCCCATTCGCCTGATTCGGTTTTCGAGCTCGGACGCGGCGGCCGCTCGGCCGTCCTCCTCAGGAACGTCAGGCACGGCGGGAGCAGCGGCGGGGCGGGACGGAAGGTCGCGTGTCGCATACTTGGCGAGCGCGTCGGCAAGCGTCATAGCTGTAGTGTATTTCTTCGCCGCGCCGCCTTCGGTCGCATCGATGACGGCCGCCTTAGAGCTGTAGAAGCTCATCTCAAACTGCTGAAGGTACGAGAACATCTGCCCGTCGGTGTAGATATCGTTGCCGTGGACGTCCTTTATCTTGAGGAGGATGTCCTTCATGCGGAGTATCGTTTCCCACTCGCGCATTTCGAGGGAATCGAAACGGTTGGCCTCTACGGCCCAGAGGTCATGCACGGCGGTGCCGGGGACGTGCGTTATGCCGTCGGGGTGGGCAAGGTCCTGGCCGACGAAGACTATCGGGTCCGCGCCGATGTGCTGGGCGAAGTAGAAAGCGCTGTGCGCAACGGTGGTGCCCGACGGCACGGCGCCCTTGTGAAACGCCGGGGAGCCGATGATCCTGTGGAGGGCGTCGTTGTGGATCATGGCCTTGGGGCCGCCGTGCGCTTCGACGGCTTCATATGACGCCTTGGGGTCGGCTACGAGCACTACGTCCCGGTCGCCGGGAGCGTCTTCGAAGTACTTCTTCGATATCGGGTGGTAGTCGAGCACGACCGCGAAGTCGGGCACTATGCCGCGTCTCAAGAGGGGCCGGAAGACGGTGGATACCGCAATGATGACCGCTCTGCCGCGGGCCTGGCGCAGGGTTCCGATGTTGCGGTGAAGCGAGGGGCCCGCGGAGACGACTATCGCTGGATAACCGGTGAAGGCGTCTTTGTAGCGCGCTATGCCGGGGCTCGCGAGGTAATACGGCAGGTTCATGAGGCAGTTGGCTTTCGATGCCAGATCGATAGACACCGTCGTAACGATGTTCTGCAGCCCGTACGTGACGTAGTCGCCGAAACCCTTGTTGGCAGCCTGGTAGTATTCAGGGTCGGACTGCGCCGACGGGCGATGCACGAGGTACGTCGCGTCGAGGAACATGCTGACAATGTAAGGCGTGAGCGCCGTGAATATCTCCGGGACGGTCTTGCCGACGATCGGCACCACGCGTCGCGACGCGAACACCTCTCGCAGGTCGACCGACTCCAGCGCCGCCCGGAAAAGCGCCACGTCCTTTTCGATAACGATTATGAGGGATTCCTTTCGCGCGGCGGCAAGGAGCGCCTTGATGTGATGGCCGAGGCCGAAACCGAGGACGACGTAGGTTGTGATCCTGGCGGTGTCGGTCGCGCGGGCGAACGCCTGGGCCTCCTCGACGGGATCGTGGCGCGAATGAAGGAGGATGACGCCGCTTGGGCCGCGGACCTCGGCGGTGGCTGCCCCCGAGGCCGCTTGGAGGACGCGCACGCGGGGCGATTTCTCCGCGCGGGAAACAGCGGCGGCGAGCTCGGCGTTGATGGCAGTGAGCGTGAGGAGGTTCGCTTCGTAGTGGCTCATATCTGCCTGGCGGCGATCGCGGCGGACAGCGCGACAATCTGTTTGGATATGCGCTCCGCGACCTCGGGCATTTCGTACTTCATGGAGTCCCTGACAGATACCGTATCGTGCGCGCCGATGGCCGTCTTGAGGGATTGAAGGACGCTCACCAGCGCGTTAATGCTTTCTGTAAGAGCTTCCTTGTCGGT
>Ga0315282_10000851_pt1 | contig 59678 bp, 51 predicted proteins | sample YL17G07_20_MG_FD_203693 | JGI IMG/M metagenome (GOLD analysis project Ga0315282, IMG submission 203693) | Sediment microbial communities from Yellowstone Lake, YNP, Wyoming, USA - YL17G07_20 | ecosystem: Environmental > Aquatic > Freshwater > Lake > Sediment | place: USA: Wyoming | collected...
GCTAAAACATTGATTTTTTATTGAGAAAACTGGTAGTATATTCTATTCGAATATGGGCATAAACTTTTGGCATAGGCACCTAATTCAAAAGGTTGTTCGCATCTTCTTTATTTTTAGCCCACAAAAATAAAGAAGCAAAACCCAAGAGGACACTTTAACTCGTCTCTCTCCAGAGAATACACTGTTCTTTTTTTGGAAAAACCTAAAAACCCAGTAGCCGATAACTGGCGAATCCGCCTTCGAATCCTACTTCTACAGGTCGGCGGCGGCATGACACGACTAATCATTAATGACAGCCAAGTCTGGCGCATCGTAGCCTACGCCGACAGGCATCTTTGCCTCCAAGACCGGCTTTTGATTCGGCTTCTGTTGGTCAGAGGTTTGAGGACAAGCGAAATTTGCACGTTGGAAGCCAAAAACGTCAATTTGGAAGCAGGTTCAATCACTGTTTTTGACAGCAAAAAGAAAGTGTTCTTTGATATTCCAGTCGACTTGGAAACGAGTGTAATGTTGGATTCACATTTGAAGGGACGCAGGGACGGCTACGTGTTTTTGCATAGACGAAAACAACATCGATATGTCGATAGGCCATTGAGTCCGCAGTCTGTGTGGGAACTGGTTAAACGCATAGGCGAAAAGGCCGGGGTTCAGCATTTTAACCCAAGAATGTTTCGCAGGCATCTGTCAGCGTTTTGGCTTCAGAAAGCACACGGCAGCCTAGCCGAGTTGCAGGTGATTCTCAGGCATAAGCATCCGCAGGTAACATGGGAATATGCGAACCAGTTTGTTTTTGAAGATGACGTTAGGCGAGAAGCTGACAGGGTAACCGGGGAGATGCTCAAGCGTGGCGCTGCCATACGAGAGAAGGAGATTCAAAATTGGGAAACGTAATCACAACAATAAGTATAGATGCAAATTTGGTTAAACAGTTGGACAGCATAGTTGAAAACAGGGAGATTCCTGGAGTTCGAGACCGCAGCGCTCTTGTCGAGTATATTATCCGTTTGTTTCTGGAAAAGAAGGAGACTTAGAAAAATGGGTAAAACACGATATGTTGCTCTCAGTAGAAGAGTTATAGCTGTTGCAATAGAAGGAGAAGTCAAAGATTGGGCAGCATATATTGATGGTGTGCCAGGCGATAATCATTTTCTAGAAGCTAAAGAAGTTGCACGGACAGGAACAAAGCTTCCTCAAAAAGTCGCAGAAATATTGTTTCCAGATTTTGCGTCTGAATTTTCATGGAGAGATTAAAAATGAAACCACATACGATTCATATTACTCGGAAGTTCAATCTTGGCAATTATCAAACTATTGATTATCACATTGAAGCTTCTTTAGATGACGGGGAAAATCTGATAGAAGCATTCAAACAACTTGAAAAAATCATTAACGATTATTGGGAAGGTAGAACGCAAAATCTAGTTTCAATCGCCAAAAAGGAGACTTCTTAATGGTTAGATGTGTCACATGCGGAAAGTTTGAAAGAAAAACATGCCACTGCGACTATTACAATATGACCATAAAGCCAGATGACATTCATAAGCAGATTAGTTGTGAGGGTTACCCGAATTTTGCACGGCGAAAGTGGCTGTTAAACGCTGCAGGTAAAGAGGAGAATCCTGAGGTTGAGGCGTTGTTGGTTTATCAGATTTTAGGAGACAACAAACAATGAGCCAAGTTGTTGGTACTAGCCTAGAAGCTTACCTGCAAATCAAACCACATCTACATCCAATTCAAATGGAAATCTACAATTTTATGCGAAGCAACAGCGATAGAGATTTCACGAATAAACAGTTAGCGTATGAGTTGAGGCGGCCTATTAACACGGTTACGCCGCGGGTTTTGGAGTTGCGGCAGATGGGTTTGATAGTGTTCAGCAAGGTTGTTGTGCAAGCGAATAGGCGTAGAGCTAGAGCATGGAAGGTGAAAAGAGAATGAGGATTTGCCCAAAATGCGGATACAAAGACGAAGCAATTTGGAGACCCGCCAAAATGCACAATCCAAGCGGAGACATAGATATAGCTAGAGATGAAGATGTCAAAATTTGGTTGCCTAAAGTTTGGAAGCAGCTCTCTTTGGTGCGTGGAAAAAAACCCGTTATTGAAGGTATTTTCGCTTATTACATAGGAAAACGTGGCGTTTGGGTTAGGCGAATAGCAGCTGAACTTTATCAGCAATGTGGAATAACTGCTTTTAATCCTCCTTATGAAATGAGTGGACACAATAAGTTATCATTACAAGGTTTTGGAAAACCTAAGAAAACTAAACTTTTGGAGGTTAATTCTAAATGAAGGTTTTTTGTGTCCGAACCAGAGGCTACAAGACTCCAGTTGAATTCTTTAGCAAGGAAGAGTTTGTGCGGTTCATCGATTTGTTAGGCGACAAGGTGGAGCAGTTGTGGGTTGAAGTTAAAGAGGTAAAAAAACCATGAGGTTACGGGTTATAACGAAAGATAAGAAATTTCTTGATTTTGATGTTAAAGTTCCAATTAGCGTCAATACATCAAATTTGTACGATAAGTTTGCGGTTATGATAGTAGAGGAGAAGGAAGCGAAACCATGAAGGAAGTTTACGATTTACTCAAAGACGCAGCAGGCTTCACACAACAAGAAACAGACGAAAGATTCAAAATAACAGAAGAAAACGGCGAATATGTCCTGAAGGCTTACCGCTATTTGGATGGACCTACTTTCGGCAAAATCCTGCGGGCAATATTGGATAAGGGTGGAAAGTACAGGAAGGATGAGACGACAAAGTTTGCCATCTTCACCTTACCCAAAACTCCTTCACCGCAAGCAGTGGATAGTCAGACTGATTATAAAGAAGCTGGCAATGAGATCCAAACTGTACCAATATCGGCCCTTTCACCTATGACGTTTAGAGCGCGAGTTAAGCCAGAATTTGAGTTAGAAGACCTTGTCGAAAGTATCAAAACCTACGGCATTTTAGAACCCATACTTGTACGTCGCAAAGGAGAACTTTACGAAATAGTAGCGGGAGAGAGACGGGTTAAAGCCGCCAAAACCGCAGGTCTAACTGAAGTCCCAGTGATTGTAAAAAGCCTTAGTGATGTTGACGCTTTCGTGATTCAGCTTAGCGAGAACTTGCAGCGGAAGGATTTGACGGAAGAAGAAAAAAGTATGGCATTGGCGGAGTTGGCTAAAAAAACAAAGTGGAATGCCCAGCAAATAGCAGATAAAATCAAAATGAGTTATAGATGGGTTTGCCTTTACTTGCCACAGGATTTTAAAGACCAAGAAAAGGCGAGGGCTGGGGCGTTAGGTGGTGAAAGTAAAAGTTTAACTGCACAACATGCTGCTGCAAGCCTTGCACCAAAACCCCAAGACTTAACAGTTCCGACATCAACTCAACCGCAAGAACCCATAATTCCAAAAGGAAATTCTGGGCAAATCTACAAGGAATACATGTTTGGAATGCGACAATGCGAAAAATGTGGCAAATCAGCACCAAGACGAGAAATGCATTACATTGACAACCTTTTAATCTGTCCCGAATGCGCAGGCAAAACCAAGCCTTTGACACCGCGCAAACTAGAAGAGGAGCCCACATTCAAACCTAAAGAAAAGCCTGAATTCCGCAGAGCAGTCATGCAACCACAAAAAAGCAAACCAGAAATGGACTTACTCACAGAATTGTCTAATCGTGGCATCACGCCCGAAACAGACAAGTGGATCTGCTTATGGGGCACCAATCCCGACGGTCAATATGCTGAAAAGAAAATTGTCTATTATGTGCATGGTGAACCGCATGACAAGGGCAAAGCGTTGAACCGAGATGACGAAATAAAGGCGGCACTGGAAAAAGAGGGATGGACTGTTTTTGTTTTTCGCCATGATGAAGGCACTGTGAAGGAATGGGCAGACAAGATTGAGGAGGCTTTGAAATGGTAGAGGAGAGGCAGAGGGCAAAAGAAACAATAAAGGAGTTTTTAAGGTGGTGAGGATGGAACAAACGGTAAAGAAAGAACCTTATCAAAAAGGCAATGTTGACATAATGATTAGCCTAAAAAATCTTGATTGGAACGACTTAGTTTTGCTTGTCAAATACCTGCAAGGGAATCCTTTGAGTGCAGTTGTTGAGGTTCATATTGGTAACGAGGTGTTTGACGCTTGAGTGATGGGCATGGTCACTGGTTTCGTTGCCAAAAATGCAAAGTCAAATTTTACAGTTGCTTCAATGATTGTCCATATTGCGGTGGAAAAGGAGAGAGAATAAATGAGTGAGGGAAGCGAGATTCATGAATGAAACTGAACAAAAGAAGATATACAAAGTTGAATTAGGCGATACTTTCGCTCAAGTTGACTTAGACAATAAGGCTGATTGGCAATTTGTCAAGGGTTTAATCGAAACTGCTTTCAAATGGAAGGAGAAGGAAGCGAAACCATGAATGCAAAATTACGTGGAAAAAAACGGTGGAACCATCAAAGTGATGTATGGACGGAAGCTATGGCATTAGAGATACAACTTGATTCAGCACACCAAAAAATCCGAAAAGGCAAGCAACTGTCAGAAAAAGAAGTTAGCAGGATGCTTGGAAGAATAAGAAGTATCCTCTCAATTTTAGGTCATTATCAGAAAACATTGAAAAGATGGACTAAACCCGCACCAAACCAAAAGAAGGAAGCGAAACCATGAAACCAATTGTGCCTGAAGTATGTGATCGTTTAAACTGTAAGGTTCCAAGTTGTTATGGTTGGGATTTGTGTCGCCAAGCAGGGGAAGAAGCAACTGAAGAAGAATGGGAAAGATTAGTTAATGCCCTATGTAATAAATGGAAGAAGAAAACGTCGAAGCTTCTCCATTTTTTGGAGAGGGAAGCGAAATGAGTTTGAAACAAAAAGCAAAAACATTAGAGGTATGGATTAAAGAGATTTGCCATGAGAATTGGTGTTATGCTTGTCCCATAAGCAAGCATCATAATTGCGACAATCTTAGATTAATTAGGCTTGAGGATGTCATAGCAAAAGCTGTAGAATCGTATTCTTATTATTATGAGAAAAGTGAGAGAATCTACGGTTGTTTTGCGCTTGGCGCATTGTTTGATGTGAACGTGTTAGATGCATGGAATGAGCCATTAGCACCAGAAGAATTTGAGAAGTTGTTGAAAGAGGAGAGGGAAGCGAAACCAACATGAAAATTAGAACAGGATTAGAATTCAAAAACGGCAAATGTGATGCTTTCAAACCAATAAGAATTAAGCGTTGGGATTCTGGATATAGCATCAAGTGTATGCTGGGAAAGGAAACCATTGTTGTAAGACCATACAACGAGGATACGTTGGAGTATGATTTGAAAAGTTTTTGTGACAATTGCAAGGAAGCGAAACCATGAATGAAACAGAAAAATTTGCCAACCAATTCAGTGTCTACGACTACGCACATAAAATGCTCAAGGAAATAGAATTTCACGCAACAACGGATAATTGTTCTCGTTGCCAGAAACTAATCCATATGATGTATCTCGATGTTGAGAAAAAGAAGGAAAAGGTGAAACCAACATGAGGAGACACACTAAGTTTTTGGAGCGACAGATAAGGCGACGGTGCACGGGAGTGGAAAGATGACATGTGATGGCGAGTTTGCTGCTTTCAACGTCTTATGGAACGCAATTCCAATGAGCGAGCAAAGTGAAGAGCTGATTTGTGGTTGCTTAAACTATTTTGTTGGCAAAAGTGGAAAGTCAATTCGAGAGTTGGAGAAGATTTTGGCAAAGTATAAACTTGAAAAGGCGACAACAAAATGAACAACAAATATGTCAAACATTTTCGTTGCAAACACTGTGGAAAATGGGTCAACAAAAACGAAGCCACATACAACAAGAATAAGCAGCCAATATGTCCAAAATGTCGTAGGCGACTGAAACAGCAACCCAGAGAACAAACGTTAATTCAAAGAGTCTGTTTTCGACAGCCTGTTGTTACGATTCCAAAATATGAAGTATGGGTGAAAAAATGAACCGAGTAATCATAACTCCCAATCATCATCCGGAACGTCCCACCTGCAGAGTGTGCGGGCACAAGTTTGAATATGGCGAATCGGCCTACACTTACCAGAGTGGAAGCAAAACAATGTACCAATGTGACCGCTGCGACGGCAAAAACCTTTTAGTTTACCCATTGAAAATGAGACTGCTGAAGAGGTGATTAAGGATGGTTGAAGAAGAAGGTCTTTTCAAAAAACGAATAAACCAAATTGACTTCCCCTGTTATGAATGGAGTGAGGATGATAGTCCCGAAAAAATTAAAGAAGAACTATGTGCAACTATCGAAGAGGCTAAAAAGACATGCCCATTAGACGATTTCGAATATAAACAGCCAAATAATTTAACGTTAAGTCAATTGCAATCGGTCTATGATAAATGGGGGCATATGCTTGCCGAAATCGCAATGTGGAAAATTAAGTGGTTTGGTTCATAGGCTTCGCTGGACATGAAATAGAGTGCCTAGAAAACAGCAAAACAAAAAGGGGACGGAAAGAATTATGCCATACTGCACTGGACTTTACTCGGCTAAACTGCACTCCACATAGCTTAACTAAGCAACACTTAACTTTACTGCACTTCACTGGGCTGTTTTTCTGTACTTCACTCTACCTAACTATACTATACTTAACTTCGATGCGCTTCACTCCACGTCACTTAACTTCACTGTTTTACTTCACATTTCAATACTTCAAACCGTCCGAATTTTGGTCTGAAACTTCCAATTCCAACATAAGCCCCAGCATGTTCCAAAACTTCTTTCACTGTTGAATCGTCAATCATATCATCTTGTAGCACACGAATCGTAAAGTCAAATTCCCATTCAGTCCACATAGGTCGCCAAGCCAAAACTCTGCTATGTTGAATAACGACTGGTCGTTCATCAATAGCGTAATTTTCTGGATTCTCAGGAATCTTAAACGGAATTTCTTGTGGTAGTATAATAACACTACTCTTGACAAAATCCATGTAAGTCTTCCGTCCTTTCATTTGAAAATTCTTTGCGGCATTTATCAACGCACCTTCAATATGAACTGCGGGTTGAAAGATTTTTTTATCCTTATTACGGTAAAGTTTCTTTTCCGCCTCTTCTTTTGGATCATAATTTTTCTTGTGTTTTGAACCTTGCTCTGGAGCGAACCGTTCATGCATTAAAGGAACTATTCCACGAATTGTCACATCATACTCTCTCATTCTGTCTCACCTCCATTCTCCTTTATTGCTATGAGATTTTCCTCAAATCTCGTAACTCTAGCCTTTTCTTTCTCAGATAAAAACTTGTAGAGTTGCTCATCATTCAATTCAGGATAATGAGGTGAACAATCACGGAGAATATGGTCAATACATGCTAAATCTGCGCCTTCACCAAAACGACTCAACGCTTCTTTCGGTGTTTCTAAAATATTATGCCGATATTTTCGGTGCTTTCTTCTTAAACCCCATGAAGGCGCATCCATCCAACTGTGAACTTCAGCAAAACGCCTACCCAACTTTTGAACGCAAGAAAGACAATGCTCACCTAACTGCAAATTCATTACCTCACTATACTATACATTACTGTACTCCTCTACATTGCGCTAAACTGTACGTTGCAACACTCCATCGCACAGTACTCTACTAAACAGGACTCTGCGGTACTTTACTCAACTACACTAAACTTTCTCATTCGTTTATTATGTGATAAGTCTTTAAAAACTTTTGGTTTAAAATAGAAAAACAAAAATAGACCTTAAAACATAGAGTTATATATGAAGGAAGGAATCAAGCTTTTCTTGAGCAAAAGCAAAACAGCGATTACAACTAATTCCATAGGATTCTTAAAGGTAATTATCTGTACTCAGATTATTTTGTTGAACGTTTTTTTAGCAACATTAATACTTATTGAGTTGACTCCATCCATAACTCTGCTTATTCTCCTGCCTTTTGTTGTAACCCTAGTTTACGGTGTCTTTACAATGTTAAGTTTACTCTGTGTTCACCTCATTGCAGAAACCCAATTAAAATAACTTCAACTAAGTATTACTTTAAAATCTCTGGACATGCCACGGATCGCCGTTTTGAGTCTACTCACTTCTTGGATAGGGGATACACTAAGGCTATATCGGTTGTCTAATCCTTCTGTTACTGTAAACTTAGTCAAGAAACCAGCATCAGTAATTGTATGATCAACAACTGTAACATCAAAATTGCCATTCACACTAGCTCGAGGCAAATTAAGTGCTAGTCTATCACCAACTAAAATGTTTGTGTTTCCAAGAACGGAAATGTCTATTTCGGTGATGGGTTCTTTTCGTTGATAAAGTAATGTTTTTGCCCTAGCTTCGCATTGGCTGTTTGATTTAAGTGTATCTGCAATGACTACGAGGTCTCTTTGACCATAATTGCTTATGCTTGTCAGATCAGATGTTTTATAACTGAAGCGTCCACCTTGAAATGCTAAATCGTCAACATGAGTATAAACAGGATCAACACTAGAACCTTTAAACTCGATGGCTACAATGAAGTCTGATTGACCATTACCTACTTTAGTCCAGCCGTTAAGATTATCGGCTGTAGGTAACGTAAAATTATATGTATCCCAATAGTCTAATAGTGAAATGGCTCTGGAAAAATAGTTAGAACTATCAGGTGCCCATAAATATACATTGGTAAGTTCTTTCCCCATGAAATGAAGGCGACTAAAACTCTGCGTTATTGTTCTTGCATTGCCACTTACAAACGCAAATTCAGGCTTTAAAATTCGATAGAAATCAACGTTTCCGCTTGCACATTTTATACTGGCTGTACCTGTAGTTTTGTCTGCGGTATCTTTTGATAAAGAACCCGCTAAGGCTGTCCAATAAGGTATGTCTTCTGTCCAGTTTTCGTCAGTGGGTATTTTGGATACAAAATATTCGTCCCATGCTCCATAAACGGTAATGCTATTTCGTAAATTTTCTAAACTCCGACGAACAACATAATCTTTTATGTTGACTCCAATCTCTAATGTTTCCGTTCCACTTGTTCGCAGTGGTCGATTCTTATAGAGTAAATTGCTTGATGGAGTAACGTAAAACTCTTTTTTTAACTGCGTCCCCGCATTAATCCATACATCACTTAAAGTTTTCATAGCGTCAAAGTATGTTTCGTTTACAAACTCAACAGGTGGTTCTGATGTTTCTGCTGTAATATCGCTGGTTCCTAATCCTAAATCGTTTGCTAATTCGGTGACAATGTCGCTTGCATCTGTTCCAGAATAGTGCCCACATTTTATTCTCCGTAACAAAATTTCGCCGAGGGCTAAACCGCTTATATTTCGTAGGTACCCTGATTGTTTTGTAAAACCATCTTCAATTCTTAATACACGACCAACAAAATTAGGAGTTGCTGGCACAGAGTCATATCCTAAATAAATTTTCACTAAATCGTGAAGGGCTATGTCTTCAAATTGAGAATTGGATGGCAACAATACTGTAAATTGCCCTATGGCATCCGTTAGACGTTCATGTATATTGATACTATAAGCGTCGCTTGTTATTGAATGATCCAGAACCGCACCAGTGTAAGTTTCTATTTTGTAAACTGGAATCAACGACTATTCATCTCCACTATTAATCCTGTGGCTGAAAGCACTGCTCCGATACCGCTTATTATGCTTAAAATCCATCCTTCGGGGGTTGACATTTCAAAAAGTGCTATGGCGCTGTGAACCATGCGTGTTATCATTATTAATCTTTCAAGTTTTTGAATGGCATAATCGACTTCTGGAGGAAGACCTAATCTGCTCATGAGACTTGTGGTTCGATAAAGAATGTATTCAACTTCTCGTAATTCCCCACGGCATTGACCGAAATTTGCTCTAAGTTTGTCAATTTGTTCAGTTGCTTCTTGAATATTGCTGGGCATATCCATTCCTACTTCTTGAAACATTTGGTTTAATGATTGGAACACATCGCTTTTTTCCAACTCAACTATTGGCCTAACTTCCAAGAAACATCGGCAATTAGGATGCGTCAAAGGCGCATCATTATCTAAATCGTAAACGGGACCAAACCTCGGATCAACTAGCGGTCCTTTAAGTTCGGGAAAAGTCCACGTTTGCCCTTCTAGTTGCATACATTTTGTGCATGTGCGTTCATCCATTGCAGTGTGCCAAATGGCTTCATAGGTTATCCAAGATTCTGTTAAAGTTGTGTCGAATGTGATTGCCATTTTTCTTGTTTCCTTCGCAGAATCGTAAGACTTAATACTGCGAGCACACCATACTCTCGGTAATCTCAGCTGAGGCGGGACAGTTGAAGGAGTTTCAGCCAATGCGCTCGAATGAACCTTCACTGTCCAAAATTAACCATCACACTTCCATCTCAGCCGTTCAAGTTTACGTTCTTTTTTCTTTTTCACTCTATCTTCGGATGCAAAACTCATAAACCAGAATTCGTCTTCTTTCATATTTTTCACTTTTACAAGTTTAAGCCAAATCTTTCAACGTAGGACTCATTACTTTTGCTAGAGCGCGAATACTCTTTGAAAGTCAAATCTAAAGTGTGGCTGTCGCTGTGTTCAGGAAAACGCAGCGTATCCAACGTGACTTTAAACTGTTCCTTGCCCGTGTCCAGCCATTGGAACGGTTCTTGGTAGCTGTTGTGGGCTATGTCCATGAACACTTCACCGTTAACATAGTCGCCGCTTCGCTTCCAGCTTCCCTTGTCCAAGTTGCATGAAGCTGTCCATGTGGCGCTTGGACTTCCCAAATTTTGGGTAAGGTCACTTATGCGACTTGGAATTGGAGTTAAAGGGCAACGTGGCGGCGGACTAAACTCGGCGCCGTATTGCGTGTTTGGAAAAGTGAATATGCTCTTGCAGATTAACACGAAATCGTACACAACCGTGCCCACGGCTGCGTTAGCGTATAGGCGAATGTGGTTTATGGTTTTGCCAGTGGTAATGTATGTGAACCCAGTTTTCATGGTTGTGCTTGATGTTTCGTCCAAGATTGTTTGTGTTGTCGCGTCACTGAAGAGTAACACGATTTTGGCTTTAACATCTAAATTGCTAGTTTGGTAACGATAATAAATTACCGTGTAAACAGTGCTGCTTAAGCCTAGATTGTCTGCTCCAGCTTCGCGTGGATAAGTCAAATATGCTTCAGATGCTCCGGCGGTACGTGTCAAATGAAAATAATCATCGAAGGTTACTGTTGGAGTTAAAAGATTTCCTGTGTCTATTTCTGCCCAGTCACCATAAGTTAACCCTGTGAGTTTGCTGCAATCGTCGCAGAAGCCATGTCCATAGGTTATTGTTGGCTTTGTCAAGTCGTATCCCTCTCATACTCAAGCATATACTCTGCAGAATACAATACTGTGCTACCCAACCGTTTTGTTTGCGGACGGCGTGTGCTTAAAGCTCTCAAGCTACCCAGAGGATAGGTTTCTGTCACTCGCCTCAATTCCGTTTCTGCTTGCCACATCAGTTTGGTGCCTTCCAAATTGTCTTTGTCAATGCATAATATTGCTACGGGAACATGTTCTTTGTAGCCAATAGGATAATGGTCTGAGTCGATGAGGCTGTCGCTTGTGTGTTCGCCTAAACTGATAACCAAATCTACGCCTTTCTCTTTGAATACTCTGACAAGCGAATAGTCTGGTTGACCATAGGCTACAATGTAGTTGGGCAGGGCAGAATCATCAAGATATGTTTCAAGATAGACTTTGTTTCTGTACCTTGCATCTTCCACACTTGATTCCGTATAAGTTGAACCGGTCAAGTTTTTGAATGGCAAAACGGTTAAGTCGCATTCTCGGTAACTGAAACTGTCAAGAAGATAGTGCGGTCGGACGGCTTCAACCTCGTAGTATGTGCCATTAGCCAGTATTTCGTCTCCTTCCACAACTGAATCAGCAGTTAAGCCTAATGCGTCTGTGCGGACGTAAGTGCCAGGTGGCAGTAGCGATTGGTTTGTGCCTTTTTGGATTATGGGCATTTCAACTGTTTCTTCACTAAAACTTTTAGTCCACCAACCCGTGACTGAATCTCGGGGACTGTCAAGTTGTAACTGTCTCCGTGTCACTTCGCAGTTGCCTAAACTTTGGAACTGTTGAAGCAGCCTGTCCCATTGGTCGTTGAATACGCCTAGGCGAAAGTAGCCGAGACGGCAATAGCCAAGAATAGCCTTATCCATTATTCAACGCCTCATGATTCTACGTTGTCCGCTTGCACTGTGCCAGTTCCAGAATTGCTTATGGTGCCTGTGTGAGTGCCTAAAAGAATGTTGCCATGAATCAAGTTTTTGTTACACGTATTGTCATAGATACGTATTTCATAAAGAGGATGATTTTTTATTCTGTTGCCACTAAATATGTTATAATCGGCGTAACTGCGCACTGTAATTCCGTCACGGTAGTTTGCACTTGCGTTTGTTCCATTATCATGAATGTTGCAACTAATAACTTGACAGTCTTTCGTGGCGTTTTCAGCTATGTATATTCCTGAATTGCCATTGTTATAAACGTTGCAACCTAGCACGATGATTCTTTCGGATAGTTGAATGCTTATGCCCCAACCTGTATTTGTTCCGCCCCACGCATTACTATACGTGTGACAGTTAGCGATTATGGCATCGTAAACGTTCTCAGTTCCTATTCCAGTGCCTACCGGTGTTACGCCCGTTTGACCATAACAGATGTTATTTGCCAAACTTACATAGCGACATTTGTAGGTGCCCCCATCGATGTGAATGCCACCTCTGCCATTATTATAACATGTATTGTCTGAAACAATAATGTAGTCGGTGTTGCTATCTCCACCGTTAATAAGAATGCCGTCATATGTATTGCTGTAGGAAATGCAATTCTGCACTATGCAATGGGTGCTACTTCTAATCTGTAAACCATTGTGAGGTGAGTCATGTGCTATAATGTTACTGAATAAAATATTGTTACAGAGTTTTGCTTGAATAGGCGGGTTTCCACCACTGTTATATGTTTTGTTTCCGTCGAAAATTCCGCCTCGAATCTCAACATATGATTGATTGTAGATGTTAAATATACTCGCTGAACCTGAGACTGGTGTGGCGTTGTTAGCTAATTGTAACTTGCCTAAGTTCTCGATAATTGTGTATGACGGCACCGAAATAGGAGTAATAATCTCTAAGTCATCTTTCAAAACGATTTTTTCTTTCCATGTTCTTCCCGCAGTTAAAGCATCTAAGGCATCTTGAATCACCGCACTAGCATCTGTTCCTGAGTAGTCTGTGCCGTCTTTCAGCAAACATTCTGCACGATAAGTGTCGCCGTCCTTCCAAACCACGTAGCTCGCTGGAATACTCTCTATCAAACGATTCCAAACAAGCGCTTCATTCATTTTTTGTCCATCACTAAACTGTGGCATTTCAATCACTTCCAACAGCAATATCAAGGCTAGAAGCAGGTACACTCCTAACCATGAGAACCTGTTTTTCATTCATAACCACTTCACCTTGTCCTATGCAAAACCATAAACAACCCGCACAAAATTTTTCAAGTCCCGCCGCATCTCCTCCGTGAAAACCTCATCTGTCAAACCAGACTTTTCAGGCGAATTCGCAGTTAAGCCACCCACACTTGCGGTTCCACGCCGTTTCGCATCAACAATCCTCTGCAGCAATGCAGCAGCCAAACGGGCACTGACCAACTGAACCTGCAAGGGCGTAGTCTTGTACCCAGCCTTGTACGTTGCACGCACATTCTTATATTTCCACGCGGGCGTGTTCGAGACAAAGCGCACTCCATCATCAACGACAATGTAGTCGTTGCCCGTGCCCTCCGAACGCGTTGTCCAAGTGTCCGCGCTTGTTTCCTCTTCCAGTTTCGTGACGCTTAAGACAGGCTTATACCCAAATTTTAGGTGGCTTGTTCCGCCATAGTACCAGTTGAAAAACTTGGTTATTCCGCCCAAGTAGGCCACGTCTGTCCCATTCAAGTATTCATTTTCAATTTCTACGCCGCCGGGACTGAAGAAGCCTTCTGGCACCCCGCAGTATTCGTCTATTTTGCGGTCTGCCGTTTCAATGGCTTTAGCGATGCTGTTGTCATAGTCATAGCCGCTGGTGCCGAAGTCGCCTGTTGCGAATTGTCCCCAGAATTCTACGTCTTCTTTAGTGCAGTAACTCATGTTAGTACCCCGTTGCAGTGATTAAAACTGGAACATCCGTCAATGTTGCCTGCGTAATGGTCACCACGTTAGTTGCCACTGTGCAAGTTATGTTTGCGCCCGTGTCAAGTCGCCATGCTTTAGCGTCAGTGATGGCATGTAACTCTCCAATCGTTACTGTGTCATTCGTGTCTATGGGGTAGGCTTCGCAGACAATGTAGCGGGGCATGGTGCTGCCTAATCTTCCTCGATGAAGTACGGTTTCCGCAACGTCAGCCAATGCCATTCGCCTCCTTAACTGTAGGTGATGACTGCTATGACGTTTTTGCCTTTCCGCGTGATGCTAACCGTATATGCTGTTGCTGCTGTGGTGATGTCGTTTATTTTTTTTGCCAAACTTCCAGTTTCACTGCTGGTCTGTCCGTCTGTTGCTTTTCCAATCACTATTTTCGTGGTTGTCGCCATCTATTTTCCCTTCATGAATTTGATTTTAAGTGGATTCACAGTTGATGGGAAGGTTCCACCTAAACCTTCGTTGCCTTTCATGAGGCAAAACCTCTGTGTTTGAGGATTCAATCCTCCCCTAAAAAGCGGGGAAACTTACTTGTTTTTGAGTCCGAACACTGTTATGTAAACTGTGTGGTCTGCAACTGGGTCAGTGTAGGCTACAACGACTGTGTTGGTGCTGATTCGCCATGTCAACGCCGCACATGCGGCTGAGGCTGTGCATGCCGTTACGCTCGTGTTGATGATGGTTTTGAATTCACTAGCGGTCAACGTTCCGCCTGTGTTGCCTGAAACGCCTGCAATTTGATAGGTTATTTCCATGAATTTGCCTGGGAAGTTTCTGTACTTTTTAGAAATTGCCGTGTTAGTCCATGTGGTCATTGCAGTCGCCTCTTAAGCCTTAATCCACTTTAACGCAGCGTTTGCTTTGAAGTTGGTGCATACAAGCTGGCACACGGTGAAGAGCATGCCTTTGCTGAGCAAATAGTTTTGGTGCAACATTTCTGCGCCGAATCCTGTTTCTAGGAACGTGGCTGGAATGTCAACGCGAATGTACGTAGTGTCCAAGTCGATTAGGTAAAAGTGCCCACTTGTCGCGCTTGTGTACACGCTGTTTTTGGTGGGTAAAGCGTTGCTTGTGAACACTGGAACGGTTACTCCGCAGAGGACCAGTGCGCCTACGTCGAATCCGCCTGTCACGCCTGGACGGGTGCTTATTCCACCAATAGTCGGCGTCACAGTTGTCTGTTTCTCTAGGAATCTTTGTTTCGGGTCAAGTTCCGCTTCTATCTTGTTTAATGTTTTGTCTGTGGTTAAGCCTATGTAACGTTTGTTTGTGCTGTAAGGCTTTGCGGCAGCCATCAAATCGTCCAATTCGCTAAGAATGTCGTAAGCCTCTGCTGTTCCTGCTGTCGTTGGAAGTTTGATTTGTGCGTCTGCCCAAGTGTCTGCTGACCTGTCAATTTTAGCTGTTCCTGTGCCGATGCCATCCCAGATGACATCACCATCTGTGGCTGCACTAACATGGTTTGTTGCGCCTGATTCTGTGCCGTTGCTTATTACTCTGTCGATGCATTCAATGTTTTTGAGTGCGGGAGTGTCCACGCCGTGAACGTTTGTTGCAATTTCGTATCCGCCGAGCCACTTGTCTATTTTGTTCCACAAAGCCATAGGGGCAACCTTATTCTTGAGAAAGTCCCAGTCCGGCTCGCCTGGATGTGCATCTGGAATCTTTTCAACAATCATGCTGTGCAAGTCACGGGATAAAATCACTTTTTCGACGCCGCTGGTTATGCCTTGAATCGTGCTGATGGTTGGTTCAGTGGCTGTGCCGAAGATTGCGTCTGCGCCTCCTGGTCCGATGGCGGTTGTGTCAACGCCTAAAGCGCTTGTATATTTGAAACTGTTGCCCACAGCAGTTATTGGTTTCTTGTCCAATAGCTTGTAGATTTCGCTGAAAACGCTCAGTTCCAACTGCACTTCTTTCATGTACGCGTATTCATACCAGTTGGTTTCCGTGTGCGTCAAAATCTTTTTGAGGTCGCTGTCTGGAAGCCTGCCCGTGTAAGCCAAATAGCCTGTTGGACCCACAGCGTAGTAGTCGTTTAGGAACTGCTCAAACGTTTGTCCTGGTTCAAACATTTTAGAACACCGTTCCCTTCTTTTTCATTAGTTCGTCAAAGATTTCAGTTGCAGGTTTAACTGGCGGCTTCTCTGCTGCTGGCCCTTCAGCGGGCTTGTCTTTAGTGACTGTTTCAGTGCGTTTGCCAGGCTCAGTGTTTTCTAAAACTATTTTGCGAACCATGCCTTCCACTTCGCTTAAGTGGATAACTGGGTCCTTGTCAAGTCCTATGCCTCTTCTGATGGCTTCTACTGCTTCTTTCTTTGTGTCCTCAACAACTTTGTCCATTTCTTTTTTGATGTCACTTTTGATCTGCTCGGACAATGTTTTGCCGTATTCCTTCATTAACTCGCTGATTTGCTCTGTCAAATTGGGTATGGCAGTCGGTTTTGGTTGATCGTCAGTTTTAGGCTTGTCTTTCACGTCTGTTGATTTTTGTTCGCTCATTTGTTTTTGCCTTCTTTCTTTATTTCTCGTTTAAACGCTCCTCTAGAAAGAGCGTGGTACAAAAGCACCTAGGAATCCTCGTAGTAAACGAGGCTACTGCTTCACGAATTTGCTGTATGGAAGCTTGCCAAAATCGTATAGGCGATCCCACGCTTGATTCAAATGCTCTATTGTTTCGCCAAGTTGCTCTGCAATCTGTTTAATGTCCATAGGGCCAAGCGGTGCGTTTGCATAAACCCTTAAAAGTTTTTCTTCAATGGTTACGGGTTGAACTTCAACAGTTGGCGATGGGGGCAATGTTTCAGCAGGTGGACCGCCCGTGTGCATTGGTTCTTCCGTTTTCGCTTCTACTCTTCTTGGTTTCTTACTCATTTTTGGTCACTTTTATAGTTGGGAAAATGTTTACGGAAAATCTTTTCAACTTCTTGTTGGAAAGGTAAATCAGCGGGTTTGTCTGCGGTTTTAGCGTTTGGACCATGCGCACGTAGCCAACCGCACAGTTTTTCTGGATCAGTCACATCTGGGTCTTTTGAGGCTTCAGCAATGCATTCTTCCCATGACATTTTGCTTAAACAGTCAAGTTTAGTTAAAACAGACGTTTTTTCTTTTAGAATCTCAATAGGTCCAGCTTTCGGGTTCATGCCTTCTTTAACTATTGCAACTTCTATAGGGTCAATGTCGTTGATTTTGTGAACGGTTTTGCCTTCCATCTGCACAGTTTCCGAGTTGAGTGGTTTGCCTCTGATACTGTACATTTTGTAGATACCATCCTTGATTAACTGTCGGTAATGCTGGGTGTAACTCATGTTGTCGTCTCTGATTTTGGCTATTAAGTACATGCCTTTCTCATGCACATGTGTGAAGTATTGAGGATTCTTTTCTGGATATTGTAGTAGGGCTTTGCCGATTATGAGGCTATCATGATCTATACTCACGTTGCGATAGTCAGGGGGTAGGGCGAAGAATTTTTTTAGAAACTTGCTCATGGCTTCCGTAGTGATGTAATCTTTTTCTGGGTCAACCATTTCCCAACTTGCGGGTCCACCTACGATTAGGTCGTTTCCTTCGCTTTTCAAAATTTCCAATGTGCCAATGGATTTGTAGAGCATTCCTTTTTCTGCTCTTGCTTGGATTGAGCCACAGATTTTGTCTGCTGATTCTTTATCGTGTCCCGTGTCCATCATTTCTCTTTCGCAAGCGGCAAAGTTTTCCCAACGGGCAAATGGTTTCTCTATTTCACTCATTTAGTTTTTCTCCTTATTGACTTTCACATTCTGCAAGATTTTTCTTAAACTATCCTCAACCGATTCTCGTTCAAACTTGAGAGACGCTAAAAGCTCTCGTAAAGCCTGTAACTCTTCTTTTTGCCTTTCATTTTTTGGTAGAAGCTGCAGAACAGGCTGCAAAATTCGTTTCAACTCTTCCTCAGTTACTTTTAAAGGCTGAAGCATGTTATGTGCATAAGCTACTAGTTCTTCAAACGTCATGCCCGCAGGCAACGGTTGGGGGATAACTTCTAATTTTGGTTTTTCCTCTGGTGTTAACTGTTCTTTTATTCTTATTGGTGTCCAAGTGATTACTCTGCCACCGCCCAATGGGGTGGGAACTGCAGGACCCGTGACGGTAATTTGGTCTAAAAGGTTGATTAAGTCTTGGATGATTACTGCTTTTTGCGGTGTTGAAACGAGGTCGCTTAAGCCTATGACGTCTGTGACATATTTGATTATTGCGCCGCCTATGACTTCTATGGCGTCTGATAGGGCGACGGCGTCGGTTATTAGAAGTTGTTTGTCTGTTTGAATTGTGTCTGCGAGGCTGATTTGGTCTGTTATGTACTGCGTTAAAATTTTGTAGACGGCGTCAGTTAGGCTTATTGAGTCTGAAATTGTGAAAGTTTTGTCTCGTAGAATAGAATCTGAGAGGGCAACAGCATCAGCCACTTGTGGAGACCAATCTTTAAGTGGTGTGTCGGCGAGTCCAATAGAATCTGTTACTGTAAAGGTTTTGTTGCATAAAAGAGAATCGCTTAAACTCAGAGAATCCGCAACTTCTTTAAGAATTGCTCCGCCTGTTTCTTCGCTTCCCCAACTTCCATGACTAGGCTCAGGACTGACACATTTACGAATGAAGAAAGTGTCGAAAGCATATTCTGGTGTTGTGCTCCCACCACTATAATATGCAAATCTTGTAAATTGTGTTGCCGCCGCATAGAATGTTCCCCCTGCAACTTTGTTAACGCCATCAATGTCCATGTCAAATTTTTGATTTGTAAAATCAATGTTATATATTTTGATTCGATACCATGTTCCAGTTGAATAAGTTTGAACGTTTACCCAAGCAGTCGGAGTATGATATGCGATATACCCGTTCCTAAAAGCCATGTAAAATTTTGTTGTTGTCCCATCTTCTAAGTATATGCAGTGATAATAGCCCGTTTGATCTGTAATACATTTATACCAAAATTCAATTGCTCTATTCTTGTCTGCGTTTATAGTTGTGATAGTTCTCCAAGCTTTTGAACTAGTTGTGCCAGCTGCTTTTACTTGGGTTCCTTTACTTCCATGCATAATATAGCTTGCAGTATCTTTAACTCTAATAGTTTCTCCAGTAGCAGGAGTATCTTCAGTCCAACCAGCTGGTACTGAATCAACCGTATCTCCTTCAAAATCATTTGTGTCAATGAATGTGTTAGCGAAATTGCTTGTTGTTGTAGCATCACTTTTGCCATAGTAAACATAAATCGTAGCATTGCTTGAACTTAAGTCATCTGCAACTTCAACCCAGAAAACCGCATTATCACTATCAACTTTACTTTCCATCCAACAGTCAAGAAGTGTCGAGCCATCATCATCAGTAAATCTCACATCGCCAAAATCTGTTCTGCAATGACTGTTAAGGTAAACATCATCATCGCTATCCGTTCCACTACCATAATGAACCGTTATTTGCTTCTGATAGAGCGTTCCTGCTCCCGCTGCATAATTGATAACATGCGATTTGCGATAGCCCCAACCAGTAAGCCAACCCATAATCCGTCACCTCAACAAAAATCGGGAAAGCGAAGCAAACAACGAAAGCATTTTAGCTGAACGTTATTTTAAGCGACAAAGTCCACGTTTCGCCCGAAGCCTTAGTGCCTTTAGACTCAACCTTACGGTTCAGAAGCTTATGTGCCGACGCTCCGTTGTCTACAGCAAACTCGTTCCACGCTTCATTAGCATCGCCAGAACCAAAAGTGCTTCGCCACTCAGCCACTTGCGTTGCTCTCTGCGGATAAGTAGCATCCATAGCCTTCCACGTCGGCGTAGCATCAATCAAGTCTGTTTGAGTAGCATCAGCAGCCGTTGCATCACTTCCAACACCTAAACGAGCGTTCGTATTATCCCATTTAGTTGTTGTTCCAATACCGCAGATGCAGTCAATCAAATATTGAAGTCCAACGTTCAAAGCAACATTGCCTTCTATGACTTCTTCGCCAATGAAAGCCTCTGGAAACTGTTTGGTTACATCCTCGATTTTTGCGCCTAGCCTGAGCATTTTCGCTATTTCATCATTCGGGTCTCTAAATTTGTTGATTATCCATTCGGTTTTCCATCCTATTTTATCCAATATTTTCTGCATTGTTTATTCCTCTTTATTACCATGATTCTGCTACAGCTCTGCAGCAAACAAGACTTTAGGCTTGTATCACTCTTTCCAAATAGCAGCGACAATTCAAATGTGCATGAACCATTATCAAATCCACATCCACAATTTCAAGAAACGGAAACAAACTGTGAAGCATAGCCCCCGTGAACTCTTCATGCCCCTCATACCTTCTGCAAACTTCACACGTACGGTCATCTAAAACTGCAACGTACCGCCAAGTGTCAGCGCGACTGAAGAACGTGATGTTCTCTGGAAAAAGGTCACGGTCAACTCGTTGAGTTGCCTTCACCACTTCCACTATCTCTATCAAGTTCTGTGACAACCCAACTCTTCCCCTTCTTTTCCATGCTGAAAGGCTGAGGCATCTTCGGCTCAGGAATCTTCGGCTCAGGAATCTTCGGCGCCTCAGGCTTTTGCCCGAAAGGCTGAAACTCCTGCTTCTTAAACTCGCCACTAATCTTCAATTCGCCCTCATCCGTCAACTCCGCCTTAAGTCCCGCTTGGACGGCTTCTTTGCCCGCAGCCACCTTCGCCTGCCAAATCTGCGCCTGCTCCATCTCGTTGCGTTCTTCAATCTCGTTAAACTTGAACAGCCAATCGTGAATGCCCAGTTTAGGCAACAGATTCTCGTTAAACGCGTCTTCAATTTGTGTCTGACCCTCTCTAGTCGTGTTGTTGTTAACGATTATTTGCATACGCTGGAAATAGCCGCCGGGACCACGCACGTTTTCGTTCATCATGATGGGTTGGACACCGTAGATTGCGCCTACGATTTTGACGAACCAGAATTCCATCCAGTCTAGACTCTGCATTTTTTTAGGGTCGGGCATGACATCGTGGATTTCTGCGCCTTCTCTACTGCCTATTAATAGGCTTCCGCTTGTTTGCCTTCCAATACGTCCCGTGTAAGCGTCTATTTCGATTTTTTCTCGTTGTTCCTTGATGCTTTTGGCTAGTTCGTCTGCTTTCGCTTGTTCTTCACCTTTCAACACTACGAGTTTGTCTAAGACGCCTTTGCTGTAAACGTCAAAGTTAAAGTTGCCCATTGCCAACGCGCTACGCAGTTCCGTTAGGACAGCCATGACTTTGCTGTTGCCATACAACTGTGGAAGCCACGGGTCACTGTTGCCATGAATTATTTCGTCTTTGCCAAACCGTGCCTTAATGGTTCCTTCTTGTTTCTGCACATACGCTGTTTCTTTCAGTTCGGCACCGCAGAGGGGACATGTCCCTTGGGTTGGATAGGTTTTCTCGTTTTGTTCTGGCTTCCAACATTTTGGACAGAACCACACGCCATTGCCTAAGCGCCCGTGTTTGTCTGCGCAAATAAACATTTCACTTGCATCTTCCACGTAGATTGCCCACTGGTTCGCCGCAACCTCCACCATACTCACATACCAGTCGTCAAGGGCTAAACTGTCCTTCAAAATACTTTTGATAATGTCCACCATTTCGTCGTCGCGGTTAGGGTCTTTAAGAAACGCTTGCAGTCGTTTTTTCTCTTGCGGGTTTGGGTCACGCAATAAGCCCCCACAGTCTGGACATGTTTCCGTTTGCGGCGCTTGTGTAAACTCTTGTCCGCATTCCACGCATTTTTTTGCAAACTTTTCTTGCACATCCCAACGTTTCTGAATTGCCTCTCGGATTATTGCGCCGTGCACAATGCGCAGGAAGGGGTGGCGGTTTGCATATTTTTTGAGCAGACTGTAGGGCCATGGTTGATCCACAATGTGGTCTACGCTTTCGATGTATTGCTGGGTTACAACTGATCTGCGTAGGCGTTCGTCTTCAAGTGCTGTGGCTACAGCTTTAGCTAAATGTTGAACGTTATATTTGGGCAAATGACTAGTTATACTACGAGTAAACTTGTTGATGGTTTGTCGGAAAGTCATGTTTTTCACCAGTTAACTATTTTCGCCCAAGATTCAGGCGTTCCAATCGCGTTGCGAGTTACTATCTCAACCGCGTCTAAAGCGTCGTCATGTTGCCCATGTGGAAACTGAACCCATTCAAGCCAGAATTCCGTATTACGATTTAAGAAAGGATTAATTAGAACTCTTTTAGATTCGAAATGGCTGCTCATGCTTATGAAACGTTGCTGCTTGTCATGTGCAGTGACAGTTGGCACTATGGGCAATCCACGCAGTTCATTCACATACGTTAAGACTTTTTGGAAAGCGTTTGATTCAATGTAGATTTTGCTGTAACGGTGCAGGGCGTGCAACTGCTGTATTTTCTGCAGAAAGGCTGGAAAACTTGTCCGTTCAGCCCACACGTCTTCCAAGTAGGCTTGCTTGTTTGTAGAGTCATAACTCATTGTGGCTATGCCCTGCAGGTCGCCTTCGCCTAGGGCCGGGTCAACCCCGGCATATTTAAGAGCTCTCGGTTCTGGCTGCTGTTCCCATGGATGCAACCATTCGCTTTTTAGCAAGTCGCCCTGCATGCTCGTAGGGTCGTTTTGGTATTGACAGTTGAAGAAGATTGTGCCAATCTCGTTTCTGCGCTGCTCAAGCTTTTGTAGGCTCCAGTATTCAGGCCATAAGGCGGTTCCGTCTTGTTGGATGGCTTGTTTAATGTCGTGCGGCCATTTAGATAGTAGCCCGGCATAGATGTCAGCGTAGCTCCAACGTGTGCCAATTACGATTATGCCGCCCCAGGGATATAGTGTTGGGATTAAGACTTTGTTAAACCAAGTGTTGACTTTTTCGAGTTGGAGTGATGTGCGGATGTTTTCTTCGTCTATGATGTCGTCGCAGATTATTAAGTCGCTTCTGCCGCCTGTTATTGGGCCCATTAGTCCTGTTGCTTTCAACGTTGGGTTTTTGCTGATTTCACCGCGGGCTACTATGAGTTCTTGGCTTGTCCACTTTTTTGGGTTTTGCGGTTTAAGATTTCCAAATATGGTTATGAATCGTTCGTCACTTTCAAACCGTGTGATTAATGCTGTGAGGATTTCTTCTGCGAGGCTTGCGGTTTTTGTGACGATGTTAATGTGAATGTCTCTATAGTTTCCCACAAGCCAGCTTGCGTAGTTGATTGTTGTGGTTTCAGTTTTTGCGTGACCTCGAGGCCATAAGAGTAGGAACCTTTTTTCTTTGTTGGGATCGGTTTTAAGTGGGCTGAACTTGTGTTGTAGGTAGTTGTACCATTCAACGTGAAATGGTGCGTTGACATAGCCCATCGCCCTAGTGAATCTGTTTAAATCTGTCCTTTCTGGATAGTATAGCAGCTGCCTTGGATAGGATTTCATCTTCGTTTTCTGTGACATTAACCGTCACTATTTCCTCGCTAATCGCTATTTGTTCTTTCCGTTCAATTTTTCTGGTTAACATTTTGCCTACGAGTTTGGCGATTTCTTGAAACGCTAAAACCTTGTCTTCCGCTTTGATTTCAGGATATGTGGTTAAGAATTCAACTTTGAGCCACGTTTCAAATTCGCCACTTTCTACCCATGCTTTAACGTCACGTTCTATGGTTCTGTGGTTTTTAAGTTTGCATGTTATTGCTATTTCATCGTAGTTTAATCCTCGCAGTAAGCCTTCTTTGATTTTTGGCAATCGCATTAGGGTTTGCTTAGAGAGTGACATTTTGAGACATCCTAAATAGTGTATTTTATTAGCATTTCTCTGTACTCAGGATTGCATGTTGTTTGAACAAGACATTTTGATGGATCTGGATCTAAAAATGAATTATTGTTTGTTTTAGTTTTAAAGTCTTTTATGAATGTACCTATTCGTTTTAGATGTGGTTCTGGGTCAGCTATGTTCGTTAGAACTGATTTTAATCGTAGTCCTACCACCGCAGATTTTTTTCCTATAAAGTTTACCTCTGCGAATCCATATTTTCTCATTATCAGTTTGCGAGCTTTGCTCCATTCGAAATTATCGCTTAGAGACCAACATACATTTTGGTTATCTCGCCCTATTGCTTTTTGCCAATGTTCCGCCGCACTAGGACCATAATGGAATGTCCATCGGTTAAATAGAGTAGCAGTGTATATTTTGCTGTAACATTTTCCAATTTCCGAAGGTGTAAGCAAAGTTCTAGCTATGTCTTCAAGGGACATGGTTATGTTGTCTTGATTTCTATTTTTGATATTTACAAATGCTTCTTGTGTAAATTCCTCAGCATTTGGCACTGTTGGTTTTTTAACCTGTTGCGCCATATTTATTTTTCACCTCCGTTGGTTTTTAATAACCTGTCGAGGTTACTTTGACGGATTTAAAAAATCTAGGTTTAACTTACTTTTAATGGGATAGTTCCGCATATTCTGCATTTCCGTGCCAACCGCAAGTTGACTGCACCACATTTCCTGCAAATCCAAGGGTCTTCAGGCAAAGGGAACACCTTTAATCAGCGCCGTTGAACCGTAAATGTTAAATATTGAGTGAGTGAGTATAAGATTAAGGTGAAATTATGACTACCACACGAGTTATGATTGGAATACCAAAAGATGCCAAACTCAAAATCTCCAAAAAAGATTATACGGATTTATATCAAACGGGAGGAGGAGACGAGGATTTCATACAAAATGGGAAAAGCCTCGCAGAGAAATCTAACTTTAAATTCTATGTGTTCACTGCCCATGTAGTTGAGAAAGAGGCATTTGTGAAAATCCTACAACAGACGTATCCTAAGTTTTTCTATGTACAAATGACTGAGTGATGAGTATGAAGCATTTGCGTGAAACTTTCACTGATGAAGAGTTTCAACAGCTTTTGAAGGCTAAAGGCAAAATGAATTGGCATGACTTTATAATGCAACTGAAAGACCTTTGAGGGTACTACAATGACTTTCAGAAGTGAAAGATTTAAGCAACACATTCGAGCAAAATGGAAAACTAAAGATGCTCCATTAGCACCTTGCTGTTCAAAATGTGGTTCTACAGAGAATTTAGAACATCATCATCCAGACTATTCTAAGCCTTTGGAATATGTTACTTTATGTCGGCATTGTCATCGCAAAATTGACGGGCATAAATAAGAGAAACCTAAACTTTTCTGATAATATGCGCCGCTGAATCCCAACACTTTTTTTGTAAGGGAGAAAGGGGATGTTCTAGAAGATTAGGATTCAACGTTTACGCTTGCATAGTGGATCCTTTGTGGTTTTTCGGCTTTTCTGTTTGTGGACAACTTTTCTGCGGTGCATGCCCTTCATTGAATGCACTCTTCGTTTGGTTATGGTGTTTCTAATATGACGTGGTAGTTGCCCATGCTGTAAGTGCCCAACGTTGCCGTTAAGTCAACTATCAAATCTAAATCTGCTTTAGCATATTCGCCTGGAGCCAAGACCGTGTTGTTAGCGAGCCACTCGTAACTTATGCCTATGGGAATTTCTGAGATTTGCAAAACTACCTTAAAAGTTGTTGTGCCCGTGTTTTGAACAGTGAAATTTGCATAATATGTTTCTCCCCTCGCCATGCTGCCCCAATCAAGAGTTGTGCCATTTCCATACGGCGCTCCATCCACGTAAATTGCTGCTTTAGTTTCTGTTACTGTTCCAGTTCCGTGAAGCAAATATTCAAGGATAGGCGAGGCTATAACGATGGTTAGTAATGCGAAAATAGCTATTAGTGCGAGGCTTATGGTTAAGTTTTTAAAGTTCATTTTTGGTTTTCACCTCCGTTTTTGGATACCAACTACATTTAGCGCCTATGCAGACAGGATAAGGGCAATGCAGATTTGAAAAGGGACAGACTAAAAGATTGTTCTGTTTTCGGTTTTTGTAGCTCTGATACTTAGCATAGGTTATTAACAAGAGTATGAGAAGTGTTGACGGCGTTACCCACCAGTACACCATTAAAAATGTGAGGATTAGAAAATCAGCATTTATGAATCGTGTGCTTACCCAAACCGTTACCATGCTGATTATTGTCCAGTAGAGAAAAAAGCGTTTATGAATGGCAGTGTTGAATAGGAATATGTAATGTGACGCTGGGATTTCATGGTAACTTTCGAGTTTGCGGTCTTTTGGGTTATTAGCCATCTATTTCACCACGGTCTTGAACACCTATTAATCTTCCTCTTCAATTTTGATTTTAGGTGACTGTTTTATTGTTTTGAGATACCGATTTGATGCTTTACCCTTCATGAATTTGCTTATTGAGTCTCTATGCTGTTCCGCTGGAGCTACATAGGACTTAAATGTGGTTCTTCTATGCGTTTGCGGTTCTGGCAAAAACTCTTTTCGAATGTGTTCTTCTTGTAAATGTTCTAAGGTTTTTTCATTTTTCATTATTTGGTCTTTCCATTTAACATGCTCAACTTGCAAAATCTCTGAAGTTCTATGAGTATAATAAGGCTCGACATCTGAGGGTGGTGGTGTTGATGGATAGCAACCACATTCTTTCATTAATGTTCGAGAAAGACATTCTTCTTTTCGTTTCTGTTTCTTCTTGAATAGTTTTTTCAACCAACGTAAAAAACCCATTATTTCACCACAATTTTTTCAACCGTCTTAGTGTCCTTCAACATCAACATATCCTGCAGCGCCTGCACCTGAGCCTGAAGCCTTTTAACTTCCTCAGTTCTTTGGCTAATTATAGCCTGCGATTCAGCGAGTAAACTTTGCTGGTCAAACGTTTGCGCTGTTTTCAGTTGCTGTTCTAACGCGGTGTTTTGTTGTTCAAGCTGAATGCAGACTTGGCTGAGTTTCATGTTGTCGGTTACGGCTTGCTGTGTCCGAGCTTCCAACTGTGCCTTCTGGTTGTCCACGTGGCTTTTCCACAGTTTGCCAACGATTGCTGTTCCACCAACCACGCCTACTGTTGCAATTGTTTGTGTGCTAAGTTGGCTGAGGAAAGTTTGGATTTGCGGAATCCACGTTTGCCCTATGCCCTTGACGCCTTCAACAATTGGAGTTAACGCAGTGTAGACGGGTTCAATGTGAAAGTACCATAAGCCCAACAAGCCTAAGCCCAAAAGAATGCCTGTGAAGGCAAGTGTCCAAAAGCTAGTTTTGCGTGGTTGCTGTAAGGGTTGAAACATTTTCTTCTATCCTCAGTTGAGGCAGCTTTTTAGGTGGAGATTCTGTGTAAGCGAGAAAATGGTTTTGAAACAGTTTAAGCGGTGCGGTTGAGTTGAAATAGTCTTTCAGGTTTACGATGATGGTGTGGTTCCAGACGCCTTTACGGTTATATTCGTCGTGGACTGGTTCTATGTAGCTTACTGCGCCGTATTGGTCGTTGATTATTGTGCGTAGGCACTGCGGTTCTTTGGCGCCGTTGCCCAGGTGAATGAGGAATTCGAGTTCTTCAAGTGTTAAGATTTTTTCAATGTTTGATGATGCTACTAGTATTTCGGAAAGTGATGCTATAAACTGTTCACACAGAATTTGAGGTCACTTCCAAAAGCTTAGTTTGTTTCGCAATATTTCCGATATGATAACGAGATAATCGTTTCTTTTTTGCCGATTCAGTTAAACCATGTAGATTATACATTTCTTTTGTATATTCAAATTTAGCCATTCGTATAACTTTCATGCCTTTTGTTAGTTTATAAAGAAAATAATCATCTTCTTGCCATTTTGTTTGTAGGATTTGTTTAGCCATTTCTGGATACATTTGCTGGAAGTTGGAAAATTCTGTGAAATCAGCATTCCACTTAAAATTAGATTGCCGCCAATTTGGGTCATCTTTGTATCCGCATTTTGGGCAAACTCTCATACCCTTCACGTCGCAAACGTTAACAGAAACTGAATCAAGTTAATGTAAGTCTGCAAGTCGCAACTGGGCATTCGCCGTTCTTTAACCACAATCTTTTCTTTCCCGTCCTGCCAACGTTTAGGCTCACCTTTACTGTCACGTTCAACGTCAATGTAGCTTGGAAAAATCTGAATGTTAGCCCCAAACCCGAAACCATAATCCTTCAAAATCATGCTAGTGCTTGGAAAACACACGTCCATAAACTCTTTCAATCCCTGCCCTGACGGATCGTAAACGTCCATGCCCCAGCTGCTAGCGTAATTGCTTATCGTGTCCCATTTTGTTATGGCAACAGCTATACCCTTAATTGGTTTGCCCCGACTCTGCTCTTTATAAATGAAGATCTCGCTTAGAAGCCTATGCAAATAATTGTCCGGGTCCTCTCTCACTTCGTCAGTTGGAGGATTATAGCCTTTAACGCCTAACGCTTTTGAACTGTCAACGCACAGAATGTAGCCGTCACTTTCTTTCACATAGTTTATCAGGTTCTGAGCAAGACTGTACGCTACGGGCGCAACGTTTGGCGCTGCTTTACTGTAATGGGCAATCATCAAGTCTATGTCTTCGCCTGCAATGTCAACCATAGGCACCTGAACCTTTTTCTCGCCCCAAAACGCTTTATCCCGAAGCAGTAAGCCTGATTCTGCGGCGTATCGTGTGTGTGCGGTGGTCTTTTCTGGAAAATGTCCCTGTCTTAAACTGCTCACGGCGTCTAAGACGCTGCTTGTGCCTTCCAGAACACGACAACGAAATGAGGGCATGTCGCTACTTAACGTTTGTGCCGCTAAAACAATCATGGCGCTTACTGTGGTTTTGCCTGAGCCTGTTGGGCCCAGCATTGCGAAGCGTGTTTTGTATGCGTAGAGTTGTGTGGGCATGATGGGCTGGGCTGGTTTTTTGAAAATGTTTAACGGGTTAATTTTGTCGAATAAACTCATGATGCTGTGGCTTCCTCTTTCTTTGTTTCTGGTTCAGGTTTGACTATTTGAGGCGGAACCGGTTCAGCCGTAACTTGCGGTAGCGCCGCTACTGGTTGATGTTGGTAAATCTTTTGTTCGGCAGTCTTCATTAATCTGGGTCTGCGGTCCCATAGAAACTTTTTGATGCATATCCATGTGACGCCGCCAAAAATCATTATGCCAAAAAACACGGCTGCTGCTTGCAATCCGTTTGCTGCACCCCACAAGAATAATCCGCTGATGGCTCCTAGAAGCAGGTTTGCTGTTCCTTCGCCTAACACTTTAACGAAAACGTAATGTAGTCCTTCTCCGAAGGAAGGGATGGCTAAGCCGCAAGCGATTATTGTGGGCGTCAAAATTGCTAGGATGATTATGAACCATGCGAGTTTTCTCATTTTAAACGGTCACCTCCAAACCTTTATTTTTGGAATGTTCCTTGTCCGTAAGTGTCAAGCAGAACCTCGCCACACTCGGCAAACCGGACGGCGCTGTATTCTCTGAATGGAAAACGATCCTCCGCAACCCTAACTTGGTATGCGCATTCAATCATGCTGATGAGTTCTTTCTCTTTTCGGTCGTAGAAGGCAGATTCAAAAATCAAGTGTCTTCCACTTCGTTTTTGTTTTCCATTTTCAGACCTTTTTCCTCGATGACTCATACTCACACCGCACAATCGTTTTTTGCGATGGCGATGAATTGAATTTTTAGAAGTTTTCTAGTTTGTATATTATGTCTTAAGTCTTAAAAGCTTTGCCATTATAAAATAATTCGTAATAAAGCTTATTAACTGTTAAGTGCAATATCATTTTTGGACAGCGCTAAAATGCTTGAAGAGTTTTACCCCACAAAAATAAAGAAGCAAAACCCAAGAGGACACTTTAACTCGTCTCTCTCCAGAGAATACACTGTTCTTTTTTTGGAAAAACCTAAAAACCCAGTAGCCGATAACTGGCGAATCCGCCTTCGAATCCTACTTCTACAGGTCGGCGGCGGCATGACACGACTAATCATTAATGACAGCCAAGTCTGGCGCATCGTAGCCTACGCCGACAGGCATCTTTGCCTCCAAGACCGGCTTTTGATTCGGCTTCTGTTGGTCAGAGGTTTGAGGACAAGCGAAATTTGCACGTTGGAAGCCAAAAACGTCAATTTGGAAGCAGGTTCAATCACTGTTTTTGACAGCAAAAAGAAAGTGTTCTTTGATATTCCAGTCGACTTGGAAACGAGTGTAATGTTGGATTCACATTTGAAGGGACGCAGGGACGGCTACGTGTTTTTGCATAGACGAAAACAACATCGATATGTCGATAGGCCATTGAGTCCGCAGTCTGTGTGGGAACTGGTTAAACGCATAGGCGAAAAGGCCGGGGTTCAGCATTTTAACCCAAGAATGTTTCGCAGGCATCTGTCAGCGTTTTGGCTTCAGAAAGCACACGGCAGCCTAGCCGAGTTGCAGGTGATTCTCAGGCATAAGCATCCGCAGGTAACATGGGAATATGCGAACCAGTTTGTTTTTGAAGATGACGTTAGGCGAGAAGCTGACAGGGTAACCGGGGAGATGCTCAAGCGTGGCGCTGCCATACGAGAGAAGGAGATTCAAAATTGGGAAACGTAATCACAACAATAAGTATAGATGCAAATTTGGTTAAACAGTTGGACAGCATAGTTGAAAACAGGGAGATTCCTGGAGTTCGAGACCGCAGCGCTCTTGTCGAGTATATTATCCGTTTGTTTCTGGAAAAGAAGGAGACTTAGAAAAATGGGTAAAACACGATATGTTGCTCTCAGTAGAAGAGTTATAGCTGTTGCAATAGAAGGAGAAGTCAAAGATTGGGCAGCATATATTGATGGTGTGCCAGGCGATAATCATTTTCTAGAAGCTAAAGAAGTTGCACGGACAGGAACAAAGCTTCCTCAAAAAGTCGCAGAAATATTGTTTCCAGATTTTGCGTCTGAATTTTCATGGAGAGATTAAAAATGAAACCACATACGATTCATATTACTCGGAAGTTCAATCTTGGCAATTATCAAACTATTGATTATCACATTGAAGCTTCTTTAGATGACGGGGAAAATCTGATAGAAGCATTCAAACAACTTGAAAAAATCATTAACGATTATTGGGAAGGTAGAACGCAAAATCTAGTTTCAATCGCCAAAAAGGAGACTTCTTAATGGTTAGATGTGTCACATGCGGAAAGTTTGAAAGAAAAACATGCCACTGCGACTATTACAATATGACCATAAAGCCAGATGACATTCATAAGCAGATTAGTTGTGAGGGTTACCCGAATTTTGCACGGCGAAAGTGGCTGTTAAACGCTGCAGGTAAAGAGGAGAATCCTGAGGTTGAGGCGTTGTTGGTTTATCAGATTTTAGGAGACAACAAACAATGAGCCAAGTTGTTGGTACTAGCCTAGAAGCTTACCTGCAAATCAAACCACATCTACATCCAATTCAAATGGAAATCTACAATTTTATGCGAAGCAACAGCGATAGAGATTTCACGAATAAACAGTTAGCGTATGAGTTGAGGCGGCCTATTAACACGGTTACGCCGCGGGTTTTGGAGTTGCGGCAGATGGGTTTGATAGTGTTCAGCAAGGTTGTTGTGCAAGCGAATAGGCGTAGAGCTAGAGCATGGAAGGTGAAAAGAGAATGAGGATTTGCCCAAAATGCGGATACAAAGACGAAGCAATTTGGAGACCCGCCAAAATGCACAATCCAAGCGGAGACATAGATATAGCTAGAGATGAAGATGTCAAAATTTGGTTGCCTAAAGTTTGGAAGCAGCTCTCTTTGGTGCGTGGAAAAAAACCCGTTATTGAAGGTATTTTCGCTTATTACATAGGAAAACGTGGCGTTTGGGTTAGGCGAATAGCAGCTGAACTTTATCAGCAATGTGGAATAACTGCTTTTAATCCTCCTTATGAAATGAGTGGACACAATAAGTTATCATTACAAGGTTTTGGAAAACCTAAGAAAACTAAACTTTTGGAGGTTAATTCTAAATGAAGGTTTTTTGTGTCCGAACCAGAGGCTACAAGACTCCAGTTGAATTCTTTAGCAAGGAAGAGTTTGTGCGGTTCATCGATTTGTTAGGCGACAAGGTGGAGCAGTTGTGGGTTGAAGTTAAAGAGGTAAAAAAACCATGAGGTTACGGGTTATAACGAAAGATAAGAAATTTCTTGATTTTGATGTTAAAGTTCCAATTAGCGTCAATACATCAAATTTGTACGATAAGTTTGCGGTTATGATAGTAGAGGAGAAGGAAGCGAAACCATGAAGGAAGTTTACGATTTACTCAAAGACGCAGCAGGCTTCACACAACAAGAAACAGACGAAAGATTCAAAATAACAGAAGAAAACGGCGAATATGTCCTGAAGGCTTACCGCTATTTGGATGGACCTACTTTCGGCAAAATCCTGCGGGCAATATTGGATAAGGGTGGAAAGTACAGGAAGGATGAGACGACAAAGTTTGCCATCTTCACCTTACCCAAAACTCCTTCACCGCAAGCAGTGGATAGTCAGACTGATTATAAAGAAGCTGGCAATGAGATCCAAACTGTACCAATATCGGCCCTTTCACCTATGACGTTTAGAGCGCGAGTTAAGCCAGAATTTGAGTTAGAAGACCTTGTCGAAAGTATCAAAACCTACGGCATTTTAGAACCCATACTTGTACGTCGCAAAGGAGAACTTTACGAAATAGTAGCGGGAGAGAGACGGGTTAAAGCCGCCAAAACCGCAGGTCTAACTGAAGTCCCAGTGATTGTAAAAAGCCTTAGTGATGTTGACGCTTTCGTGATTCAGCTTAGCGAGAACTTGCAGCGGAAGGATTTGACGGAAGAAGAAAAAAGTATGGCATTGGCGGAGTTGGCTAAAAAAACAAAGTGGAATGCCCAGCAAATAGCAGATAAAATCAAAATGAGTTATAGATGGGTTTGCCTTTACTTGCCACAGGATTTTAAAGACCAAGAAAAGGCGAGGGCTGGGGCGTTAGGTGGTGAAAGTAAAAGTTTAACTGCACAACATGCTGCTGCAAGCCTTGCACCAAAACCCCAAGACTTAACAGTTCCGACATCAACTCAACCGCAAGAACCCATAATTCCAAAAGGAAATTCTGGGCAAATCTACAAGGAATACATGTTTGGAATGCGACAATGCGAAAAATGTGGCAAATCAGCACCAAGACGAGAAATGCATTACATTGACAACCTTTTAATCTGTCCCGAATGCGCAGGCAAAACCAAGCCTTTGACACCGCGCAAACTAGAAGAGGAGCCCACATTCAAACCTAAAGAAAAGCCTGAATTCCGCAGAGCAGTCATGCAACCACAAAAAAGCAAACCAGAAATGGACTTACTCACAGAATTGTCTAATCGTGGCATCACGCCCGAAACAGACAAGTGGATCTGCTTATGGGGCACCAATCCCGACGGTCAATATGCTGAAAAGAAAATTGTCTATTATGTGCATGGTGAACCGCATGACAAGGGCAAAGCGTTGAACCGAGATGACGAAATAAAGGCGGCACTGGAAAAAGAGGGATGGACTGTTTTTGTTTTTCGCCATGATGAAGGCACTGTGAAGGAATGGGCAGACAAGATTGAGGAGGCTTTGAAATGGTAGAGGAGAGGCAGAGGGCAAAAGAAACAATAAAGGAGTTTTTAAGGTGGTGAGGATGGAACAAACGGTAAAGAAAGAACCTTATCAAAAAGGCAATGTTGACATAATGATTAGCCTAAAAAATCTTGATTGGAACGACTTAGTTTTGCTTGTCAAATACCTGCAAGGGAATCCTTTGAGTGCAGTTGTTGAGGTTCATATTGGTAACGAGGTGTTTGACGCTTGAGTGATGGGCATGGTCACTGGTTTCGTTGCCAAAAATGCAAAGTCAAATTTTACAGTTGCTTCAATGATTGTCCATATTGCGGTGGAAAAGGAGAGAGAATAAATGAGTGAGGGAAGCGAGATTCATGAATGAAACTGAACAAAAGAAGATATACAAAGTTGAATTAGGCGATACTTTCGCTCAAGTTGACTTAGACAATAAGGCTGATTGGCAATTTGTCAAGGGTTTAATCGAAACTGCTTTCAAATGGAAGGAGAAGGAAGCGAAACCATGAATGCAAAATTACGTGGAAAAAAACGGTGGAACCATCAAAGTGATGTATGGACGGAAGCTATGGCATTAGAGATACAACTTGATTCAGCACACCAAAAAATCCGAAAAGGCAAGCAACTGTCAGAAAAAGAAGTTAGCAGGATGCTTGGAAGAATAAGAAGTATCCTCTCAATTTTAGGTCATTATCAGAAAACATTGAAAAGATGGACTAAACCCGCACCAAACCAAAAGAAGGAAGCGAAACCATGAAACCAATTGTGCCTGAAGTATGTGATCGTTTAAACTGTAAGGTTCCAAGTTGTTATGGTTGGGATTTGTGTCGCCAAGCAGGGGAAGAAGCAACTGAAGAAGAATGGGAAAGATTAGTTAATGCCCTATGTAATAAATGGAAGAAGAAAACGTCGAAGCTTCTCCATTTTTTGGAGAGGGAAGCGAAATGAGTTTGAAACAAAAAGCAAAAACATTAGAGGTATGGATTAAAGAGATTTGCCATGAGAATTGGTGTTATGCTTGTCCCATAAGCAAGCATCATAATTGCGACAATCTTAGATTAATTAGGCTTGAGGATGTCATAGCAAAAGCTGTAGAATCGTATTCTTATTATTATGAGAAAAGTGAGAGAATCTACGGTTGTTTTGCGCTTGGCGCATTGTTTGATGTGAACGTGTTAGATGCATGGAATGAGCCATTAGCACCAGAAGAATTTGAGAAGTTGTTGAAAGAGGAGAGGGAAGCGAAACCAACATGAAAATTAGAACAGGATTAGAATTCAAAAACGGCAAATGTGATGCTTTCAAACCAATAAGAATTAAGCGTTGGGATTCTGGATATAGCATCAAGTGTATGCTGGGAAAGGAAACCATTGTTGTAAGACCATACAACGAGGATACGTTGGAGTATGATTTGAAAAGTTTTTGTGACAATTGCAAGGAAGCGAAACCATGAATGAAACAGAAAAATTTGCCAACCAATTCAGTGTCTACGACTACGCACATAAAATGCTCAAGGAAATAGAATTTCACGCAACAACGGATAATTGTTCTCGTTGCCAGAAACTAATCCATATGATGTATCTCGATGTTGAGAAAAAGAAGGAAAAGGTGAAACCAACATGAGGAGACACACTAAGTTTTTGGAGCGACAGATAAGGCGACGGTGCACGGGAGTGGAAAGATGACATGTGATGGCGAGTTTGCTGCTTTCAACGTCTTATGGAACGCAATTCCAATGAGCGAGCAAAGTGAAGAGCTGATTTGTGGTTGCTTAAACTATTTTGTTGGCAAAAGTGGAAAGTCAATTCGAGAGTTGGAGAAGATTTTGGCAAAGTATAAACTTGAAAAGGCGACAACAAAATGAACAACAAATATGTCAAACATTTTCGTTGCAAACACTGTGGAAAATGGGTCAACAAAAACGAAGCCACATACAACAAGAATAAGCAGCCAATATGTCCAAAATGTCGTAGGCGACTGAAACAGCAACCCAGAGAACAAACGTTAATTCAAAGAGTCTGTTTTCGACAGCCTGTTGTTACGATTCCAAAATATGAAGTATGGGTGAAAAAATGAACCGAGTAATCATAACTCCCAATCATCATCCGGAACGTCCCACCTGCAGAGTGTGCGGGCACAAGTTTGAATATGGCGAATCGGCCTACACTTACCAGAGTGGAAGCAAAACAATGTACCAATGTGACCGCTGCGACGGCAAAAACCTTTTAGTTTACCCATTGAAAATGAGACTGCTGAAGAGGTGATTAAGGATGGTTGAAGAAGAAGGTCTTTTCAAAAAACGAATAAACCAAATTGACTTCCCCTGTTATGAATGGAGTGAGGATGATAGTCCCGAAAAAATTAAAGAAGAACTATGTGCAACTATCGAAGAGGCTAAAAAGACATGCCCATTAGACGATTTCGAATATAAACAGCCAAATAATTTAACGTTAAGTCAATTGCAATCGGTCTATGATAAATGGGGGCATATGCTTGCCGAAATCGCAATGTGGAAAATTAAGTGGTTTGGTTCATAGGCTTCGCTGGACATGAAATAGAGTGCCTAGAAAACAGCAAAACAAAAAGGGGACGGAAAGAATTATGCCATACTGCACTGGACTTTACTCGGCTAAACTGCACTCCACATAGCTTAACTAAGCAACACTTAACTTTACTGCACTTCACTGGGCTGTTTTTCTGTACTTCACTCTACCTAACTATACTATACTTAACTTCGATGCGCTTCACTCCACGTCACTTAACTTCACTGTTTTACTTCACATTTCAATACTTCAAACCGTCCGAATTTTGGTCTGAAACTTCCAATTCCAACATAAGCCCCAGCATGTTCCAAAACTTCTTTCACTGTTGAATCGTCAATCATATCATCTTGTAGCACACGAATCGTAAAGTCAAATTCCCATTCAGTCCACATAGGTCGCCAAGCCAAAACTCTGCTATGTTGAATAACGACTGGTCGTTCATCAATAGCGTAATTTTCTGGATTCTCAGGAATCTTAAACGGAATTTCTTGTGGTAGTATAATAACACTACTCTTGACAAAATCCATGTAAGTCTTCCGTCCTTTCATTTGAAAATTCTTTGCGGCATTTATCAACGCACCTTCAATATGAACTGCGGGTTGAAAGATTTTTTTATCCTTATTACGGTAAAGTTTCTTTTCCGCCTCTTCTTTTGGATCATAATTTTTCTTGTGTTTTGAACCTTGCTCTGGAGCGAACCGTTCATGCATTAAAGGAACTATTCCACGAATTGTCACATCATACTCTCTCATTCTGTCTCACCTCCATTCTCCTTTATTGCTATGAGATTTTCCTCAAATCTCGTAACTCTAGCCTTTTCTTTCTCAGATAAAAACTTGTAGAGTTGCTCATCATTCAATTCAGGATAATGAGGTGAACAATCACGGAGAATATGGTCAATACATGCTAAATCTGCGCCTTCACCAAAACGACTCAACGCTTCTTTCGGTGTTTCTAAAATATTATGCCGATATTTTCGGTGCTTTCTTCTTAAACCCCATGAAGGCGCATCCATCCAACTGTGAACTTCAGCAAAACGCCTACCCAACTTTTGAACGCAAGAAAGACAATGCTCACCTAACTGCAAATTCATTACCTCACTATACTATACATTACTGTACTCCTCTACATTGCGCTAAACTGTACGTTGCAACACTCCATCGCACAGTACTCTACTAAACAGGACTCTGCGGTACTTTACTCAACTACACTAAACTTTCTCATTCGTTTATTATGTGATAAGTCTTTAAAAACTTTTGGTTTAAAATAGAAAAACAAAAATAGACCTTAAAACATAGAGTTATATATGAAGGAAGGAATCAAGCTTTTCTTGAGCAAAAGCAAAACAGCGATTACAACTAATTCCATAGGATTCTTAAAGGTAATTATCTGTACTCAGATTATTTTGTTGAACGTTTTTTTAGCAACATTAATACTTATTGAGTTGACTCCATCCATAACTCTGCTTATTCTCCTGCCTTTTGTTGTAACCCTAGTTTACGGTGTCTTTACAATGTTAAGTTTACTCTGTGTTCACCTCATTGCAGAAACCCAATTAAAATAACTTCAACTAAGTATTACTTTAAAATCTCTGGACATGCCACGGATCGCCGTTTTGAGTCTACTCACTTCTTGGATAGGGGATACACTAAGGCTATATCGGTTGTCTAATCCTTCTGTTACTGTAAACTTAGTCAAGAAACCAGCATCAGTAATTGTATGATCAACAACTGTAACATCAAAATTGCCATTCACACTAGCTCGAGGCAAATTAAGTGCTAGTCTATCACCAACTAAAATGTTTGTGTTTCCAAGAACGGAAATGTCTATTTCGGTGATGGGTTCTTTTCGTTGATAAAGTAATGTTTTTGCCCTAGCTTCGCATTGGCTGTTTGATTTAAGTGTATCTGCAATGACTACGAGGTCTCTTTGACCATAATTGCTTATGCTTGTCAGATCAGATGTTTTATAACTGAAGCGTCCACCTTGAAATGCTAAATCGTCAACATGAGTATAAACAGGATCAACACTAGAACCTTTAAACTCGATGGCTACAATGAAGTCTGATTGACCATTACCTACTTTAGTCCAGCCGTTAAGATTATCGGCTGTAGGTAACGTAAAATTATATGTATCCCAATAGTCTAATAGTGAAATGGCTCTGGAAAAATAGTTAGAACTATCAGGTGCCCATAAATATACATTGGTAAGTTCTTTCCCCATGAAATGAAGGCGACTAAAACTCTGCGTTATTGTTCTTGCATTGCCACTTACAAACGCAAATTCAGGCTTTAAAATTCGATAGAAATCAACGTTTCCGCTTGCACATTTTATACTGGCTGTACCTGTAGTTTTGTCTGCGGTATCTTTTGATAAAGAACCCGCTAAGGCTGTCCAATAAGGTATGTCTTCTGTCCAGTTTTCGTCAGTGGGTATTTTGGATACAAAATATTCGTCCCATGCTCCATAAACGGTAATGCTATTTCGTAAATTTTCTAAACTCCGACGAACAACATAATCTTTTATGTTGACTCCAATCTCTAATGTTTCCGTTCCACTTGTTCGCAGTGGTCGATTCTTATAGAGTAAATTGCTTGATGGAGTAACGTAAAACTCTTTTTTTAACTGCGTCCCCGCATTAATCCATACATCACTTAAAGTTTTCATAGCGTCAAAGTATGTTTCGTTTACAAACTCAACAGGTGGTTCTGATGTTTCTGCTGTAATATCGCTGGTTCCTAATCCTAAATCGTTTGCTAATTCGGTGACAATGTCGCTTGCATCTGTTCCAGAATAGTGCCCACATTTTATTCTCCGTAACAAAATTTCGCCGAGGGCTAAACCGCTTATATTTCGTAGGTACCCTGATTGTTTTGTAAAACCATCTTCAATTCTTAATACACGACCAACAAAATTAGGAGTTGCTGGCACAGAGTCATATCCTAAATAAATTTTCACTAAATCGTGAAGGGCTATGTCTTCAAATTGAGAATTGGATGGCAACAATACTGTAAATTGCCCTATGGCATCCGTTAGACGTTCATGTATATTGATACTATAAGCGTCGCTTGTTATTGAATGATCCAGAACCGCACCAGTGTAAGTTTCTATTTTGTAAACTGGAATCAACGACTATTCATCTCCACTATTAATCCTGTGGCTGAAAGCACTGCTCCGATACCGCTTATTATGCTTAAAATCCATCCTTCGGGGGTTGACATTTCAAAAAGTGCTATGGCGCTGTGAACCATGCGTGTTATCATTATTAATCTTTCAAGTTTTTGAATGGCATAATCGACTTCTGGAGGAAGACCTAATCTGCTCATGAGACTTGTGGTTCGATAAAGAATGTATTCAACTTCTCGTAATTCCCCACGGCATTGACCGAAATTTGCTCTAAGTTTGTCAATTTGTTCAGTTGCTTCTTGAATATTGCTGGGCATATCCATTCCTACTTCTTGAAACATTTGGTTTAATGATTGGAACACATCGCTTTTTTCCAACTCAACTATTGGCCTAACTTCCAAGAAACATCGGCAATTAGGATGCGTCAAAGGCGCATCATTATCTAAATCGTAAACGGGACCAAACCTCGGATCAACTAGCGGTCCTTTAAGTTCGGGAAAAGTCCACGTTTGCCCTTCTAGTTGCATACATTTTGTGCATGTGCGTTCATCCATTGCAGTGTGCCAAATGGCTTCATAGGTTATCCAAGATTCTGTTAAAGTTGTGTCGAATGTGATTGCCATTTTTCTTGTTTCCTTCGCAGAATCGTAAGACTTAATACTGCGAGCACACCATACTCTCGGTAATCTCAGCTGAGGCGGGACAGTTGAAGGAGTTTCAGCCAATGCGCTCGAATGAACCTTCACTGTCCAAAATTAACCATCACACTTCCATCTCAGCCGTTCAAGTTTACGTTCTTTTTTCTTTTTCACTCTATCTTCGGATGCAAAACTCATAAACCAGAATTCGTCTTCTTTCATATTTTTCACTTTTACAAGTTTAAGCCAAATCTTTCAACGTAGGACTCATTACTTTTGCTAGAGCGCGAATACTCTTTGAAAGTCAAATCTAAAGTGTGGCTGTCGCTGTGTTCAGGAAAACGCAGCGTATCCAACGTGACTTTAAACTGTTCCTTGCCCGTGTCCAGCCATTGGAACGGTTCTTGGTAGCTGTTGTGGGCTATGTCCATGAACACTTCACCGTTAACATAGTCGCCGCTTCGCTTCCAGCTTCCCTTGTCCAAGTTGCATGAAGCTGTCCATGTGGCGCTTGGACTTCCCAAATTTTGGGTAAGGTCACTTATGCGACTTGGAATTGGAGTTAAAGGGCAACGTGGCGGCGGACTAAACTCGGCGCCGTATTGCGTGTTTGGAAAAGTGAATATGCTCTTGCAGATTAACACGAAATCGTACACAACCGTGCCCACGGCTGCGTTAGCGTATAGGCGAATGTGGTTTATGGTTTTGCCAGTGGTAATGTATGTGAACCCAGTTTTCATGGTTGTGCTTGATGTTTCGTCCAAGATTGTTTGTGTTGTCGCGTCACTGAAGAGTAACACGATTTTGGCTTTAACATCTAAATTGCTAGTTTGGTAACGATAATAAATTACCGTGTAAACAGTGCTGCTTAAGCCTAGATTGTCTGCTCCAGCTTCGCGTGGATAAGTCAAATATGCTTCAGATGCTCCGGCGGTACGTGTCAAATGAAAATAATCATCGAAGGTTACTGTTGGAGTTAAAAGATTTCCTGTGTCTATTTCTGCCCAGTCACCATAAGTTAACCCTGTGAGTTTGCTGCAATCGTCGCAGAAGCCATGTCCATAGGTTATTGTTGGCTTTGTCAAGTCGTATCCCTCTCATACTCAAGCATATACTCTGCAGAATACAATACTGTGCTACCCAACCGTTTTGTTTGCGGACGGCGTGTGCTTAAAGCTCTCAAGCTACCCAGAGGATAGGTTTCTGTCACTCGCCTCAATTCCGTTTCTGCTTGCCACATCAGTTTGGTGCCTTCCAAATTGTCTTTGTCAATGCATAATATTGCTACGGGAACATGTTCTTTGTAGCCAATAGGATAATGGTCTGAGTCGATGAGGCTGTCGCTTGTGTGTTCGCCTAAACTGATAACCAAATCTACGCCTTTCTCTTTGAATACTCTGACAAGCGAATAGTCTGGTTGACCATAGGCTACAATGTAGTTGGGCAGGGCAGAATCATCAAGATATGTTTCAAGATAGACTTTGTTTCTGTACCTTGCATCTTCCACACTTGATTCCGTATAAGTTGAACCGGTCAAGTTTTTGAATGGCAAAACGGTTAAGTCGCATTCTCGGTAACTGAAACTGTCAAGAAGATAGTGCGGTCGGACGGCTTCAACCTCGTAGTATGTGCCATTAGCCAGTATTTCGTCTCCTTCCACAACTGAATCAGCAGTTAAGCCTAATGCGTCTGTGCGGACGTAAGTGCCAGGTGGCAGTAGCGATTGGTTTGTGCCTTTTTGGATTATGGGCATTTCAACTGTTTCTTCACTAAAACTTTTAGTCCACCAACCCGTGACTGAATCTCGGGGACTGTCAAGTTGTAACTGTCTCCGTGTCACTTCGCAGTTGCCTAAACTTTGGAACTGTTGAAGCAGCCTGTCCCATTGGTCGTTGAATACGCCTAGGCGAAAGTAGCCGAGACGGCAATAGCCAAGAATAGCCTTATCCATTATTCAACGCCTCATGATTCTACGTTGTCCGCTTGCACTGTGCCAGTTCCAGAATTGCTTATGGTGCCTGTGTGAGTGCCTAAAAGAATGTTGCCATGAATCAAGTTTTTGTTACACGTATTGTCATAGATACGTATTTCATAAAGAGGATGATTTTTTATTCTGTTGCCACTAAATATGTTATAATCGGCGTAACTGCGCACTGTAATTCCGTCACGGTAGTTTGCACTTGCGTTTGTTCCATTATCATGAATGTTGCAACTAATAACTTGACAGTCTTTCGTGGCGTTTTCAGCTATGTATATTCCTGAATTGCCATTGTTATAAACGTTGCAACCTAGCACGATGATTCTTTCGGATAGTTGAATGCTTATGCCCCAACCTGTATTTGTTCCGCCCCACGCATTACTATACGTGTGACAGTTAGCGATTATGGCATCGTAAACGTTCTCAGTTCCTATTCCAGTGCCTACCGGTGTTACGCCCGTTTGACCATAACAGATGTTATTTGCCAAACTTACATAGCGACATTTGTAGGTGCCCCCATCGATGTGAATGCCACCTCTGCCATTATTATAACATGTATTGTCTGAAACAATAATGTAGTCGGTGTTGCTATCTCCACCGTTAATAAGAATGCCGTCATATGTATTGCTGTAGGAAATGCAATTCTGCACTATGCAATGGGTGCTACTTCTAATCTGTAAACCATTGTGAGGTGAGTCATGTGCTATAATGTTACTGAATAAAATATTGTTACAGAGTTTTGCTTGAATAGGCGGGTTTCCACCACTGTTATATGTTTTGTTTCCGTCGAAAATTCCGCCTCGAATCTCAACATATGATTGATTGTAGATGTTAAATATACTCGCTGAACCTGAGACTGGTGTGGCGTTGTTAGCTAATTGTAACTTGCCTAAGTTCTCGATAATTGTGTATGACGGCACCGAAATAGGAGTAATAATCTCTAAGTCATCTTTCAAAACGATTTTTTCTTTCCATGTTCTTCCCGCAGTTAAAGCATCTAAGGCATCTTGAATCACCGCACTAGCATCTGTTCCTGAGTAGTCTGTGCCGTCTTTCAGCAAACATTCTGCACGATAAGTGTCGCCGTCCTTCCAAACCACGTAGCTCGCTGGAATACTCTCTATCAAACGATTCCAAACAAGCGCTTCATTCATTTTTTGTCCATCACTAAACTGTGGCATTTCAATCACTTCCAACAGCAATATCAAGGCTAGAAGCAGGTACACTCCTAACCATGAGAACCTGTTTTTCATTCATAACCACTTCACCTTGTCCTATGCAAAACCATAAACAACCCGCACAAAATTTTTCAAGTCCCGCCGCATCTCCTCCGTGAAAACCTCATCTGTCAAACCAGACTTTTCAGGCGAATTCGCAGTTAAGCCACCCACACTTGCGGTTCCACGCCGTTTCGCATCAACAATCCTCTGCAGCAATGCAGCAGCCAAACGGGCACTGACCAACTGAACCTGCAAGGGCGTAGTCTTGTACCCAGCCTTGTACGTTGCACGCACATTCTTATATTTCCACGCGGGCGTGTTCGAGACAAAGCGCACTCCATCATCAACGACAATGTAGTCGTTGCCCGTGCCCTCCGAACGCGTTGTCCAAGTGTCCGCGCTTGTTTCCTCTTCCAGTTTCGTGACGCTTAAGACAGGCTTATACCCAAATTTTAGGTGGCTTGTTCCGCCATAGTACCAGTTGAAAAACTTGGTTATTCCGCCCAAGTAGGCCACGTCTGTCCCATTCAAGTATTCATTTTCAATTTCTACGCCGCCGGGACTGAAGAAGCCTTCTGGCACCCCGCAGTATTCGTCTATTTTGCGGTCTGCCGTTTCAATGGCTTTAGCGATGCTGTTGTCATAGTCATAGCCGCTGGTGCCGAAGTCGCCTGTTGCGAATTGTCCCCAGAATTCTACGTCTTCTTTAGTGCAGTAACTCATGTTAGTACCCCGTTGCAGTGATTAAAACTGGAACATCCGTCAATGTTGCCTGCGTAATGGTCACCACGTTAGTTGCCACTGTGCAAGTTATGTTTGCGCCCGTGTCAAGTCGCCATGCTTTAGCGTCAGTGATGGCATGTAACTCTCCAATCGTTACTGTGTCATTCGTGTCTATGGGGTAGGCTTCGCAGACAATGTAGCGGGGCATGGTGCTGCCTAATCTTCCTCGATGAAGTACGGTTTCCGCAACGTCAGCCAATGCCATTCGCCTCCTTAACTGTAGGTGATGACTGCTATGACGTTTTTGCCTTTCCGCGTGATGCTAACCGTATATGCTGTTGCTGCTGTGGTGATGTCGTTTATTTTTTTTGCCAAACTTCCAGTTTCACTGCTGGTCTGTCCGTCTGTTGCTTTTCCAATCACTATTTTCGTGGTTGTCGCCATCTATTTTCCCTTCATGAATTTGATTTTAAGTGGATTCACAGTTGATGGGAAGGTTCCACCTAAACCTTCGTTGCCTTTCATGAGGCAAAACCTCTGTGTTTGAGGATTCAATCCTCCCCTAAAAAGCGGGGAAACTTACTTGTTTTTGAGTCCGAACACTGTTATGTAAACTGTGTGGTCTGCAACTGGGTCAGTGTAGGCTACAACGACTGTGTTGGTGCTGATTCGCCATGTCAACGCCGCACATGCGGCTGAGGCTGTGCATGCCGTTACGCTCGTGTTGATGATGGTTTTGAATTCACTAGCGGTCAACGTTCCGCCTGTGTTGCCTGAAACGCCTGCAATTTGATAGGTTATTTCCATGAATTTGCCTGGGAAGTTTCTGTACTTTTTAGAAATTGCCGTGTTAGTCCATGTGGTCATTGCAGTCGCCTCTTAAGCCTTAATCCACTTTAACGCAGCGTTTGCTTTGAAGTTGGTGCATACAAGCTGGCACACGGTGAAGAGCATGCCTTTGCTGAGCAAATAGTTTTGGTGCAACATTTCTGCGCCGAATCCTGTTTCTAGGAACGTGGCTGGAATGTCAACGCGAATGTACGTAGTGTCCAAGTCGATTAGGTAAAAGTGCCCACTTGTCGCGCTTGTGTACACGCTGTTTTTGGTGGGTAAAGCGTTGCTTGTGAACACTGGAACGGTTACTCCGCAGAGGACCAGTGCGCCTACGTCGAATCCGCCTGTCACGCCTGGACGGGTGCTTATTCCACCAATAGTCGGCGTCACAGTTGTCTGTTTCTCTAGGAATCTTTGTTTCGGGTCAAGTTCCGCTTCTATCTTGTTTAATGTTTTGTCTGTGGTTAAGCCTATGTAACGTTTGTTTGTGCTGTAAGGCTTTGCGGCAGCCATCAAATCGTCCAATTCGCTAAGAATGTCGTAAGCCTCTGCTGTTCCTGCTGTCGTTGGAAGTTTGATTTGTGCGTCTGCCCAAGTGTCTGCTGACCTGTCAATTTTAGCTGTTCCTGTGCCGATGCCATCCCAGATGACATCACCATCTGTGGCTGCACTAACATGGTTTGTTGCGCCTGATTCTGTGCCGTTGCTTATTACTCTGTCGATGCATTCAATGTTTTTGAGTGCGGGAGTGTCCACGCCGTGAACGTTTGTTGCAATTTCGTATCCGCCGAGCCACTTGTCTATTTTGTTCCACAAAGCCATAGGGGCAACCTTATTCTTGAGAAAGTCCCAGTCCGGCTCGCCTGGATGTGCATCTGGAATCTTTTCAACAATCATGCTGTGCAAGTCACGGGATAAAATCACTTTTTCGACGCCGCTGGTTATGCCTTGAATCGTGCTGATGGTTGGTTCAGTGGCTGTGCCGAAGATTGCGTCTGCGCCTCCTGGTCCGATGGCGGTTGTGTCAACGCCTAAAGCGCTTGTATATTTGAAACTGTTGCCCACAGCAGTTATTGGTTTCTTGTCCAATAGCTTGTAGATTTCGCTGAAAACGCTCAGTTCCAACTGCACTTCTTTCATGTACGCGTATTCATACCAGTTGGTTTCCGTGTGCGTCAAAATCTTTTTGAGGTCGCTGTCTGGAAGCCTGCCCGTGTAAGCCAAATAGCCTGTTGGACCCACAGCGTAGTAGTCGTTTAGGAACTGCTCAAACGTTTGTCCTGGTTCAAACATTTTAGAACACCGTTCCCTTCTTTTTCATTAGTTCGTCAAAGATTTCAGTTGCAGGTTTAACTGGCGGCTTCTCTGCTGCTGGCCCTTCAGCGGGCTTGTCTTTAGTGACTGTTTCAGTGCGTTTGCCAGGCTCAGTGTTTTCTAAAACTATTTTGCGAACCATGCCTTCCACTTCGCTTAAGTGGATAACTGGGTCCTTGTCAAGTCCTATGCCTCTTCTGATGGCTTCTACTGCTTCTTTCTTTGTGTCCTCAACAACTTTGTCCATTTCTTTTTTGATGTCACTTTTGATCTGCTCGGACAATGTTTTGCCGTATTCCTTCATTAACTCGCTGATTTGCTCTGTCAAATTGGGTATGGCAGTCGGTTTTGGTTGATCGTCAGTTTTAGGCTTGTCTTTCACGTCTGTTGATTTTTGTTCGCTCATTTGTTTTTGCCTTCTTTCTTTATTTCTCGTTTAAACGCTCCTCTAGAAAGAGCGTGGTACAAAAGCACCTAGGAATCCTCGTAGTAAACGAGGCTACTGCTTCACGAATTTGCTGTATGGAAGCTTGCCAAAATCGTATAGGCGATCCCACGCTTGATTCAAATGCTCTATTGTTTCGCCAAGTTGCTCTGCAATCTGTTTAATGTCCATAGGGCCAAGCGGTGCGTTTGCATAAACCCTTAAAAGTTTTTCTTCAATGGTTACGGGTTGAACTTCAACAGTTGGCGATGGGGGCAATGTTTCAGCAGGTGGACCGCCCGTGTGCATTGGTTCTTCCGTTTTCGCTTCTACTCTTCTTGGTTTCTTACTCATTTTTGGTCACTTTTATAGTTGGGAAAATGTTTACGGAAAATCTTTTCAACTTCTTGTTGGAAAGGTAAATCAGCGGGTTTGTCTGCGGTTTTAGCGTTTGGACCATGCGCACGTAGCCAACCGCACAGTTTTTCTGGATCAGTCACATCTGGGTCTTTTGAGGCTTCAGCAATGCATTCTTCCCATGACATTTTGCTTAAACAGTCAAGTTTAGTTAAAACAGACGTTTTTTCTTTTAGAATCTCAATAGGTCCAGCTTTCGGGTTCATGCCTTCTTTAACTATTGCAACTTCTATAGGGTCAATGTCGTTGATTTTGTGAACGGTTTTGCCTTCCATCTGCACAGTTTCCGAGTTGAGTGGTTTGCCTCTGATACTGTACATTTTGTAGATACCATCCTTGATTAACTGTCGGTAATGCTGGGTGTAACTCATGTTGTCGTCTCTGATTTTGGCTATTAAGTACATGCCTTTCTCATGCACATGTGTGAAGTATTGAGGATTCTTTTCTGGATATTGTAGTAGGGCTTTGCCGATTATGAGGCTATCATGATCTATACTCACGTTGCGATAGTCAGGGGGTAGGGCGAAGAATTTTTTTAGAAACTTGCTCATGGCTTCCGTAGTGATGTAATCTTTTTCTGGGTCAACCATTTCCCAACTTGCGGGTCCACCTACGATTAGGTCGTTTCCTTCGCTTTTCAAAATTTCCAATGTGCCAATGGATTTGTAGAGCATTCCTTTTTCTGCTCTTGCTTGGATTGAGCCACAGATTTTGTCTGCTGATTCTTTATCGTGTCCCGTGTCCATCATTTCTCTTTCGCAAGCGGCAAAGTTTTCCCAACGGGCAAATGGTTTCTCTATTTCACTCATTTAGTTTTTCTCCTTATTGACTTTCACATTCTGCAAGATTTTTCTTAAACTATCCTCAACCGATTCTCGTTCAAACTTGAGAGACGCTAAAAGCTCTCGTAAAGCCTGTAACTCTTCTTTTTGCCTTTCATTTTTTGGTAGAAGCTGCAGAACAGGCTGCAAAATTCGTTTCAACTCTTCCTCAGTTACTTTTAAAGGCTGAAGCATGTTATGTGCATAAGCTACTAGTTCTTCAAACGTCATGCCCGCAGGCAACGGTTGGGGGATAACTTCTAATTTTGGTTTTTCCTCTGGTGTTAACTGTTCTTTTATTCTTATTGGTGTCCAAGTGATTACTCTGCCACCGCCCAATGGGGTGGGAACTGCAGGACCCGTGACGGTAATTTGGTCTAAAAGGTTGATTAAGTCTTGGATGATTACTGCTTTTTGCGGTGTTGAAACGAGGTCGCTTAAGCCTATGACGTCTGTGACATATTTGATTATTGCGCCGCCTATGACTTCTATGGCGTCTGATAGGGCGACGGCGTCGGTTATTAGAAGTTGTTTGTCTGTTTGAATTGTGTCTGCGAGGCTGATTTGGTCTGTTATGTACTGCGTTAAAATTTTGTAGACGGCGTCAGTTAGGCTTATTGAGTCTGAAATTGTGAAAGTTTTGTCTCGTAGAATAGAATCTGAGAGGGCAACAGCATCAGCCACTTGTGGAGACCAATCTTTAAGTGGTGTGTCGGCGAGTCCAATAGAATCTGTTACTGTAAAGGTTTTGTTGCATAAAAGAGAATCGCTTAAACTCAGAGAATCCGCAACTTCTTTAAGAATTGCTCCGCCTGTTTCTTCGCTTCCCCAACTTCCATGACTAGGCTCAGGACTGACACATTTACGAATGAAGAAAGTGTCGAAAGCATATTCTGGTGTTGTGCTCCCACCACTATAATATGCAAATCTTGTAAATTGTGTTGCCGCCGCATAGAATGTTCCCCCTGCAACTTTGTTAACGCCATCAATGTCCATGTCAAATTTTTGATTTGTAAAATCAATGTTATATATTTTGATTCGATACCATGTTCCAGTTGAATAAGTTTGAACGTTTACCCAAGCAGTCGGAGTATGATATGCGATATACCCGTTCCTAAAAGCCATGTAAAATTTTGTTGTTGTCCCATCTTCTAAGTATATGCAGTGATAATAGCCCGTTTGATCTGTAATACATTTATACCAAAATTCAATTGCTCTATTCTTGTCTGCGTTTATAGTTGTGATAGTTCTCCAAGCTTTTGAACTAGTTGTGCCAGCTGCTTTTACTTGGGTTCCTTTACTTCCATGCATAATATAGCTTGCAGTATCTTTAACTCTAATAGTTTCTCCAGTAGCAGGAGTATCTTCAGTCCAACCAGCTGGTACTGAATCAACCGTATCTCCTTCAAAATCATTTGTGTCAATGAATGTGTTAGCGAAATTGCTTGTTGTTGTAGCATCACTTTTGCCATAGTAAACATAAATCGTAGCATTGCTTGAACTTAAGTCATCTGCAACTTCAACCCAGAAAACCGCATTATCACTATCAACTTTACTTTCCATCCAACAGTCAAGAAGTGTCGAGCCATCATCATCAGTAAATCTCACATCGCCAAAATCTGTTCTGCAATGACTGTTAAGGTAAACATCATCATCGCTATCCGTTCCACTACCATAATGAACCGTTATTTGCTTCTGATAGAGCGTTCCTGCTCCCGCTGCATAATTGATAACATGCGATTTGCGATAGCCCCAACCAGTAAGCCAACCCATAATCCGTCACCTCAACAAAAATCGGGAAAGCGAAGCAAACAACGAAAGCATTTTAGCTGAACGTTATTTTAAGCGACAAAGTCCACGTTTCGCCCGAAGCCTTAGTGCCTTTAGACTCAACCTTACGGTTCAGAAGCTTATGTGCCGACGCTCCGTTGTCTACAGCAAACTCGTTCCACGCTTCATTAGCATCGCCAGAACCAAAAGTGCTTCGCCACTCAGCCACTTGCGTTGCTCTCTGCGGATAAGTAGCATCCATAGCCTTCCACGTCGGCGTAGCATCAATCAAGTCTGTTTGAGTAGCATCAGCAGCCGTTGCATCACTTCCAACACCTAAACGAGCGTTCGTATTATCCCATTTAGTTGTTGTTCCAATACCGCAGATGCAGTCAATCAAATATTGAAGTCCAACGTTCAAAGCAACATTGCCTTCTATGACTTCTTCGCCAATGAAAGCCTCTGGAAACTGTTTGGTTACATCCTCGATTTTTGCGCCTAGCCTGAGCATTTTCGCTATTTCATCATTCGGGTCTCTAAATTTGTTGATTATCCATTCGGTTTTCCATCCTATTTTATCCAATATTTTCTGCATTGTTTATTCCTCTTTATTACCATGATTCTGCTACAGCTCTGCAGCAAACAAGACTTTAGGCTTGTATCACTCTTTCCAAATAGCAGCGACAATTCAAATGTGCATGAACCATTATCAAATCCACATCCACAATTTCAAGAAACGGAAACAAACTGTGAAGCATAGCCCCCGTGAACTCTTCATGCCCCTCATACCTTCTGCAAACTTCACACGTACGGTCATCTAAAACTGCAACGTACCGCCAAGTGTCAGCGCGACTGAAGAACGTGATGTTCTCTGGAAAAAGGTCACGGTCAACTCGTTGAGTTGCCTTCACCACTTCCACTATCTCTATCAAGTTCTGTGACAACCCAACTCTTCCCCTTCTTTTCCATGCTGAAAGGCTGAGGCATCTTCGGCTCAGGAATCTTCGGCTCAGGAATCTTCGGCGCCTCAGGCTTTTGCCCGAAAGGCTGAAACTCCTGCTTCTTAAACTCGCCACTAATCTTCAATTCGCCCTCATCCGTCAACTCCGCCTTAAGTCCCGCTTGGACGGCTTCTTTGCCCGCAGCCACCTTCGCCTGCCAAATCTGCGCCTGCTCCATCTCGTTGCGTTCTTCAATCTCGTTAAACTTGAACAGCCAATCGTGAATGCCCAGTTTAGGCAACAGATTCTCGTTAAACGCGTCTTCAATTTGTGTCTGACCCTCTCTAGTCGTGTTGTTGTTAACGATTATTTGCATACGCTGGAAATAGCCGCCGGGACCACGCACGTTTTCGTTCATCATGATGGGTTGGACACCGTAGATTGCGCCTACGATTTTGACGAACCAGAATTCCATCCAGTCTAGACTCTGCATTTTTTTAGGGTCGGGCATGACATCGTGGATTTCTGCGCCTTCTCTACTGCCTATTAATAGGCTTCCGCTTGTTTGCCTTCCAATACGTCCCGTGTAAGCGTCTATTTCGATTTTTTCTCGTTGTTCCTTGATGCTTTTGGCTAGTTCGTCTGCTTTCGCTTGTTCTTCACCTTTCAACACTACGAGTTTGTCTAAGACGCCTTTGCTGTAAACGTCAAAGTTAAAGTTGCCCATTGCCAACGCGCTACGCAGTTCCGTTAGGACAGCCATGACTTTGCTGTTGCCATACAACTGTGGAAGCCACGGGTCACTGTTGCCATGAATTATTTCGTCTTTGCCAAACCGTGCCTTAATGGTTCCTTCTTGTTTCTGCACATACGCTGTTTCTTTCAGTTCGGCACCGCAGAGGGGACATGTCCCTTGGGTTGGATAGGTTTTCTCGTTTTGTTCTGGCTTCCAACATTTTGGACAGAACCACACGCCATTGCCTAAGCGCCCGTGTTTGTCTGCGCAAATAAACATTTCACTTGCATCTTCCACGTAGATTGCCCACTGGTTCGCCGCAACCTCCACCATACTCACATACCAGTCGTCAAGGGCTAAACTGTCCTTCAAAATACTTTTGATAATGTCCACCATTTCGTCGTCGCGGTTAGGGTCTTTAAGAAACGCTTGCAGTCGTTTTTTCTCTTGCGGGTTTGGGTCACGCAATAAGCCCCCACAGTCTGGACATGTTTCCGTTTGCGGCGCTTGTGTAAACTCTTGTCCGCATTCCACGCATTTTTTTGCAAACTTTTCTTGCACATCCCAACGTTTCTGAATTGCCTCTCGGATTATTGCGCCGTGCACAATGCGCAGGAAGGGGTGGCGGTTTGCATATTTTTTGAGCAGACTGTAGGGCCATGGTTGATCCACAATGTGGTCTACGCTTTCGATGTATTGCTGGGTTACAACTGATCTGCGTAGGCGTTCGTCTTCAAGTGCTGTGGCTACAGCTTTAGCTAAATGTTGAACGTTATATTTGGGCAAATGACTAGTTATACTACGAGTAAACTTGTTGATGGTTTGTCGGAAAGTCATGTTTTTCACCAGTTAACTATTTTCGCCCAAGATTCAGGCGTTCCAATCGCGTTGCGAGTTACTATCTCAACCGCGTCTAAAGCGTCGTCATGTTGCCCATGTGGAAACTGAACCCATTCAAGCCAGAATTCCGTATTACGATTTAAGAAAGGATTAATTAGAACTCTTTTAGATTCGAAATGGCTGCTCATGCTTATGAAACGTTGCTGCTTGTCATGTGCAGTGACAGTTGGCACTATGGGCAATCCACGCAGTTCATTCACATACGTTAAGACTTTTTGGAAAGCGTTTGATTCAATGTAGATTTTGCTGTAACGGTGCAGGGCGTGCAACTGCTGTATTTTCTGCAGAAAGGCTGGAAAACTTGTCCGTTCAGCCCACACGTCTTCCAAGTAGGCTTGCTTGTTTGTAGAGTCATAACTCATTGTGGCTATGCCCTGCAGGTCGCCTTCGCCTAGGGCCGGGTCAACCCCGGCATATTTAAGAGCTCTCGGTTCTGGCTGCTGTTCCCATGGATGCAACCATTCGCTTTTTAGCAAGTCGCCCTGCATGCTCGTAGGGTCGTTTTGGTATTGACAGTTGAAGAAGATTGTGCCAATCTCGTTTCTGCGCTGCTCAAGCTTTTGTAGGCTCCAGTATTCAGGCCATAAGGCGGTTCCGTCTTGTTGGATGGCTTGTTTAATGTCGTGCGGCCATTTAGATAGTAGCCCGGCATAGATGTCAGCGTAGCTCCAACGTGTGCCAATTACGATTATGCCGCCCCAGGGATATAGTGTTGGGATTAAGACTTTGTTAAACCAAGTGTTGACTTTTTCGAGTTGGAGTGATGTGCGGATGTTTTCTTCGTCTATGATGTCGTCGCAGATTATTAAGTCGCTTCTGCCGCCTGTTATTGGGCCCATTAGTCCTGTTGCTTTCAACGTTGGGTTTTTGCTGATTTCACCGCGGGCTACTATGAGTTCTTGGCTTGTCCACTTTTTTGGGTTTTGCGGTTTAAGATTTCCAAATATGGTTATGAATCGTTCGTCACTTTCAAACCGTGTGATTAATGCTGTGAGGATTTCTTCTGCGAGGCTTGCGGTTTTTGTGACGATGTTAATGTGAATGTCTCTATAGTTTCCCACAAGCCAGCTTGCGTAGTTGATTGTTGTGGTTTCAGTTTTTGCGTGACCTCGAGGCCATAAGAGTAGGAACCTTTTTTCTTTGTTGGGATCGGTTTTAAGTGGGCTGAACTTGTGTTGTAGGTAGTTGTACCATTCAACGTGAAATGGTGCGTTGACATAGCCCATCGCCCTAGTGAATCTGTTTAAATCTGTCCTTTCTGGATAGTATAGCAGCTGCCTTGGATAGGATTTCATCTTCGTTTTCTGTGACATTAACCGTCACTATTTCCTCGCTAATCGCTATTTGTTCTTTCCGTTCAATTTTTCTGGTTAACATTTTGCCTACGAGTTTGGCGATTTCTTGAAACGCTAAAACCTTGTCTTCCGCTTTGATTTCAGGATATGTGGTTAAGAATTCAACTTTGAGCCACGTTTCAAATTCGCCACTTTCTACCCATGCTTTAACGTCACGTTCTATGGTTCTGTGGTTTTTAAGTTTGCATGTTATTGCTATTTCATCGTAGTTTAATCCTCGCAGTAAGCCTTCTTTGATTTTTGGCAATCGCATTAGGGTTTGCTTAGAGAGTGACATTTTGAGACATCCTAAATAGTGTATTTTATTAGCATTTCTCTGTACTCAGGATTGCATGTTGTTTGAACAAGACATTTTGATGGATCTGGATCTAAAAATGAATTATTGTTTGTTTTAGTTTTAAAGTCTTTTATGAATGTACCTATTCGTTTTAGATGTGGTTCTGGGTCAGCTATGTTCGTTAGAACTGATTTTAATCGTAGTCCTACCACCGCAGATTTTTTTCCTATAAAGTTTACCTCTGCGAATCCATATTTTCTCATTATCAGTTTGCGAGCTTTGCTCCATTCGAAATTATCGCTTAGAGACCAACATACATTTTGGTTATCTCGCCCTATTGCTTTTTGCCAATGTTCCGCCGCACTAGGACCATAATGGAATGTCCATCGGTTAAATAGAGTAGCAGTGTATATTTTGCTGTAACATTTTCCAATTTCCGAAGGTGTAAGCAAAGTTCTAGCTATGTCTTCAAGGGACATGGTTATGTTGTCTTGATTTCTATTTTTGATATTTACAAATGCTTCTTGTGTAAATTCCTCAGCATTTGGCACTGTTGGTTTTTTAACCTGTTGCGCCATATTTATTTTTCACCTCCGTTGGTTTTTAATAACCTGTCGAGGTTACTTTGACGGATTTAAAAAATCTAGGTTTAACTTACTTTTAATGGGATAGTTCCGCATATTCTGCATTTCCGTGCCAACCGCAAGTTGACTGCACCACATTTCCTGCAAATCCAAGGGTCTTCAGGCAAAGGGAACACCTTTAATCAGCGCCGTTGAACCGTAAATGTTAAATATTGAGTGAGTGAGTATAAGATTAAGGTGAAATTATGACTACCACACGAGTTATGATTGGAATACCAAAAGATGCCAAACTCAAAATCTCCAAAAAAGATTATACGGATTTATATCAAACGGGAGGAGGAGACGAGGATTTCATACAAAATGGGAAAAGCCTCGCAGAGAAATCTAACTTTAAATTCTATGTGTTCACTGCCCATGTAGTTGAGAAAGAGGCATTTGTGAAAATCCTACAACAGACGTATCCTAAGTTTTTCTATGTACAAATGACTGAGTGATGAGTATGAAGCATTTGCGTGAAACTTTCACTGATGAAGAGTTTCAACAGCTTTTGAAGGCTAAAGGCAAAATGAATTGGCATGACTTTATAATGCAACTGAAAGACCTTTGAGGGTACTACAATGACTTTCAGAAGTGAAAGATTTAAGCAACACATTCGAGCAAAATGGAAAACTAAAGATGCTCCATTAGCACCTTGCTGTTCAAAATGTGGTTCTACAGAGAATTTAGAACATCATCATCCAGACTATTCTAAGCCTTTGGAATATGTTACTTTATGTCGGCATTGTCATCGCAAAATTGACGGGCATAAATAAGAGAAACCTAAACTTTTCTGATAATATGCGCCGCTGAATCCCAACACTTTTTTTGTAAGGGAGAAAGGGGATGTTCTAGAAGATTAGGATTCAACGTTTACGCTTGCATAGTGGATCCTTTGTGGTTTTTCGGCTTTTCTGTTTGTGGACAACTTTTCTGCGGTGCATGCCCTTCATTGAATGCACTCTTCGTTTGGTTATGGTGTTTCTAATATGACGTGGTAGTTGCCCATGCTGTAAGTGCCCAACGTTGCCGTTAAGTCAACTATCAAATCTAAATCTGCTTTAGCATATTCGCCTGGAGCCAAGACCGTGTTGTTAGCGAGCCACTCGTAACTTATGCCTATGGGAATTTCTGAGATTTGCAAAACTACCTTAAAAGTTGTTGTGCCCGTGTTTTGAACAGTGAAATTTGCATAATATGTTTCTCCCCTCGCCATGCTGCCCCAATCAAGAGTTGTGCCATTTCCATACGGCGCTCCATCCACGTAAATTGCTGCTTTAGTTTCTGTTACTGTTCCAGTTCCGTGAAGCAAATATTCAAGGATAGGCGAGGCTATAACGATGGTTAGTAATGCGAAAATAGCTATTAGTGCGAGGCTTATGGTTAAGTTTTTAAAGTTCATTTTTGGTTTTCACCTCCGTTTTTGGATACCAACTACATTTAGCGCCTATGCAGACAGGATAAGGGCAATGCAGATTTGAAAAGGGACAGACTAAAAGATTGTTCTGTTTTCGGTTTTTGTAGCTCTGATACTTAGCATAGGTTATTAACAAGAGTATGAGAAGTGTTGACGGCGTTACCCACCAGTACACCATTAAAAATGTGAGGATTAGAAAATCAGCATTTATGAATCGTGTGCTTACCCAAACCGTTACCATGCTGATTATTGTCCAGTAGAGAAAAAAGCGTTTATGAATGGCAGTGTTGAATAGGAATATGTAATGTGACGCTGGGATTTCATGGTAACTTTCGAGTTTGCGGTCTTTTGGGTTATTAGCCATCTATTTCACCACGGTCTTGAACACCTATTAATCTTCCTCTTCAATTTTGATTTTAGGTGACTGTTTTATTGTTTTGAGATACCGATTTGATGCTTTACCCTTCATGAATTTGCTTATTGAGTCTCTATGCTGTTCCGCTGGAGCTACATAGGACTTAAATGTGGTTCTTCTATGCGTTTGCGGTTCTGGCAAAAACTCTTTTCGAATGTGTTCTTCTTGTAAATGTTCTAAGGTTTTTTCATTTTTCATTATTTGGTCTTTCCATTTAACATGCTCAACTTGCAAAATCTCTGAAGTTCTATGAGTATAATAAGGCTCGACATCTGAGGGTGGTGGTGTTGATGGATAGCAACCACATTCTTTCATTAATGTTCGAGAAAGACATTCTTCTTTTCGTTTCTGTTTCTTCTTGAATAGTTTTTTCAACCAACGTAAAAAACCCATTATTTCACCACAATTTTTTCAACCGTCTTAGTGTCCTTCAACATCAACATATCCTGCAGCGCCTGCACCTGAGCCTGAAGCCTTTTAACTTCCTCAGTTCTTTGGCTAATTATAGCCTGCGATTCAGCGAGTAAACTTTGCTGGTCAAACGTTTGCGCTGTTTTCAGTTGCTGTTCTAACGCGGTGTTTTGTTGTTCAAGCTGAATGCAGACTTGGCTGAGTTTCATGTTGTCGGTTACGGCTTGCTGTGTCCGAGCTTCCAACTGTGCCTTCTGGTTGTCCACGTGGCTTTTCCACAGTTTGCCAACGATTGCTGTTCCACCAACCACGCCTACTGTTGCAATTGTTTGTGTGCTAAGTTGGCTGAGGAAAGTTTGGATTTGCGGAATCCACGTTTGCCCTATGCCCTTGACGCCTTCAACAATTGGAGTTAACGCAGTGTAGACGGGTTCAATGTGAAAGTACCATAAGCCCAACAAGCCTAAGCCCAAAAGAATGCCTGTGAAGGCAAGTGTCCAAAAGCTAGTTTTGCGTGGTTGCTGTAAGGGTTGAAACATTTTCTTCTATCCTCAGTTGAGGCAGCTTTTTAGGTGGAGATTCTGTGTAAGCGAGAAAATGGTTTTGAAACAGTTTAAGCGGTGCGGTTGAGTTGAAATAGTCTTTCAGGTTTACGATGATGGTGTGGTTCCAGACGCCTTTACGGTTATATTCGTCGTGGACTGGTTCTATGTAGCTTACTGCGCCGTATTGGTCGTTGATTATTGTGCGTAGGCACTGCGGTTCTTTGGCGCCGTTGCCCAGGTGAATGAGGAATTCGAGTTCTTCAAGTGTTAAGATTTTTTCAATGTTTGATGATGCTACTAGTATTTCGGAAAGTGATGCTATAAACTGTTCACACAGAATTTGAGGTCACTTCCAAAAGCTTAGTTTGTTTCGCAATATTTCCGATATGATAACGAGATAATCGTTTCTTTTTTGCCGATTCAGTTAAACCATGTAGATTATACATTTCTTTTGTATATTCAAATTTAGCCATTCGTATAACTTTCATGCCTTTTGTTAGTTTATAAAGAAAATAATCATCTTCTTGCCATTTTGTTTGTAGGATTTGTTTAGCCATTTCTGGATACATTTGCTGGAAGTTGGAAAATTCTGTGAAATCAGCATTCCACTTAAAATTAGATTGCCGCCAATTTGGGTCATCTTTGTATCCGCATTTTGGGCAAACTCTCATACCCTTCACGTCGCAAACGTTAACAGAAACTGAATCAAGTTAATGTAAGTCTGCAAGTCGCAACTGGGCATTCGCCGTTCTTTAACCACAATCTTTTCTTTCCCGTCCTGCCAACGTTTAGGCTCACCTTTACTGTCACGTTCAACGTCAATGTAGCTTGGAAAAATCTGAATGTTAGCCCCAAACCCGAAACCATAATCCTTCAAAATCATGCTAGTGCTTGGAAAACACACGTCCATAAACTCTTTCAATCCCTGCCCTGACGGATCGTAAACGTCCATGCCCCAGCTGCTAGCGTAATTGCTTATCGTGTCCCATTTTGTTATGGCAACAGCTATACCCTTAATTGGTTTGCCCCGACTCTGCTCTTTATAAATGAAGATCTCGCTTAGAAGCCTATGCAAATAATTGTCCGGGTCCTCTCTCACTTCGTCAGTTGGAGGATTATAGCCTTTAACGCCTAACGCTTTTGAACTGTCAACGCACAGAATGTAGCCGTCACTTTCTTTCACATAGTTTATCAGGTTCTGAGCAAGACTGTACGCTACGGGCGCAACGTTTGGCGCTGCTTTACTGTAATGGGCAATCATCAAGTCTATGTCTTCGCCTGCAATGTCAACCATAGGCACCTGAACCTTTTTCTCGCCCCAAAACGCTTTATCCCGAAGCAGTAAGCCTGATTCTGCGGCGTATCGTGTGTGTGCGGTGGTCTTTTCTGGAAAATGTCCCTGTCTTAAACTGCTCACGGCGTCTAAGACGCTGCTTGTGCCTTCCAGAACACGACAACGAAATGAGGGCATGTCGCTACTTAACGTTTGTGCCGCTAAAACAATCATGGCGCTTACTGTGGTTTTGCCTGAGCCTGTTGGGCCCAGCATTGCGAAGCGTGTTTTGTATGCGTAGAGTTGTGTGGGCATGATGGGCTGGGCTGGTTTTTTGAAAATGTTTAACGGGTTAATTTTGTCGAATAAACTCATGATGCTGTGGCTTCCTCTTTCTTTGTTTCTGGTTCAGGTTTGACTATTTGAGGCGGAACCGGTTCAGCCGTAACTTGCGGTAGCGCCGCTACTGGTTGATGTTGGTAAATCTTTTGTTCGGCAGTCTTCATTAATCTGGGTCTGCGGTCCCATAGAAACTTTTTGATGCATATCCATGTGACGCCGCCAAAAATCATTATGCCAAAAAACACGGCTGCTGCTTGCAATCCGTTTGCTGCACCCCACAAGAATAATCCGCTGATGGCTCCTAGAAGCAGGTTTGCTGTTCCTTCGCCTAACACTTTAACGAAAACGTAATGTAGTCCTTCTCCGAAGGAAGGGATGGCTAAGCCGCAAGCGATTATTGTGGGCGTCAAAATTGCTAGGATGATTATGAACCATGCGAGTTTTCTCATTTTAAACGGTCACCTCCAAACCTTTATTTTTGGAATGTTCCTTGTCCGTAAGTGTCAAGCAGAACCTCGCCACACTCGGCAAACCGGACGGCGCTGTATTCTCTGAATGGAAAACGATCCTCCGCAACCCTAACTTGGTATGCGCATTCAATCATGCTGATGAGTTCTTTCTCTTTTCGGTCGTAGAAGGCAGATTCAAAAATCAAGTGTCTTCCACTTCGTTTTTGTTTTCCATTTTCAGACCTTTTTCCTCGATGACTCATACTCACACCGCACAATCGTTTTTTGCGATGGCGATGAATTGAATTTTTAGAAGTTTTCTAGTTTGTATATTATGTCTTAAGTCTTAAAAGCTTTGCCATTATAAAATAATTCGTAATAAAGCTTATTAACTGTTAAGTGCAATATCATTTTTGGACAGCGCTAAAATGCTTGAAGAGTTTTACCCCACAAAATTACTGTAGGAGACACTATCCATAGCCAAACATTGAAGATTCCCCATATTATATCCAAAGGAAACGGCGTCATTTTAAAACCTGTTAGGGCGACTATAAAACCCGCTGAGGCATCGAC